>Ga0224511_10005184_pt1 | contig 10143 bp, 3 predicted proteins | sample SF_May12_sed_USG_2_FD_169988 | JGI IMG/M metagenome (GOLD analysis project Ga0224511, IMG submission 169988) | Sediment microbial communities from San Francisco Bay, California, United States - SF_May12_sed_USGS_8_1 | ecosystem: Environmental > Aquatic > Marine > Sediment | place: USA... | reverse complement strand
AAGTGAAACTGAAAATGTGTCTGAAACCAAGACCCGATCACGCCAATGCACCTATTCCGATATAGCACAAGTTCTGTTGGGGTCTCTTTTGCGCGAGGTATAATATTGACTGTTTTTAAACTCTCACTTCGTGGATGTGATTTTCAGTGACAACCTTATACCAAAGCCCTGAGTACGCCACGCGAAACAAGGCTTAATCACTAACCTATACATGTATCTTGTGTGCAGAGAGAAACACTGTGCGTAACAACACTACTGCTCAATAATGGTTTTTTGATAATTTCAGATACAACAGTTTGCTGGATATGTGACATTAGCCTATGCCGTGGCATTTCTGTTCTCTCTGATGTTTGAAGCTCCCTTCATGCTTCTTGACAAAAATTACATCACAGGATATATCAACAAAAGACTCAAATAAACTTAAGCATGGTAACTGGGACATCACTTGCTGAAATTTGAGGTGTTTCCGACAAGCTAAAATTAGTTGCATTTATGCCTGCTGCTAATCTGATAAACCGTCAACTACCCAAACATGCACTTTCTAGCTTTCTATTCGATTGAATAAGTCACTGGATTGTATTGCGATGGAGACAGCTCAGGCATGTTAGGCAATAACTAACAAAAATGCGTTGACTCGCTGTTGCTTTTGTTCAGACAGGCCAAAGGCAAACACATTGCATTATTACTTATTAGTTAGTAACAAACATAAATTTTTCCTGTTTGTACTATTTCATTTTATTCAGCTAGCGTGAATGCCATCCCAATTAAAATAACCATACAGCCCCATTTCGCCCAACTAGCGAGTTTCACGTTGTAACTTGTCCGAAAAAGACATTATTTTTTTATCAAGCAATACGGTTTCTCTTCTGAAGAAAGTTTTATTGAATGTCACACTGCCATAAGTGAAAATAGAATATATTACGATATTTAGAAAATTTGTGTTTTTTTCATTTGAGTCAGAAATGAGAGATGACAAATATATAAAAATATGCTCAAACCACCCAAATCCTACTCCGGTCAGACTGCAATTACACGGAGGGCAGGGCAGAAAACCGATTTGATCAATTAGCACTTACGTTGTCATGTGTAACCACATATAATGTAGTATAAAAGGGCTATGGCAAAGCTTGGGTAGTAATTGATTGACAAGCTGATGCTTGCGGAGTTATCAGAATCAGAGCATTTACCTTGAGCGATAATAGCCTGGAAACCTACTCTCAAAACCCGGACGATGGCAACGATGAACTTATTATTTAGGCTGGGAGAAAGGGATTTCAATTTTCGTCCCAAGTGAGATAACATTTATTTTCATTGTGATCAGTGCAGTCCATGAAATTTCCAATGTGTTATGTAACAATTCATAAGCCAATAGTAAAATTTCCAGTTGGACATGGTATTATTCATTCCAGGTTATGGAGGGGCCATGTTGGGATAAGATCAGCGGAAATTTTCAGTGTTTGGTTGGGATGATGGCCATCGTCCCGCTTTCGAGAATAGGCCTAGTACAGAATAGTAATATGTATCTTCAATTAGACACAAATTTGGCCAGAAATATTAAAAAGCAGAACGTTATGCGTGTCAAGACAGGGGTAATCAAACATTTGCTTGGTTTATTTGACTTATTGCTAGTTAATTGAGAAGACATTTTCTCAGTGTAGGAAATAGGCCATAGTTACAGCCGATACAATATTGAATTTTGAGGGGCCTTCGGGATATCTAGTGTATGCGTGATATAGAAAATGCCCGTTTATGTCACTTATGATGTCACACAACCACTAGCAAACTGGCTCGCGGTGAACTTTTAAAGCAATCGTGGAGAATAATTGTACGGGGAACGATTTGATTAGGAGTCATGCGGGTCGCATCTTTCAAATATATCCATTCCATGGTAGAAAAAGTCAATGTGAATCCACCGATAAACCCAGCAGGTTAGGAGGAGAGAGTTTTTCTGAAGATGTGGATAGACATGGACTTCTATCTCGGGAACTGCAGAAAGGAAGGATAGTCAAGATTAGTGAGCTTTTTCACTTTAACAAATCGACCAGTCATTAGCTTAAGGCAGGGATATTCTTTGCCCCTGCAGGTAAAATCCTATACTCAGCGTTGCAGTTTACATTCCAACGCTCTTCTTTAGTTTTCGCTACCAGGAGAAGGACTCCTATGAACCACACCAAATCTAATACATCTAAAAAGTGGAGTTTTATAAGGTAAACTGTCCGGTTGTCGAACACTAACTCATCACCTCACCATGCTCTTGTTCAACAAACAAGTGGATTACATCGTAAAAAGTGTTGGTTACCGAGTACATGCCTTTACTCAACTCAAGAAAGCCGGGGTGCAACAGCAAATACAGAAATACAAGACTGAATGGATCTTTCTGTAGGCTGGGGGAAGGGGTGTCCATCGACCTACATGTAAATTAAATCGGGAAAATGATGTACAACCATACATTGAAATGTAATGATAAAGGTGTTACCAGTCTGCAAGAATGTGAGTGAGTGGCTAACTGGACTCAACACACCAAATAGGCTACATCTATAATGGCACCCAGCAAGGCTAGCATTAGTGGTAGGATTGTTCTCCGGCCATTGTGTAGAAACCAGCCATGCCAGCATCGCCTATCGCAAGCAACTACCCCCTCAACGAATGGTGGGCACCATTGGCAGTGAATGGAACGAGAGCACCCTTCGAAGGAAACTACACGACCAGCCCAAACTAGCCTGCAAAGCATCAAAAACCAACCGATTGCCTAAATGTTGCATCTGAGTAATCTACATGTCTAGGACATACTTGCCAAGTCTGCTGCATTACCCGGGACTTGCCAGGATTCAGGCTAATCTCCAGCACCACCCCCCCCCCCCCCCCCCCCCCCCCCCCCCCGGGATTCAGTTCCTGGTTGTTCCAGCAAAAAACAGCTAGAAATGTGTCAGAATTTCACCAATTTGCGCAGTTCAGTCACTAAGTTTAGCTACTTCAAATTTTTGGACTACATAGTAATTGACTAGTTGTTCTTTTCGTGCTAATAGTGAAATATATATTGATTACAAATGCAATGTCTTTGCACTCTTTCCTTATTTTGGCATCTCGCCTTTGATTAGCTCACGTTGACACATTCAGCCAATAGATGTCTAAATGTCAAAAGTCTATATATATATGTGATCTTGACCTGTATGATTGCGAGCAGAATCTTTGTGAAGCTGAAAAGCAAAGTGGGAAGGAAAAGCATTAGCTGTAAAATACTGCCTATTAGCTGTTTAGCTGCCATGTCTAAAAACCCGAAATACTCGTGTAAATTTCAAACAGAGTGGAGAACAGAGTTTGATTTTGTCCAGCCTAGTAGGTTAGGTGTGAATCATGTTTACTGTTCCTTTTGCAATACACTTATACAGACCTTAGACTTACTACTGTAAGTGTAACTGTACTTTGTTTAGTGTTGCACTTGCTGCTGGGGGTAAGCATGATCATGATGTCACCAGCCATACAGTGGGTAAGACACATCTCTCCCACAAGAAAATAGTGGCACATAGTCACCCACTCAGAAGTTTATGCCCTCCCAAGATGATATAGATGGCCAAGTAAGTGAGTGACACTCAGAGCCTGAGACTGAGCGGATAGGATTCATTGATGATTGATACATCATTACATGGACTCATAGACATAGATCCACTGAATTACTAGTACTATGTCACAATTACTATGTCTAGTCATGGCTACTGAATAGCTGATGTTAATTGACCAGTCTAATCTAATGACTTCTTCTGACTCTAAGTAGTTTTGTTTTCAATCCATTCCTATTCAGACCAGTGGCAGTGCCTATTTGCTAAGCCAAACACCTGCACTTGCATAAAAGCACTTATTAACTGGTTTTGCTTTTTCATGGTGGTTTGAAGAAACCCCAAACCATATATCTTTCATACTGAAGGTCGAACTGAAGGACTACTAGTTGACTTATTTTCTTTGTTGATGAGACTAATGAAGGCAGTTATCATGCTAATGCTGCCTTCTTTATGTGTATCTAGCATACGTGCCTAGTCTCTCGCGAAGTAAATTTATCTATAATAATGAACTAGTGTATGGTATCAAATAGAATTTAAGGTTCCTCAACATCAGGCAACGCAAAGCCTCCTTTGTTTCAATCAATTACTTCGGGAAACTGCTCAAAATATCATCGGGCAAAAAACCTCCAGAGAATTGGGGCCAAAACCAGGGAATTTGAGGCCTGCCTACTGCATTTTCCTCAGAGCTACTTGGCAAGTATGGCCTAGGATAAAGTTTGACAGTTGGTGAATCAGAGTACTTAGTAGACCACCTAGTGACTACTAGTAATAGTAATACTACTGAGTACTAGTAAGATAACTAAAACTAATCATTAGACTGATACTCGCACCAGTCACTGAGTGAGCGCAGTAGGCAGTTTCTCCCAGTTTGTGGGCTACTTAGTTAGTGATTAACTGAGTCAAGTGAAGACCGAGTCGAAGTCAGTGCAACTTCTACAACTCACACTTGGGGGGCACTTGAGACTAGTGTGGACTACTTTAGTTTAGGCACTAAGAGTAAGAGAGTAGAGTTTCGAGTCAGGACTAAAATAGACCAAACCTGCACCTAGTGACTAGTCTAATGAACGGAGACAGTGGGTAGAGTAGACCAACTCTAGACAAGGCTAAGGTAAGTCTGTCTATTTAGCTAATAGTAAGTCCTTAAACTTGTCCCACAAACTAATGCAACTCCAAAGCTAGCCTGAACTGCCCAAATTTCTTCAAACAATCCTTAGCACCGGCCATTGATTTGAATTGTAAATACGTACTAACTTAAGTAGTAATATATATAATAGAACTAGTACTACTGCTAGTCTAGTAGTAGCAGTACTAATAGCAATGCAATGAATGAACAAGTACTAAACACAAACAAAACTTCGCAGATTACACTGACATACTTGTAACGCTTAGCACATGGTAATAGAAATGTGGCGACTGTTAGCGAAATTACTCGCTGACTGAGACTACCAGAAAAATATAGGAAATCGCAGTCAGCTTGAGCCCAAGGGCTTTAGCCAATTGATTATGTCCACGGCCTTTAGCACAGACTGTTGTTAGCAATAGGGCCGTAAGCGACGGTCGTCAAACTGCGTCCTTCAACTACCAACACACTCTAGTAGGAAAGGTCACCGACTGAATTTGCAATAACCGCGCGCGGTCTCACACCGGTGTTGGAGCTTTTTCGAGCAAACAGGCACTAACGCTACACCAACTGTCTGCCGCAAGTGTGGGGTAATCCGTTTTTTCGGCCACTCCCGCACATCGGACATTGGGGAACTCGCCGCTGTGGCTAGGTACGTTTGCGAAAGGCTTAACACTGACTGCTATTGGCACCCCTCTTGAATTAGACCCTTCTCAGAAACTAATTACGTTACGCTTCCTTCGAAGGGGTAACAAGGGGGAGGCTAGAGACAGTGGTACTCACATATACACTCATCTGCTGCAATATAATGAGAAAGATGTCCCCAGCAGTTTGCCAGATGCTTGCCATGAGGAATTTTAACCTTCTATGACTACCACATGCTTGGACAAAAACTGTTATTGTTACAGTATTATTTCAGGCTTTCCAGCATTGTCAGACAGACCTACAGTACATTTCATTGAATCCATCAGTCTTCAGTGATCCAATCCATTTTCCTTGTCAGGTGAGGGCTGGTCATTGACATGCTAAGTGCAAAATCTGTGGGGACGAAATCATGGACACAGAAGGAGCCACCTCGAACTTTATTAAGCACTTGCTCGATAAAATGAAGGAGATTTCTGCACCCTCACTGCAATAAACAGCCTTTGGCTTCACAAGTGGTCAGTATGAACTACACCACTCAATCGAGCAGAAAACTTCAATGCTTTGAATTAGTAGCAGGGCAACGGGCAACGAACATTAGCTTGTACAAAAATGCATATTGATCCCTCTGGTGGCTAAAATGATGGCAAAGATCATTAAAGTTTCAGCTTTTTATTTTCTTATAGCTGCGTAAGTCAAAATGTGTATTATAGAATATTAGTAACAGAGTAATGTAATCTTACTGGCTCTAAATGATAAAATAATGCTTTGAATCCAATGATTATTACACCAGGCTTATGTAACGGCAAGCTAAGTACTGCACTGTGGGTCATGACCAGTGAACAACATTAATTTTGTGACTTGCAATGCATGACTAAGCTTGCCCATTATATAACCATGAAATATTGCAGCCTGGTGTAATAATCATTATTAACTCATAAACTGCTATTATGTTTTATGTTTAATATTGGTTTGCATATTTATATGGCACACAGCAGCAGCCTCGATCCACCTTCACCCACCGATAGGCACAGGAGTTTTCATTATAGACAAACAGACGAACCCAGGCTCTCTCCCGAACACATCTTCCTTTCCAGGAGATAGATGTGGAACTTGATGAGCTCTGCAAAAACAGTGACCAATTCTTGAAACCTCGCCCTATGCCACAGTTAATTTATCAATTAGGCTACCGTGAAAGAGCTTTCAAGAACACATTATAGCAAGTGATTCATGAGGTACTGACATATATCATCAATTCATCTCTACTCAAAGGTAACAAATGGATAAGATGTATTAAAGGGTTTGCCACCTGATGGCGAATTTTTGAAAAATTGCTTTGCGAAGTTGCGATAGATGTTTCGCGCGAAATTGGTGGTTCTTGCATGCTGAGTAAAAAGGCGAATTACCCTTATAAGGTGCGTTCTGATTGGCTCAATCACTTTGATAGCCCATGGGAATCTGAAGGCTATGAAGTAGAAAGTCTTAATGACCAACTACGTCTGACCTGAAACTTTAATTGAGCCAGCTTGGGAGCACTCATCATCGCAGGTCAAGAAACAATCAAATTCATGAGAACCAGAGCTTCAGAGGTGATTATAAAATGAAATCTGGCCGAATTTACCAGTGAGTATTGGCTAGTTGAGTCTGAATATGAGTACAAACCCCACGGCCGATGTCTAATGGCAGTTTAACCGGAAATAGAACCCCAGTACAACACCAACTACACAGTCTCATTGACCTTGGTCGTGGACTGCAGGAAACTCCAGAGGTTTGCGAATAGTGATCGCAATCATGTGGCTAGGAACGTGAATATCAATTTTTTTGGCGATTAGCCCATCTGAAAACGGCAAATTCGCCATCGTGTGGCTGCCCCTTGCATTCAGACTAGACCAATTTTCCGGTCAGTATGGCTTACTGGTTCTGAGTAGAAAACTAGCCAATGCAATGTCCTGCTTGTCTTTCCGCGGGCTTTTATATCTTAGTTTATCCGCATTACAGTTAGTCAAACATTGACCAATAGGTTTACAGTAGGTCGTTTGTGCAGAGTACAGCGTTTCCGATGTGATGTCTCTAAGTTACTACGATTGTTCTCTGTTACGACGCCCCGGAAACGAGGCAAGATAAAAGGTGTGCGATGATTAGTTCTTGTCAAGTCGCAGATTATTGGTCACTGCATTTGCTTGATTTTGATCAGCTAAAACTATACAGATCATTCGCAGGTTTTGACTGATCGCCAAAGAGTTCAAATCCTACCGATTGACCCTTACCAAATGGACTATCGATAAACAATTCGATTGGTAAGCCCTACCGACCGGGTAATCCATCTAGTCTGAATGCATGCACCTTTAGAATTAATTTTTTTTGTATTTTAGAGTTCATTTGAGGTGGAATCATGTACTTTCTTGCGTGAGGTCAACAGAGCCTCAGTATAGCCCCTGCCTCATTGCAATTGTAAGGAAAGTTATAGGATGGTTACCAGTTTAAAATCACCTACCTGGCCTGTACAATATAGTTCTGGGCATTTGCACACTGTGACCCATTGATCTTTAAAGCCATCCTCAAACTGTAGAACATTAAACCAATCTCCATTTATGTTTACACTCAGTGGTTTGATCCGTGAACACTTCTCGGAGCAGTAACTTACTCTGCAATAAGTAATCTGGAATGTATTTACTGCCTCTAAAACTTATGTATTGCTAATAATGTGACACTTACACCATGGTAGCTGGATAACTCGATCAGTAGTAAGGCGCTGAGCTCGCAATTGTGTGGTTCACTTCTGAAGAATTCACTGCAGTTCTACCCCCAACAGGTAAACGATCCACGATTGCAGTGACGTTTGACCAGTCCTGTGGTCTACTGATCGGCTTGAAGTCGAAGCTTGCATTCTCAGAGACTCCACTCGACACACGGTGGTTAGACAACTCCATTTATGGACCAAATTCCCAGATAACCGAATTTAATTTAAAATTCTACTCGGGTATTTGTCCATCTTATTTAAGAAGCCTCCTCAGTCTGAGGCTTGTTTGACTGGTAGGAGCTAGGATAAAAGGTGAGGAGGCCACTCTAACAATTGTGGCCCACCTTGACCTTAATGGTTAAGAACCAAGGTTCCGACAGCTGCAACCCGAATGCTTTTTATGACTGACCTATCCCATTATCCCTACCCGGACTAGGGCGCCATTGTCTTTGTAATGGAATGGTGGCAGGGAATAGATACTTACTCAGCAGATGGTAAGACGAGCGCGGGGACTTCAGATGTTGCTTCCTCTTTAGTGGCAGTGGGTTCCTCCCCTAGATTCTGTTATAGAAAGGGAACATAAGCGTGATGAGTAATTCATGTCTGCCTCTTGTTAAATAGGGATACGGGCCCGGCAAGAACTTGTCACGCATCAGTGCAGGGCCCAGGATGGAGAAGATAAGATGTCATCACTGAACCAATGATTTTTTCAGGATCACCACTTTAAATACAGGCGGGCCACCTATGGAGTACCAATTTCAACGACTAATCTAAAAATCAGTCATTGACTTCGAGACACAATCCCTGTCAAATTATAAATCATATATCATATTATCACGGGCAAACCATGGAACAAACAGGATCGTCCCGCGATAGCAAGCCATTGAGTTGGTGATAGCCATCTATGTAAATAACGATGATCCCATTGCATTTGCATGAGATTTGCAAATATAAAAGCGACCCAAATTTTATGACCACTTTCTATGGCCGAATTGAAGCTGTACTGAACATAAAAGACGTTGTTCTATCGCGTGTCAAGTCAGTTATTCAATGGAATTGGCGAGCAGTATATAAAAAAGGGAGGAGAGCTCTGCATTATACTCTTGAATGTTGGTATTTTGAGACCAGAGTTGCCCTCCCTTGACGGTCAATGTAGCAGTCATACCTTATCTCTATCAAAGCGCGTGCTTCATCGGGTGTGTCGCGCTGGGACACCACTTTTGATAGCCAGCGCAGCGAACCCAGAGGGGCACATCTCGGTTCGGCGGCAAGTGGTTTTCGGTTTTTACCTGTTCTAATCGCAAAGCATCTGCAATAGCCTGCTGGTGTGTCAGCGCATGAGTGCGTGTCAGAATAAATGGTTTTTTCTCCGCACAGAATCCATATTGGCTTCCATCAGTGGGATCGATCTGAGGTTTGTCACAATCGTCATTCTGTGCTAAGCCACAGACAAACAGCACACTGAAAGAGATCTACAAGAGAAGGATAATTCATGTAGTTATGCCATACTGAAACTACAGAACATAATGCTGAAAAGTAATGGAGACCTTGCGCAGGAGAGAACGACTCCAAAACAACAACCATTACTAGGGCTCTAGGTTCACGTGAGCAGAAAAGTCGTCTGGTTTGGAATGAGTTGTCCAAATCTTCTGAGAAAGGTTTGAAGTTGGCTATTTTAAAGATACACTCCACCTAAAATCAAGTTTCACCATGCCCCTTGTTGGGTATCTGAGCTGATAGAGCAAACTCAGTTACCTAGAATAAGCTTCAGGTGGAGCGCGCTGTCCGACATCCACTCCGACAGCAGGCCGGGCAGGTTTGGTGTGGTTGAAACGTCCTCTTGGGACTCGCCCCTATACCCTCTATGAAGGTTTTGCTGTTTTTTGCGTTGTATTTCCTTATTTCAATAAATTATTATTGAATGCACACTCTGGCTTGTTATGCAAAATAAAGTTTCTCAACAGGTTTAGGAAGAATTTCTGAGAAAAACAATCTATTCTATGAGCATTAATCGATTGAAAAGCAGCATTGGGAGTGTGTCATGTGACGAAAATAGAGAGCGATTTAGCTGTCACTCAACCACA
>Ga0224511_10005183_pt1 | contig 10144 bp, 2 predicted proteins | sample SF_May12_sed_USG_2_FD_169988 | JGI IMG/M metagenome (GOLD analysis project Ga0224511, IMG submission 169988) | Sediment microbial communities from San Francisco Bay, California, United States - SF_May12_sed_USGS_8_1 | ecosystem: Environmental > Aquatic > Marine > Sediment | place: USA... | reverse complement strand
GTTTCTTATATTTACGGGAGTAGGTTTTACTGCTTCAATATGGTTTTAATGTAAGATGTAAACAATTCTGACCTAAAGGATGCAGACATAGCATCTTTAATATCTCCGATATATTGTAGCAATTCGTTAAAAACTTGTGTTTTATAAGTTGATCCGGAAAAGGCCTTGCAACTACTTACCAAATCAATAGAGGATTTAATAAGGTACTACAATGCTTTGATGCACCAAAACGTTTGTTTTTAGAAAAATATAGTTTTTTGAAAACATCTGATGTGTGTGTCACGCGACTTGACTGCAGGGAAGCCACATAACACAATGTCCATGTAAAAGGAAAGATATTTCTACGTTGAGGATTAAGAAGCCTTTTGTGTTACTGATGTTAAGTGTAACTATAATATGAAAACTGCTTGATTTCTTCCATAATCTTCTAGTAGGTTTACTAGACGGTTTGTTAAAAAAGAGTGGACTACATTCTTTGCTTACAATATTAACACAGGCTCCAAACTAAGCATGTTATGAATGCGTTAAATGCAAACTGTTCAATAATAAAACGTTATTCGTAATTGTCAAGTCAATTAAAATATTGCGTTCGTTTATGTTCATTTTTTATCATTCCACGGCCTGCCATCGCATGATCAAAGTTAATACAATTGTTTGCAATTTTAGTTGTAACATGACCACGGCAGTGAGGTTTTTTAATTATATATTTAATTATAGCGTCTGGCATTCTATAAAACGTGAACAACAAATGAAAACGTAGAAGCAGCTCCTTTCGGGATTGCAGTGTCTGGCTTTTATTTTACTTAATGCAGTTTTACAGACACAGCTGTGAAGTAGCTATTTGCGGTAATCTAAAAAGTAACATACTGCTGACATTACTCTTTATAGACGTCGTCGAGATGTGGATTTTTGTATACCATCAGGACAACAACATGCTTTTGATTTGCATATTTATGCATGGTGGAAATCAAGTGTGTTTTTTGTCGTGGTAATATGTAGAAAATCGTGTTAGTGTAGATATTCGTGTTGTGTAAATACTTCTGTAACCTGTTATAAGTAAATAGTTGAGTTATCTTATAATGCCTTATTATTCACAGGTTCTTTTTAATCTTATATATTTAAAATAAAATGTAACTCTTTAAGCAGAAGACTTTTTACGTTCCGAGTATATATAGCTTAGATTGTATTGTATTGTATAGATAAGATTAGATTATGTTTTTCTAAGATTTGATGTAACACTTTAACTCCTAACAAATTAGGTGGCCAATTATCCTACTTATACTTTTTCTTTCACTGGACTGATATTTGGGAAAGAGTGGCAGTATGCCACTCCATGGGCGTGAGTTCGACCCCAGACGTGGCCACCTAACTTGTGTGGCTGTATGGGAAGATGACGACGATCGGGTTGATCCAATGCAAACACCTCAGACATAAGATGGCGGCGTCCATATTTCCGAGTATATATAGCTTAGATTGTATTGTATTGTATAGCTAAAAATGGATGAGATTATGTTGTCTAAGATTTGATGTAACACTCTAACGCCTAACTAATTAGGTGGCCAATTATCCTACTTACATGAATGTCTTTCTTTCGCTGGACTGATATGTGGGTAAGAGTGGCGGTATGCCACTTCATGGGCGTGAGTTCGACCCCAGACGTGGCCACCTAACTTGTGTGGCTGTACGGGAAGATGACGACGATCGGGTTGATCCAATGCAAACACCTCAAACATAAGATGGCGGCGTCCATATTGGCGCGGGGTAATCTGGGTCAGGAGATAATAAACCTAAAGTGAAAGTCCACTAAATGGAAACAACCTAGTAAAGAAAAACAAAACCAACAAACAATTTGTTTTCTTCAATATCACAAGCATACTTGAAACTATACTCTTAAGTGTGTATATGTCCAGTATGATCTATCAAGTAAACATCTTTACGAGCGCGCAGTGTGCGATCAGCAGAGACACATATCCCGAAATTATAACCCTACACATATACGAGGCGAATTCTCAGGTTTCAGAAATGCCCGAGTAGTAACGGTTTGTTAAATGGTCATTAAATGTTTTTGGCCATTGACTTGCTTTAATCTTTTGATTAAGGTATGACAGCCGTCAGATACATTCACGAATATATACACTCGGTACTGATAACACTTGCCCAACTGAGTGTCTCAAGAAAAGTGGGAGTAGTTTAATATACTACTTGACCCAGGTGTTGTCGGAACCAGAGGCGATAACCACGACTATACATTCAAGTGGTATAGATTTCGTGTGTAAATTTCGTGATTGTATTATACGCTTGTAGTCTTAGTTGTTTGTACTGAATGTTCGAGCGTGGTTGATAATGTTTTTAAGGATTATGCATAAATATGACTTCATTTGTTCCTCTTAGTATACTTTCATAAATAGATCGCGTTCTTGGACATTACCGGAGCACAATCGGAATCTTCGATAACCAATCGTTTGCATATTTAGGCGTTGTATACACACTGGTATTACTGATTCTTGTAAAAATGACGTCTGCAATCATTGTATTGGGATGTTCTTTGAGTGACAATAATGAATACGATAAAAACTAGGTGATTCGAATGATCACGGTTATTTCATATGCACAAAATAATTTAAAAGTTACAATATACATCTAATTTACTTGATAACCTTTTCAAGATGAACAGATAGTTGAAACATCTTAAAAGACTTGTCATGGATAGGCTTTGCTGCCCTCAAAGCCAATGAATTTGTCTCACCTGACTGCAGGTAGACCTTTAAGACAAAATATGACTTAGATTTCAACTAACCTAAGTTACGAAGTTGTTCTTCTTAAGTTCAGATGTTAATTTGGGATGTTCATATTATATTCTTTTCTCATACAATCGTCTTCATACATAATTCATAATAGTTATAAACGATTCATATAGAATTGAAATGAGGGCTTAATATAACAATCTTTTTTTGTATTTTCTTCAAAGATAAGAATTAAGGAAATCAATAGCCTTTCGCGTCTAGGAAACAATAAAGCTGTGTGTCCTTTATTTGTTTTGCAATTGCAAATGTCTAGTTATTACAATAGCTTTTCTATTTTTGGTTTGGATACGGAATTGTGTGTCTTGTTCTAAAGACAATGAACATGACAGCGGAAAATGACGTGATAATGTGGTTTAAGATCAGAATGGGATTCTGCGCCATTAATAACAGAGAAATCTCAAAAGTCGGTCACATAACCAGTTCTAGCGCATTTACGTCACAAAACAATTTTCGGCGTTTTGATTCATATAATACTACTATGTTCACCATTTAATTATATTTTGAAATACGTCCTACACATTAATATATGTTGCAAAACATATTTAGGGATTTATTTAGAATATTATTAAATTATTAGGACAGTCACAGAATCTCGCAGTTTCTTCTTGATTTATTCGCTGACGTAAACTACGGCCTGCTTCGATAAGATTGGAATAAGATTGAAATATGAATATAATGAATGAACTGAGGTTATCATAAACACCGATATTCTACGTCAATGCAGATCGTTATCGGATCTGACAATTTATGTTTCACCATCTGGAGAAAATCATAATTATCTGAGGAAACGCCACATGCACCACATGCTATATAGTGTTTTAAAGTGACAGATCTCACAAATACACAAATATATATGAAATATAGAATTAGGAGTCAATTAATTAGTTTAACATTATCATTAAAGTTGCTTGATAACTTTTAAACTTTTGAACATACGGAAAAGGACACGTGTATTTTAAAACAAACGTCTTTGGTGTATGGTAACGATCAAGTTTAAGTATACATCTTAGTGTTCTTGTATTTTGATAAATAAAACACGAAAACAACAGAATATTCGGTAACAAAAAATATTCAGAGCGCTTGTTTATCTGTGATATCGTAATTATGTTAGATGAATGTTCAGTAGGCTGACCCTTATTTGTCAAAGGAATAGTTATTCACAGTGTATAATTAAAAAAATGAACACAAAATGTGGTTATCTATGTCTCTTTCTATATGCCTGTTGTTGAAAAATCTATGCCTGTGTCTTTTGACCGGAATTGTTTACATGTAACTTTTCCCCATACTAAAGCAGTTAATACTACTTCTGCTAAAACATTATTTGTTCACAAAAGGTTGTAATTCTTTTTTTTGCAATGTCCATTCGTCTAGTATATTTAATAAGTGTAATATGTTTAAAAAATTAAAAGGGTATCAAGATACAGACCTAGGAACTTTAAAAGTAGATTAACTGAATTATCGTTTTACATAGCAAACTTAACACTTTTTGATTTGTATTAATTAAATTAGGTTATACATAACGTGTCTACTTATAAACCATTTATGTTACATACATTATTGAGTTAATACCACCAAAAACGCGATCATTTTCGATTACACTTAACAACATTCGAGAATTATAAAACACATACAGAGCATGTCATAAGGACGATAATTGAAGATCACGTTTAAAATGTCATTCTATTTCATTAAAATCAGTATAAGATCCCAAAAGGGATTATCAGTATGATGATAAAATTCTTATCAAATATAACCTGTAAGTGCTTCAGTACTTAGCGGGATCCATTGACATATAGGTCGACATAAAGGGAATCACGTTTGCACACATGTGCAAAGGTGTAATTCCGATGAATTTCAAAATGTCATGTTTATGTCAGTGAGTTCGAAAATCTAACGACAGTACTGCACTAACTGGTACTATTACTGTTTTTGGATACGTTATGCATATATACATATTTTAAGCGTATGAAATAGTTTTAATTACATAATTTAATGTATTTGTTTAAATAATTTATATCTCTTTTTCTGTTAACTTCAATAATCCTTTACCCAAAGAAATGAATTAACGTATATTTTAAAGAACGTACATAGGTGTTTGTTTTTGCATTGACAAACACAACGACAAAAACAGGGGGTTGGTGATATGAACCTTATGTAATAAAAGCCCCCATCATTAGGGCAAGTGTTTATGAAACATACTTCGTATTTAAACAATAGAGATTAACAGCGCGCGTTTGCTAGTAAAGTACGAACCTCACGTGTACAGACGGCTGTGTGACTTATCGACAGGTATGAGGTATAACGTAATTACGACCACTTGTAGTTCCGGGTTGTGTATCACTAAACATCTGCGCTCACTAGTTTATGATTGTGTTTATTACTTTTCATGCAATCTTCTTTTAATACAAAATCAACACACACAAACAAGAAGACTATATAAATAATAGTATTATGAACGATTCTTTTCTCTTTCACTAGCATCTTCAAACCATATCCAGAAGAATTGGCACGTGTCCTATTTCATATGAAGGTTTAAGATTACACATCTTGAACATCGCTCGGTGAAATATATTCTACAAATATATAAAAGTATTATGCATTGAGAAGAAAATAATTACAATAATCTTTAATACGAAAATATAATTATGAATTTCATGTATGTCGAACAAATCAAACTCCAAATAAATGTAATTTATAAAAAACATAAACGAGGTTTGTCAAGTGTGGGTAGACATTGATAGAGGTTTGGATTCATCATTTAAATGCCCTACGTTCTGAGCTGCAGTAAAAGTAAACTTTAGTGTTGGAAGTTGTATTATTACAAATACCATTATAGAGATATTGATTTAAAGTCAAATAAATGTTTTGATACAGGACGTCGAATAACTAGACTATCGAGTTTCTAATGAAGAAATGAGAAATCAGATTTAGCTGTTGTATAAAATGCATGCACCCAGTAACACGATAGTAATACGTTTTATTATGAAATGTATGTTTGTTTAATTGAGCTCTTATTATCGTCATCTGCTTATTTCGAAATGGAACATATTAAAAAATAAATGGCATGCAACATTTGACTGTTTGAATGCTGAATTAAACTGATGAAAGGGAAAAGCATTTGTTAGAAACAGTCTAGTCTAGTCATACTTCGACGCAACGCTAAATATTATATAGTGCGAAAGTATATATAGGTAAATATATTAATATACACTATGAAATATGCACGGAATTATGTGCATAGATTTTTTTATTGTCATTTAAAATGCACAAATAAAATTAATCCACCTACGAATGTTTTATGTTCTTCTTTCTACCTTTCCTGTATAAAACCAATAAATCTGTTTTTCTATCATAAATGAGAAATATCGATTAGACCATCGTAACTTACTTATCCTATCTTATCTTACAGAGTTTATGTAATGTATAATAAATCTACTAATCACAAATGAATCACAGACAGCGGATGCAAATACTTTGTTAATTTCAAGAAATACTTGATCACCTATGACCTATACTAGTGTAAGAAAGCACTTATAAATTTGTATGAGCTCATACTTAAAGGTAAGTATGGAAAATTACCTTTCATTAGGTGACTAGCATCATGCCACAGCAGGGGAAGTCCTTGAGACGAAATCATGCTCGTTAAAAGAAAATCTTTTACGTGCTCCGTACTATACTCAATAGAAAGCATGTAATTGACATCGTTCTCCAGACAAATAGATCATGCAACTACGTTTACCAAATGCGTTCAGTCCAGTTGTTTTGTTATTTATCATAATTACAGAACTGGTACGTGCATGTCAATTAACGTATCGACAAAAAGCTTGAACTGACGTCCGGTGCTTTGACAACTGCGGGGAAGCACTTTACATCAAACAGTGCATGTGCGCGTAGCCAGCGATACACAAAAGATGCAGTCCTATGATAAGACCAAATGAGGTTGTGCGTTATGACGTAGCGTAATTGCCCGTTGTTTGTCGGGCTAAATGTCAATCAGATGTTGGTCATATTCAAACCAAATATTTATCTTTCAACAATCAATGTTGTTTATTCGTCAAGGTCTTTTGCTTAAAATTTAGTTGCTGCATTAAAGGATAATGATTTTGCCTTTTTGCAGTGATTGTCCTAAATGTATGTCAAACGAAAACCGCATGAAAATCCCCTTCGTCAAAGCAATATCTTGAAAACGTATTAATTTTGAAACAATAGAAATGATTGATGTGTCTGTGTTTGTAAAAAAACTTCCGTAGCAGACGGCTTCGTGAATCATCAACAGGTAAGATTTACTGGAATAACGTAATTTCTTCAACTTGTAGTTTTTACACAAAATAGAATAAGAAATTAAACAAAACTCTTTGCTTCGCAAGTCTTTACCGATCGCGCTTGGTTTTATTTTTTGACAATCCAATAAGTATAACGAAAGTATTAACTTTGGTTTCTATTTCATTCTGTTTAAAGTACAGAAACGAGTTGTAATAATGGTTACTTTGACAAGTGTATCAATTTTTACCTGGTTCCGCTGTAAATTACAGTCAGCTGACTCATTTGTAAACTTCATCATGTACCTATGCATTTGTTAACAGAATAATAAGCATCAAATATCACATTATTACGAGACATCGGCAAATAAATAATAATTGTGATATTTTATTGATACGGTCTATATCGTTAAATGAATATCGTTTTCAGGGCCAGCTAGCATTTGTTTTCATTCTTTATTCAACTATGAACACAAATGTCGTCATATAAAAATCAGAGGTTTAAATGAATATGAGAATATTGTAAACTCATCAAATAAAATTATTACTCTTTTATTAGTTACTTTATTTTACACTATCAACAAAAACTTAATCGCTGTTTGGTGTTTATTAGTTTTTTTGTCATTGATAGTGGCATGTATTCTGTTAAAACTTTTCGAGATTCTAAATGTTGTTTTTTTGAAAGTCATTTACATTCTGTATATTTATTTGTTAACATTATTTCCGTACTGACGTTAGTTTATGTTCTTAGGTCTTGTGAAAATTAAAACAATTTATATAAAGTATGCGTATAGTCAAGGAAAACAATGTTTTGACATAACATGCTTTTAAATGTAACGATTTAGATTGAACGACATCACGCCTTTGCTTCCTCTTTCGAACGAGTGTTTGTATTAACGATTCATTTGCAGACTGTGTTGATAACGTATCCAGACGCTCTGTTGAACTAAATCATGTTGTAACGCTGTGTTTATGGAGGGATTACTAAATCATTGTTGTTTATCCCAGCGTACAAAACGCTGGAACAGCTCCAAAGTATACCAACTGATTACGTGATTAAAACGGTAGCTATCGTTGTTTTATGATGAAATATGTTTTTAACACCTTTTCAAAACAAAGCAATACTATTTTACTAACTTTTTGCTTTTTATGTGAGGATGTATACATAAAACCAAAGGAACCGTGTTTACATGGCATAAACATACGAACACAACATGTTAAATCAAGATACAATGTGTACAATGCTATTCTCGGCAAAGAAACCGTAAATCCTTCATCTTATGAGTTGGTCACGTCAGCCGGGACAGAGCTAATGCATCCCATTATCTGAACACATAGTTGAAAAGTAGAGCAGACAGTGTGCGACATATGCTATATGTCATTGGGTTTCAGAGATGTGTGCAATAAAGAAAGTTTACTTGACAAATAATTTATGTACAATCCATAGGTTTAGGGTCTGTATTGTAATGACTGATGCCGGCTGGCTAAGTGCCCAACAAAAATACACAAAATCGAGATGTGTACAATGGTAAATGTCTACTTGACCATAATTAATTATTATTCCGTGGAGTGAGAGAATTAATCAACGTGGTATTTGACCACAGTCACCTTTCTATGATGTAAATCTCCGCATTTGGTTGTTGCATTTCAATATTTAATTGACAGTGCATGAATTAGGCAGTTTGTCTATCCGATCTTCACTTTCTATTTAAGGTGTGTAGATGCGTCATTCTCTTCGCGTAGATGTGGTTAGTTGAGTCGGTAGAGAACTTGACCGGGAACCTAAAGGTCAGAGGTTCTACCATGACCTGATGCAGCAAACGTATTCCACGTAGCATTGATGAAATGGTGTATTGATCAACAAAATAACAATTGTTCATCATTTAGGTTTTTCACTTACATAGTGTTGTGTTTACAACCTTAAAATGGTATTAATAAAATGACGATAACAGAATGAGTTTTATGTATGATACGTTGAAGGTTGCATAATTACATTTATTATCTCGGCTACCTCGTAGGATTGTTTATCTAGTACCACTGTTGCCTGACAGACAATATACAGCTCATAAAGAAGACACCAGCTGCATCTGTGTTGTGTATTATTTATTGGGGACATTAGTAACAGTCACGGTGGTAGACTGTGTGTGGGCTATTGCTGAACAATCAGTAAATCCCTATATATCTTTGAACCTTGTTTTTGGTAACCATACGGTAACGCCAATTGCTTACAATATGTGAACGTAATCAGAAATGGATAGTGTATGACGCTAAATAATAGTACCATTAACAATTAATAAATGAATTGTAGTATTGTAAAAATGGATACTTTATCATGCAGTACGATGAAATCATTTTGCAAATATCGGTATTATTAATACAATTGCATGGATGAAACATCTAAATCATACAATGTTGCGCATTAAGCCATACTATACACCATGCACTTAAGTACGTCCTTTTTGAGTATTTCCAAATTCGCTAAACCTTACAGGTATTACAATACTAAACCGCTACATTACAGTAAATAAAGTAATACTACGCTCTTAAATATATTTAATTTCATACATCCCTACTCCTATAACAGGAAAAAGCAGACAACATATTAAGCAGCTGATTTATCCATTTAAATGGACAAGCATTGAGTTAGTGCTTGTCCATTTAAATCGATAAATCAGCGGCTTGAAATGTTGTCTGCTTTTTCTTGTTATAGGAGTAGGGATGTATGAAATTAAATATATTTAAGAGCGTAAGATTACGTTATTTACTGTAATGTAGCGGTTTCTAAACTAAACTTGTTGCCATACAATCTATGCTGAAAGACATTGCAATATGATTCCTGCTATTAACACGTTAAGGCAAACTGATTTGGTGTCGTGATTAAAACTTCTTTATTTACACATTTCTACACAATAACCAGCATGCCACAATATTTATCAAACAACGCATCTCTATAAAGCATTTGTTTCGTGGGCACCTCGAAAAATGCGTTCAATCTTTATTTTACGTTGATATCAATTCATGTAAGCTTCTCGATGAGACGTTAAAATCTCTGGAACAGATAGGCGGCGGATTGGTAGTCAA
>Ga0224511_10005182_pt1 | contig 10144 bp, 7 predicted proteins | sample SF_May12_sed_USG_2_FD_169988 | JGI IMG/M metagenome (GOLD analysis project Ga0224511, IMG submission 169988) | Sediment microbial communities from San Francisco Bay, California, United States - SF_May12_sed_USGS_8_1 | ecosystem: Environmental > Aquatic > Marine > Sediment | place: USA... | reverse complement strand
ACCTCCGACACCATGTACCCGAGTACCTCTGAAACCATGTACCCCAGTACCTCTGAAACCATGTACCCCAGTACCTCCGACACCATGTACCCCAGTACCTCCGACACCATGTACCCTGTACCCTCGAACCCATGTACCCTCGAACCCATGTACCCTCGAACCCATGTACCCTCGAACCCATGTACCCTCGAACCCATGTACTTCGTACTCTCGAACCCATGTACTATAGGGTATGGTTTCAAAATACCTGGTACCTGGTTTTGAGAGCACAAGGTACATATTTTGTTGTTACCATCTTTGTTTTGTCTTTTTGAAAGAACTCACCACCACATCAGCCATGTTAGACTCAAATCCACAATCGAAGCCACATTTCACCCGTTTGTAGGCGCACTTCTTTTTGTGAGCATCGCTAAATTCTAGTACACAAATTTCGAAACACATATCGCACACAATAGGTTTCTGAGGACAATCGTGCATGTGTTCTTCCAAATTTTCCCAAGTTACATTCACACCACACATATTGGGACAGCGAAGATGGATCTTCTTCATTTCAGTGACTAGGGAGTCTGCTAGCGGTGCGTCACCAATTTCTGCAATCAATGAAACGAAATGTGTGAATCGAACTGACTAGCGTATAAGGTGAGGTCATTTTCTTCTTCAGTGCACTAAATCAGAACCATCATGTGTCCCATAGAGAAGGTGCGCTTCCTCGATTTAACGTCGCGATAAGAATCCCCAGAGGATGAATCGAATGGTGCCTTTTAAATGGTAATTGAGCCAGGGACTTCTGATAACATTCCCAATGCACTGTGTGCACTACACTAAGACTCATCTTCAGCCTTGAAACACTTTTATGATAATGAGGCATATGCTGCCAAAGCAGGGTTCTTATGACAGGCCATTGTCATGATTGTGTGAGATGACACTGAGGTGGTTTCTTGTTGCCATTCTCAGGTTCCTGTTTTGTGGTCAGTCAACCTATAAGCCATTTGTCTACGCATGACGTGTAGAGGGAGTTGAATCTTTATAACAAACCTTGGAACATCTTGACCTTGACCCTTATCAATTGGATGTGATCTCCCATTATTTATACCATGGTGATCCGAAGCTATGCTATCAATTTGGAGCGAGATTTGCTCAAAGTCCATACCAAGGATAAGCCCATGCAAACTCGTACATTGTAACGTCACTCTTCTACCAACTGAGCTAATGCAGCTCAACTGCACAGTGCACCAAAGTGGCTTCATGTGCCTGTTTTAGTGCTTACCATGGTAAACCTCCCCTGCAATTATTTCTTCTTTTGTCAGCTCTGGATAACCACAATCGGTAAACGATCTCCCTCTCTGTCTGCAAAACGCAAATCAGGCGGGTATTTCATGCAAAAGCTTTAACATGCAGCATGCTAGTCATCGATTTGAAAATACCAACCGTCACATGGTGCAGCTACAAGCCTGAGCAGACCTGACATTAAACCTGACTATGCCCAGGGCCAGCTCCACTCTACCAGCTCACCCCCCCGACTAGCTGTGAAGCATTGTACTAAAAGACTAAATGGATAAACTCGAGAAGTTGAGTGCCAGTCAATCTTACCCATTTTGTTTACCTGTCACCCGCTGAAACGTCACATACTCCATATTTATCAACCAGTTTCTTGTACAAATATATACGCACTTAAATGCACCTTTTTACACATAACAATGCTCATGCATGTGTTTACCCACACAGTTTGATGCAGACCTATATACCCATGGAAAAATGGATCGGCGATCATCGATCTCAAGGTCAAGCAAACTCATTTACTTGCGATGTCAAAAAACTGCGTAAACTATACACAGGAATCACTACAATTGAATAACAAATGGTCTTACTTTTTATGTTAAAATGCAACCAATTCTGCAGTAGCATCAATCCAATTTATGGAGTTGTTTACCTTTTGCTCAAATTTTACAGTGATTCCGATGAAGCTGTCCCATTTTGATGACATCAGAACTATTTGCAGGGTCAGCCTTGTAATGTGGACCGATCGCCAATCCATATACATGTATTGAACAACGCTACGCACAATAATGGTTTATATGAAGGGGAGTCAACACATGTTAAAGCGCCTGCAAATGTTTTGAAACTATGCGATATTTTTCGGCGGTTCTAACATTTGTCATTGGGCTGATAACGCCCATTGTTCGGGGTCATCACTAACCTGTTTTCCTGGAGAGCGAGACACAGATCACAGAAAATATGGCCACATTCGGCTCTATGAGGCGACTTTAAAATTCCTTGACAGCCAACTCGTGGACATTGATAATCCGGATGGTTTTGCAATTTCTAAAAGAAAACATTTTTACTACAATTATGTATGCGTTATTATCCCATATACAGCCATAGAGCTAACTGTGAGACTTGCTTTAGGCTGGATGCCCTTCCTGTCACCATAACATTTCTCAGCTATTACATGGAGTCGTCTGCAGGATGATGCGGGTTTGAATCTGAGAAATGTTACGGTGACAGGAAGCACTGTGCACAAAGCATCACGTCGAGACTACAAGATGGAGGTCAGTCAACCTATAACCCTTTTTCATACATTGTCCACTATGAAGTCAGCTATTCTTAATTAATTACGAAAAGAGATCATAGTGCCACTATTTAACCCCAGGGACACAAAATTATCGAGTTACAAACTCTGTGCTTTTGGGGGACATGCACAGGTGAGGGGGGGGTTTGGAGACCCAAAGTATATTTGGACAGGAGGACATTAGGTCATCAGCATCTACCACCACACCGCTTCCCCCAACTCGAAAGATAGCTACACCCCGCTAGCGAAGCAGTTTGCAGTAACATGATTCTTAATTCTGGTCAATAGACCACTCAGCTGGCAGGTGAGTCTGAGTCAACGCTCCACGGCACGTACTGACTAACCTCAACATATGCCGAATCATTTCCTGCTCAGTTACATGCAGCCGCATGCAGTAAGAAACTAAGACGCCCTTAACTTTTCGTTTGACCACTATCTTCACACGCTGGCACGTTGTTTTCCACCAATGCCAATTTCGGTTTTTCTGAGATTTTGTTTGATAATGTCATTGAAGTGAACCTGTAGTCTCCCAATACCCTCCATGCCACTTTGGCTCTTACGCATTATAAAAACTTTCATGTCATGCAGCGGTCAGGAGTGGAAATTCACCTAGAAAGTCTTGTTGACTCAGCATTTCCCTGGGTGGGCGACCGAGTCATTAAAATACTTTCTGCTTACACTTTTATGCCTCAACTCTGGGTGGGCTTTTTATTACAGTTTTGTCGCGATCTTGTACAGGTGAAAATCCTGCAACAAAGCAAGGTTTTACCTAAGCTAACAATGGCACCAGGTACCTCATGCAGGCTTAGTACGCTTACCATTGCGATTGCTTTACTCCATTCATTGAACTAAGATACACTTACCGGCGGTAAGACCTCTCGGGGAAATCCAGTTGGACGACCAGACATCGTAGAAGGAGCAATTAAAAATGATTGGCGTCTTCTCTATGGAGATGAGGTATGAATATTACAAATAATTGCAAATTGTGTTGTACGCTGAAATTACGAGAAGCTCACTCTGGATGTTTATTTGAGACTATTTCCTTCACTATCGCCCTGTCGCGCGACACCCATTAGATCCCAACTGACCCACCAACTAACTAACCAGTAGTAACCTCTTATATGTCGCAAGTGGTTAGCCAAATTAATGCTGGCACACTCTAGTGATAGGTTGTTTTACAACGGTCCTAAAACCACTTGATTTCCCCTCCCTAATACCCCATAACAAGTGAGATCATTATTTTCAACAGTGTAGCAGATAAGCAACTATGAGATCTTGCCTCTCTGAGTGTTTATTCGTAACTGAATTATACTTTCCGCCCCCCCCAATATTGTGCCCGTTGTCAAGTCGTCAGCCTCTCTCCTAAAGCGTTACAAACTCAGCTGGACCGGGTCTCTATCAACTGCGTCAAACCTGCTTATCGCACTGCAAAAAATCTGGGCGACAGAAGATACACATGAACTGATCGGTCGTCACAACCACCACAGTGGCTCGACATTTTAGGCCATGTCTTTACTATTCAAGGGAGGCATGTGCAGACCTAGTATCAAGCTTTCAAAACTAACCCTTGTGCAACACTCGCGTACAATTCAGGCTTCTTCTGGTAGCACCTGGTCCCCTTCGGGCCTAAGGATAAACATTATTATATTAATTTCTATACAAAAGGTTCCCTGGTGTTTCCAACCACTCACAGACAACAGTACTTGACTTCTACTAAGGCCCCGCGGTAATGATAGATTTCCAGTTTTAGCTACCAACACTTGATATAACAGTATATAACTTTGGTACAAGTGACTAGAAATAAATGATTAGACCTGGTGCATTGGATGCAATTTCAAGAGCCGGTGTACTCTAATTGCTTGAGTTAAGCAATCATCTTCTCACCGTGTAATTATTATCTTGCATTATTTAATCATTATTTATTTTTTGACAGATGCATTGAGATGAAGCGAGACAAATAAGATATTGACAAAAGTCTGTTTACTCTGACAGCGCGGCTCTCACTTCATCACGCGGTAGCATAGTCTGGGTGAAAGGGTCCTGAGGGATAAAAACTGGCGACCCAACTATGACTTCAAAATACAGAGAGTTGTCCTTGATAAAACCTATAAAACAAATGAATTAAGGTGCATTCAGACTAGACGGATTATCTGGTCGGTATGGCTTACTGATTCTAAGTAGAAAACTAGCCGATGCAATGTCTCGATTGTCTTTCCGTGGGCTTTTACATCGTAGCTTATCCGCATTACGATTGGTCAAACATTGACCAATAGGACCGCGGTAGGTCATTTGTGCAGAGTACCGCATTTCCGGTGTGACGTCTCTAAGTTACTACGACTGTTCTTTGTTACGACGCCCCGGAAACGAGGCAACATAAAAGGTGCGCGATGATTAGTCCTTGTCAAGTTGCAGATTATTGGTCACTGTATTTGCTTGATTTTGAATGGCTTAAACTATAGGGCTTGATCTCAAGATTGACAATATTGCTGATCCATATAAATTCCAATAAACACCCCTCAAAGACTAACATTCTCCACTGGTTTTCAGCAGCTGTAATGATGATGATGATGATGATGATGATGATGATTGGGTTCTAACTTTTATTCTGAAAACTTGTCAAACTTTGCCAAATTTTCAAGGTTCTTACCTGTTGCAGCATCCAGCGCATCTTCCAAGGATATGAATTTAGCAAAGCCATAGCCCATCCCAGCTTCCAGCTCTGGCCGTTCAAGGACGACCGTTCCGAGTAAACCCTCTTTAGCCAGTGCATTGCCATTGGTATGGCGAATCCTGAACTTAGCCTGAAAGTCCGTTCAGATGAAAATAAAATCTATGGCTTGTTTCCATGATGCTCCATATGATGCCGCATCAAATCGCGTCATATCATAATCACACCACACCATACCGCACTACCATACTATATCACATCATACCACACCTTGTGGTATGGTCATGTAAGACGAGATACTATCAGTGGTTTATGGCCGGGCATGAGCGCATGGCATATCTGGTTGGAAAACTAATTGTCCGCGTCGGAAATTTATGTGTAGTGACCTTCTTAAAACAAGTGAACAATGGTTACCTTCACTTTACAAGGCCATTCTAAGATGTCATCATACTCTCCTCTCAAAATCACCAGAAATACTGAGATATGTGTGCCTGTTCCTTCGCCATTTCCTGTAATGTCACAAAGGTTATCAACCCAATATTTATATCCATGCGCAGAAGCTGAAAGTAAGAGTTTTACGCCGTCATAGGTCAGATACACCCAATAACAGATATGCAATCAATTGAAACCATCCGCGTGGCTCCACACAGTGTGGAGCTGACTATCAAAATTCACAACAGATTTCTGTTTAGCATATTTTACTTGTTCCAGGGTTAATGGCTCTAAAGCTCCACAGTTAATCAGGTGGTTAATTGTCGGATACGAATAGATTATCGAATATTCAGCCCTAATCATCATCATATCACATGTCCAGTAACTAGGCTGATATGAGGGCATTCATGGACGAATACCTAGCCAATGATGACACTTATCGACGGAAAAGGTCCGTATAAGCCACAGTAAACGGAGTCTCAAACCGACCACCGAACGCTATCACGGTTATTAGGTTGGCTCGCTGTGAAATTCCCTGCCAGACAACAAAATAAGTTGATACGAACATTGAATGATTATCTTGTTTCAATCTGCGTTTGACACAGTATGGAGCCACATGATTTCCGCTCATTGTCACTGCACGAATATTGGGTGAAGGGTTCCGTCAACGAGCATTTTCATATTAATCTACCAATGGATGCCCTACATGCGTCTACTCGATAGGTTGATTGCCTAATGTTAGCTGACTAGTTGTCACATAATTCTATAAACTACCATAGAGTAGGGCTATCCAACCTTTTCAGGATTGGGGCTACTTTTGAAAAAGAAGCTATAGCTACGGCCACTTGTGAATTGTGTATAGGCACAATCAGTAGCTTGGAGCGATTTTGTGTTTATGTGCATTTGTTTAACCAAATCTGTAGAAAAACATATCTTTTATTTACCACTTATCCACACCTTGGATAAAAGGGCCGGCACATGTAACAAATGACCAGCTCCAGCGATAGTGTCAATAAGATCTACAATCGCACCCCATTGCAGTGAGTGAGTCAGAGGGTTTTACAGTGTTTCACGATATTTTCAGACGGCTGGGGCCGGTTTAAGTTAGTACTGGGGCTAGGGTTAGGCATCTCTGCTATAGATTATAGCCTACTGCGTGATTTAAAATGATTACCGTTTAAGTAGACGTTGGCACACATTTTGTAGCCGTATGTGTCTGTGTAGAAAGAGTCACTGGAGAGGCATCGCGCTGCCGCATTATTGTTAGCATCTATTCTCAGACGAGACACACCAGGTATCTTCCATGCCAAGTGACCAGTAAAAGGCGTCTACATTAAACAGATGGAAGTACCAGCAACGGATTATAGCAGAGAGAATACCAAGTTAGTATCTGGCCAACACGGGTAGTTACGTACAGTTAACCTTAGTTTTTTTTCTTATCGGGCTTCACTGTGATGGTCAAGCTGTCGGGTTAGATACTTGCTGCTTCGCTATTATGGCAGCCATATTTCAGATACTGAACCGCAACATTTTTTACTATGCCTACAATAATCCTGATGCTGTGATGCCTAATTAAATTGTCTCAACCAAGTTTGATGACATGGCTCCGGGTATCCAGGTAAAAGAAAGTGATCCCGTCTCGTCCCACCCTATAACATACCTTCCGAAGCTGCTCACAGTCATTTTTTAATTCTCGGCAAGTGTTTTCACTACTATGGTAAGCGACAATAATATCGTCTAGAGTTCTGTGCATTGCAGAGGCAAAATCTTGAGCAGATGTTTTTATGGTATTCACCAATTCATCATAATCATCAATCCTATAACACGGAATAAGCATAACAAAGTGGTTTAGGGCGCTCGTATATGGCTTCAGAACTGGTTTATGGCAGAGCACCTGTGTAGGATGACAGCTGGTTTATGGCGGAGCACCTGTGTAAAGTGACAGAGCTGGTTCAGGGTGGCGCGCCTGTACTGATGTCGGAATTGATTTAAATTTTAATTTTTGTTCTACTATGGCACTTGGCCATCCTATTTAAGAGACCTCCTAAGCCCAAGGTTTCTTAAAACGGTAGGAGCTAGGATAAATGTGAGTATCTCATACTCACAACGGGGGCCGCTGTGGCCTGGATTAGAACCCAGGTTCTCATGGTTGCAAGGCCTGAGCTTTCAACGATCGAGCTGTTCCGCTATCCCTATGGAACAGGAGCACTGAGCTTGACAATTGAACCCTGGGCTAGCTTCATATGAAAACAACCTTTCTATTAAATAATCAAATTTGATTAAAAAATGGCAAAAAATGTGCTCCATGGGTAAATGAGTGAATAATCTTGCTATACGGCAATACAAACACAGGAATAGCACAACCTTCCGAACTGTCAAAGCAAAACAATGAAATCACAGGAGAGCGTTCCAATTATTTGCTTGTCTGATTCAATCCTCAAGCATCAGCGTTTACCAGTTAGTATAGCTTACAACTCGATGTCTGTGAGCAGAGTTTTCAGTCGACCATCTAACTCGTTTTTCTGCTCTTCATTTTTAATGGCGATGTCAGTGGCTCTATAAAACGCATCCATTGTCTCCTGCGTGCCGTCTTCAGCCTACAATTCCACATGCCCGCTAACAAGCTCGCAAAGATCCAAACCGCAGTGGCCTGAAGGATGTTTAACGATTTGGACTAGGTAAGTTCTAAATAAGGATCCTCTCCTTTTACATGTATAGTATGATTAAAGGTGCTTTTTCACTCCATCGGGCGTCCAATCGACCTCGGAACGGACACTAGAGACGGACGTCTGACCCCCAGAAATGGAGTGAAAAGGCCTCATCCAATCGGTCTCGGATGCTCTCTCAGACGCTCGATCATTCGTTTCCCAGTGACAAAATGAGTTCGATCGGCCTCGAGTGTCTGACCCATCAACCAACCAAATGGTCTTCCAAAGATTACCTAGCAACGTTCACTCGTTACCCAGCAACGTTCACTCGTTACCTAGCAACGTTCACTCGTTACCTAGCAACGTTCACTCGTTACCTAGCAACGTTCACTCGTTACCTAGCAACGTTCACTTGTTTCTGGTCTCATACTAGGATCACTGGAAAGGGAAGCTTGTTTGATTTTGCAACAATATTCACTCAACTAACAGCACAACGTTGCACTGGAAAGAGGAGCAATCTGTAGTGAAAGAGCAAAAAACGGTTGCCGCTTCCGGAAACACAGGTTCGTCACATTGATTGGCTCCAAAGTAATCCGGGATCGCGCGTCCGACGGATCTGTTTGGAGTGCAAAGGGGTCCTCGGATCAAAGGTGAGACACCAAGTCAGACCCAAACTGCATCCGGTCCGAGGCGGACTGAATGCCTGATGGAGTGAAAAGGCACTGTAAGCCATGTAGTAGCGCATTTTCAGAAAGGTTTATGGTAGCCGCACAGATGAGGCTACTGCTCTACTGATGGGGCCTCCAAATCCAAAATCACCTTTCGAATCAGATGAGGGTGCGCGAACAAAGTAGCAATAGGGAGTTGAATCAGGGATTCTTAGTGGGCAGCCCAGGGCGCTATCCGGCACTAAACTACCACTTTACCACTGATTCGGTGTTAATGTATCAATCTGTGCATCAGCTCTGATTGGCTAAAACACAGATCACCCTAGTTTTGACCGAGTACCAAAGGGCACCAAGGGGACCCGTCGGGTTGGGTCACCAATCTGTCAGGTTACCGATGGAGAAACCAGTATAGGACTTGGCAAAAATAACTTAATTGGGGCAAAAAGAGAGGTTCAACCTCCCCCTCAAAATTTTGTTCTGGAATCTCACTAGCATTCTGTGGTTGTTTTCAGCGTGCTCTTTGAGTTTTCTAACACGCTGCATCAAACTCGCCAGTTGAGTTAGTTGCGATACAGATAAGTCATCTCGAGTATTTTCATCCAATTCCAGTAGTTTCCTCAGTATATGACTCATATGTCCCTGCTTCAAGTTTGGTTCCGCAAAATGCTCCGCTAAGTTGAGTTTACCAGAGCCCTGAAAACATCAACATAGCCATTGGCAAGAACTCATCGAAGTGACCTTCCAGTCCTATTCCATTGCTTATGATTCTAAATCATACTAGAGCTGTTCTAAGGTTTGTACATACTAGGATCAATCTCAGCAATTTAAACCATAAATATGTGATACTAGCAAAAGTTCTAATAATAAGCCTATTCGCCCGGTGCTAGGAATTTATTTATTATTTTTTTATTATTTTTTGGTCAGACGACCATTAAAAAGTTGGTCACGCTGGGGAGCTGTTTGGATTTTATGTGCGTCTGGGAAATAAAAGTTTTTCAGGCGCCTGGCCAAGCGAGCAGAGACAGCCAACTACTTTTCAGCTAATCAGAACTGACATCCTGTTAGTACCGCATTAGTTAGCTCGAAGATGAACACCACCGGTACTAAAACTTTCACCAGTGAGTGGGTACTATTTGGTCGGCTGATTATTACAATGCGA
>Ga0224511_10005180_pt1 | contig 10145 bp, 7 predicted proteins | sample SF_May12_sed_USG_2_FD_169988 | JGI IMG/M metagenome (GOLD analysis project Ga0224511, IMG submission 169988) | Sediment microbial communities from San Francisco Bay, California, United States - SF_May12_sed_USGS_8_1 | ecosystem: Environmental > Aquatic > Marine > Sediment | place: USA... | reverse complement strand
AATCATTTTCCATACATTGTTAGCCTCAATTATAAAATGGAAATATAGAAAGGCTCCAATCAAGGGGACATGAATATAGCAACATATCACTACTGCAGCTGGAAGGTTAAAAGTAAAGTTCCGTGTCAGTTAATGCCGTTTCAACTGGATCGCTGCGAATGTCTGTGGGCGTCAAACCGCTAAAGTGCTTTAGCAAGGTATCAACAATATGTGACCTGTAGATGTCGCTCTTAGTGTCAAGAAGAAACAACACGTTCCTACAAATCACTTTCTAATCTGTTAAATACGGATGTCGAGTCCCTTCACGAGCTGTTGTTACCTTAGGAACAATGTTGCCTAAGGTACACTCTATCTGTTCCGCCCAAACGTTGATCATGTACAAATCCTCGACTAGGATAAACAAATCCGGTTACCTGACGTTATTATCCGATGATGTAATTTTCTGTCAAGTAAAGTTCCAAACATCCATCTGAGCGTTGATACGATTTTATTATATAATAACACTGATGAAAGGAAAATCCCTCAGGAGGCGTAGCCTGCATGGTAAAATAGCAGCCTCGGTTTTATTGAAGCTAATCATCAGACAGCTATATGTTTATCTATTGTCCATTTTCAGCATTATTCCGTAGTTAAAAGCGCATCAAAAAATGATTTTCTATTGGTTGATCGAAATTTCGCAGACCAATCAACGTTCTTGTATCTCGCGTGACGTAAACTAACGGGTAATTACAATTAACAGTTATTTTACACCCGAAACGTGTTTTTATTGTATATGTTTTCTCTACGGATATCAGTTATACCTGATATAAAAAACAACTGCGGTTATTATTCACATAGGCTGCCTTGTGATGATCAGATTTCGATCGGAATTAAAGAAACATGATAACAAAACAAAAAACAAAACTTGCCGCTATAACAAAGTTCTCGGAGAATCTTAGATATAGATAAGATATAACGGCGACAACTATAACCTCTGAAACCAAAATTTGCTTATTGCATAACGTTATATCACTAAAAGCTGTTCCACCGTTCAGAATTGTGTCCATCGGATAATACGTTCTCTTAAAGTTTGTTATGCGAATTCTTACAAATATAAGGGGGAACGGCACAATTGCAAGTAATAACCACAAATGTACCCAGGTAGCATGTATGGCAAATGCAGGAATAATTGAACACGTATGAGCTTGGGTCAATTTCAGGTGTAAACTCCATATATTCCGGCAAGCACCATATCCCGTACTTGCATTCCAACTTCCTGTTAACGAAGTAATGGACAATCGTTACCCAGCCAATAAAGTAGGCTAATGGTGTACTTGGCAATGGAAGTGTCAAAATGTCTGTTAGTGCAAGCGAGCCAATTGTGAAAAATGGTGCTAAAAACATTACGTCAAAAAGAATCATTGTCCAAAGGTTGTTCGCCTCAATTTCTTAATGAAGCAGCGGAAAGACTCCAAACATTGGCACAATAGCAAAATATCACTACTGCCGCGGGTAGGTTAAATATAAATACGAGTAGAGATAAAAAAATCTTGACCAAATCAAGTGTTTGTTCTCTCAGTTCTTTCTGTGTACATCGTCGCACTCGACCGATACCCGCAGGTATGAGGATAAACCAAATATATCGTAGCAATTCGGCGATAGAATCTATACTTTTGCAATCATTGTACACAGTGGTTTCCCGTTCTTGTGGATTATCTTCTCTAGCACTCCTGACAACTGGTTCGGCTCTTGTACCATAAAAAGTGACTGAGCTCTGGTCATTCCTTTGTAGAAAGTGAGCGTTGCCATGCGTCGACACTGTTGCCAGCGAGTAGTTGTAAAGGTTGTGATCACCTATTGTATTAATGAAAGATAAATTCGCCATTGTCGGCCAATAGCTTTAGAACTGTGCGATATTTTCCGTTTTCACAACATTTATTATTCCGTCCAACTTCTGTGTCAGCTAAATCCGTTTACCGTAATGGAGAAGAACGAAGAAATTTTGGTTGGCCTTACAACTGATGAAGTGTTTCAGCCACGATCCTCTTTGAATTTAATCAATTTGTGACCTGTATATGTCGTCTTTATTGTCAAGAAGAAACAACAGTTTCCTTAAGGTTGTGTACTGATCTGTTAAATACAGATGTCTATATCCTTTAGAAGCAGTTGTGGAAATCAGTCTGCTTCAAGCACACTTTATCTACGTTAAACCTTCCTTTCTAAGTTCCGTAACGGGTACTCTCCATTTAACGGGATCGCTGTGCATTGATTTGGGTTTCAGCAATGTATAAACAACATGTGAACGGTAGATGTCTCTCTTAGTGTCAAGAAGAAACAACCGTGCTGCGTTCTGGTCTTTTAAACATAGATGTCTAGCCCCTTCACGACGTGTTGTTTCCATAGGAACAAGGCTGCATAAGGCAAGCCCTATCAGTTTCCGCCCAAACTTTGATCGCGTCAAAATCCATTTTATCCGATGTTGTAATATTCTGTCACTTTCTGATAAAATCTCTATTTGTTTTTTGTTTTATGTTATTGTGCTATGAATAAAATATTAATTGAGCAATTAAAGCGATGTTTAGCGTCTGTTTGGTTCATATTTTGCGCACCAAACAGCTGCTTTCAACCGTGCAAGCCGTCTTTCATAAATATGTAATTCAACTCTAGACAATTGTGTAGAAGCCCTGTCACACCAGAGCGGCGTCCTCACAGCGTTTCCACAGCGTTTAAAAAGTTGCACTTCGCCGAGGTGCGCGCTGTGCAGTCGCCAGCAACGTTGTGGAAACGCTGTGAAGACGCTGTGCAATCGCCTGGTACGCCATGCGGTGGCTTTTATTTTGAACATGCTCAAAACGCCGCGGCTTGGCTTTAGCACAGCGTGTTTGACAGCGCGCCGTAGTGACGTTGTGGCAACGCTATGTGGTCTTTTAGAGCGCTGTTGCACAACGTCCTCACAGCGTCCATACAACGTCCACACGACGTTCCCACCGCGTCTTTACAGCGTCCATGACGTTTTCACAGCGCACAAAGTGCTCAGGGTGAGCTATTGTGACCGGCCTGTGTCCGTCGTCCGTCGTCGTGCGTCGTCCGTCGTGCGTCGTGTGTCGTCCGTCAACTATTTTACTTAAACATCTTCTCCTCTGAAACCGCTCATTGGATTTTGACCAAACTTCACAGGAATGATTCCTAGGTGGTCATCTACCAAAGTTGATCAAACCGTTCCAGTTGGTTGCATATGTAGGTTACGGGGTCAAAAAATAGGTCTTCAAAATGCATTTTTTAAAAATCTTCTTGTCTGAAACTACAAGGTCTAGAGCTTCATATTTGGTATATAACATCCTCTAGAGGTCCTCTACCAAAGTTGTTCAAATTATGCCCCTTGGGTCAAAATTGACCCCGCCCCGGGGGTCACAATTGTACATGGAATTATATAAGGAAATGTTCAAACGGCATCTTCTCTTGAATCGCTTATGGTAATTTGACCAAACTCAACAGGAATGGTCCCTGGGTAGTCCCCTACCAAAATTGTTCAAATGGTTCTGATTGGTTGCATATGTAGGTCACGGGGTCAAAAAATAGGTTTTTAAAAGGCAATTTTCAAAAATCTTCTTGTTTGAAACTATAAGCCCTGAGCGCTTATATTTGGTATATAACATCATCTAGAGGTCCTCTACCAATATTTGGTGGACAACATTAGTGGTCCTCTGTAAATGGCTCCACTGTGACCCTTGATCTTTTTCTCAGGTGAGCGACCTAGGGCCCTTTGGGTCCTCTTGTTATTTAATGAGTAACCCTATTTTGCAAATATAGTAATCTATTTTTACTTTTTGAAGCAATTCGTCATAAAACAGTTGTTTGAATGTTAAAAAATCACGCAAGACTTGCAACATATGTAGTAACACACATATACTAAGTAGTGTACATTGAATAGCTTTTTAATGATATTGAGGTTGAGGTTTATTTTTGTTAAACAACTTATTATTGAAATAAAATACAAACTATGGTCAAGCTCTAAGTTTTGTTAGTTTTAATGAAACTTAAGTAATTTGCATTTATTACAATAAATATTTTATATATCTTAATACATTTTATGATTATTTGTTTTATTATCAAAATGCATTGCAAACACCTACTCCAAATGCAGAATTTACACGGCGTCTTTACAGCGTGCACGCGGCGCGCCGACAACGCACCCACGGCACTCTAGAAGACACTACAGCGTTGCCACAGCATGCTGTCTTACACGTTGTGGAAACGCCAAGCCGCGTGCTCAAACTACACGCCGCCGCATGGCGTTCTAGACGATTTCACAGCGTTTCCACAGCGTTGGTGGCGTTTGCACAGCGCACAACTCGGCGTTCTGCAATTTTTTTAAACGCTGTGGGAACGCTGTAAGGACGCCACTCTGGAGTGACAGGGGTTTTATAGACGTCTTTCGCGGCGACCCCACAGCGCGCTGACATGATTTTAGAACGCTGTACAAACGCTGTGGCATCGCCGTTTGGTGGGACAGGGAATTGAACATCTCTTCAATTTATATTAAGAAACGATTATTTTGAATAGAAGGTATAGAGTTGCTAACTTGTCAAGCGAATCTAGGACATCATGTCGTCGTCGGTGAAGAATGTTTTTGTGAAATGTTAGACGGGTTAATGTATTTACCTCAGTACCTTCAATTGTTTTCTTTTTACGAACGATTTAAATAGTGTAAAGGGTCTTATAATTTTTTATTTTAATGGTACACGAGTCATGGAAATACTACTTAAACCAGTTGACATGTAAATATTGGTTTGAATTTTGTCAATTTAGCTGCACTTCTTTACAGTAAAAACCCTCTAAACCGGATCCTCTCAATACCGGAATCCCCATGAAACCGGACGATTTCGTAGGTCCTGAATTTTGCCCTTCTATTTTTAATGTGATATAACACCCTGAATACCGGATCCTCTCTATTCCGGATGCCGGACAACTTTGTCGGCCCAAATTGTTGTATTTAATGTTATATGACCTGTACATACTGAACAACCTCAATCCGTCAAAAATTAAAATTGAAACTGGAACTTATGTTCCTTTTCAGTATGAAAAAACCCAGTTAAATTCAAATTAGTGTTCACGAGACAAACACTACGTCATATATCACTTGCTCAGTGCTATGACACGGATTATATTGATAAAGTTTAGTATATATGTTTAGAATGACAGAGAAGAAAATAGTTAAGATGAGGTGTAACGCAAAAAAAAACAGACCGCAATCGATGAATTGTTTTGTTCTCAATATATTTTAGATGTGTAAACTTGAGTAATATGCCAAATTGCAATTTGACATAAATGTCGTGGTTTTGTTTTATGTTACTTTTTATGTATTAGCGTTTGCTCATCATTTTGCTTGTACATGTATAAGAATACATATTTTAAATTTTAAGAAGTTGATACGTTTCATCATTCAGTTGTTTTGAATAATGTTTTATTTTGCACATGTTAATTTAATGCAAAAGTTGAACAAACATAACACAAAACGCATAATTTTATCCTTATACAAAAAACACAACATACACCTTGTGTCCCCTCGAAGTGAATACAAAGAGCAGATGCATGTAAACTATTGTTTACCATCTATGTACGTATAGGCAAATAGGAATATCCCCTGTTTACCGGAATCCTTTTTAAACCAGACATTTTGTCTGGTCCCGTTGATGTCCGTTTTAGAGGGGTTTTACTGTAATTGATTTTTGTTTATTGAAAAGGTACACCGGCTTCTTTTTAAAATTTAACAAAATAAATGAACAAATGAATATATTGTTTTATATTTTACATGACATACTAGTTCATGTGCAATTACTAATGATATTCTGACAATGTACATGTACATTTACTTCAAACAAATAGTATACAGTTCATACATTTGCAATCTATTATAGATGTTCATTGTTTACTTGATTTATTTGGAGAATAATGGTTTATTTCAAATAATTACAGCATGGCCTGTGGTGAATTGACTGAATTATTAAACATTTTTACTTTATATTAATATAAAACAATGCTAGCTTTCAATGGTGTATGTTTCAGGTATTCTATTGCCAACTTATGCAGATGATGTTTAGGCAAGGGACATATGACGACAACTTGTTATAGTGATAGTGATATATATAGTTTGGAACTTATATATATATATATACTATTTTCTGACAACAGGTTTTGTTCCAAACTGTTCCCCCTAAACATAACTTTTTCTGAAGACCAGTTTAATATTGTTCCATAATATTTATTTTCCAGAGGAGGCTAAATTAATTTAAGCTTACTCTCAAGTCTCAAGTTTTGATGGAAAAATCAAGCCTTATAAATCAAATAAATACAAATATACATGTACATACAACACCCCAGTACATGACCATTTCTAACAAAACTTGCAATGTTAGAAAACGCAATTCTTTCAGACCATTAACATATTGCTTGCTGTTTTTTGGTTAAATTGCACTTGAATTCTTGTTTTATCTTATATATTATAATGATACCTATCTTTGGTTTTACATTTTTACATACTGTATTTAAAAATGTTATGTTCAAACTTTTTCAATAAAATATCTAAATGATTATGTAATGGAAGCAACAAAATGTGGCTATATCTTTCAAAGTATATACTGTATTTTGTACGCTCTAAATTAATTTCATACATGTAGTGCAGTAATGCAAAGAAAATGTATTTTTGCATTTTATTTCCATGGTAACATACCGTTAATTTGAAGTGTTGTTTTGAAAACATAATTTGCTTTAAAGATTTTGTGATCTAATATGCATATTACTTTGAACCAAACAAGCAGTCTCTTCGGTTTAAAAAATATTGTGTGATTAATGTCCATTTTTATTAGTTGATTGTAACCTTAAATGTGGCTATCCCCAATATGATATTCCACTGTAATTGTTTTTCTTGTTGTATGCTGATGAGAGATATTTAGCTCAAGTTCTACAAGAATGAATTGTCATATAATACACAATGACATTTTTGTTTTAATAATGGTTTCCTTGGTAACTTGTCACCCATATTATACAACCTTTAAAGTATTTAATGACTAACACTACTTATCTGTGATATAAAGTCATTTTATTCTTCAATTTAAATTGAAATGAACCATTTGACTGCAATTCATGTAATAATTAACATGAATATCAATTTTAATAGTGTTGTTTAACCTCACAAGGCACTTTTAATAGTGTTGTGTAACCTCACAAGGTATTAATAAAAGATGAGAATGTTGTACTTGTTAAATGGTTTTACTTACTACACACTATACCAACACTAACATGCATTAGAGTTTCTCTAAAGCCAATAGTTAAAACCAAAATGAGCACTGCTTCATATTACTATTTTAGCACAACAGTTTGGAAAAATGAAAAATTCAAGGGGAGATCACTCCGTCAAAATCAGATTTACTGACATTTGGTTCTGTCCATGTTGTATTTATTCTGTAACTTTCTGATTACATGTCTAGTTTATTTCGAGTTTTATGTTATTGTGCTAAGAGAAAAATATGAATAACACAAAAGCGATGTTTATCGTCTGTTGGATATTATAAACTACATATTTTGCACACCTTACGCCTGTATTGTAACCTTGTAGAGCGTCTCGAAAAAATGTATATCGACTCGGGGCAAGAGCGTAAGAAGCCATGACTTTGAATAGAAGTTATAGAGTTGCTAACACGTTAAGCGAATCTAGGACATCATTTCGGCGCCGCTTAAGAATGTATTTGCGAAATATAAGACGGTTTATGCAGTTTACCTCAATATCATCGGTGTAATTTTGTACAACGAACGATTCATAAAGTGTGCAATGCATAATAAATATAGGTTATTCTTACATTTTAAACGCATAATACTTTTGATGAAATACTACATTTTGCAGAATTTAATGACTTTTTAAACATATCTTGCACGCAAATATTGTTCAGTAATCCATTTCTATTGTATTTTGTTTGACTGATTATATCAAAGGTTTCGACAACGACTATTTAACCATAGACCGATATACATTATACGTGATTTAACGTGTGTTTCCAACGTTAAATTGAAAAACAAACAGATATGCAAAAACAATGTCCTATTTAAGAATTGGAAACGAAATAGTTTTATCACTGTTGTATGGCATACCTTTTTTAACTGAACATTTTACATTCGTTGGACATTATATTTCGTTTATTGCGTTTGTATAACAACCCACGGATTTAAAATCCCAACAAAATTGTTATTAAATGCAGTATACTTGCATAGAAATTGAAATCCACAAATTCAAGTGTTCACAAACGTGTCCAATGTTGTTGACTCATGAAATGACATGCCCACAATCTAAATGAGTTCGATTATAAGGAAACTGCTTTAAATAAACTGCCTGTTATAAGGAATTGAATTGTTTGCCCTTATCTCTAAAAGGAAACATTTTTATAATTCTTTATTATGGGATTTTACTGAATAAAAATTAATTGTAAATCTGTACGGAGTCGGAACACAACTCATGCAGGAGAATCAAGGAATACAACACTTCTACAGCTGGTGTTTAATGCCTGCGTGGTAGTAGTAAAATATAGCCGCGTACTTTATCATTGTGTAGTTATATTGTTCTGGTCCTCAGAGATCATTGATTGTCTGTTGTTAACACTTGAAAGTAGAGTTCAGCCCTTGAGCTAGGGGACGTCGGGGTATAGTACCTTTCATTACCACTGATGAACAGCTTCAATAAAACCAAAGCCGCTGATCTCCCATGCTTTCTGAGGATTTTCTTCTTTCTTAGTTTAATTTTAGCAGTTTCATTTTCAGTACATTTGCTTCATTTGGTTTCCATTTATTTCGATTTTTGCACATGGAAAAGAATTACCTACCGCAATAAGCCATAAAGCACAGTAATCATTTATAGTGATACATTCTTATTAATAAGAGCAAAATGATTTAAATACATATATGTCGATATTATTTAAAATGTCTCTGCTCGAACATTTTGATTTGAATATGTACAATAACCTTATATTCTTAAGTTCTCAATTATTTCATAATGACTTTATTGTTTATTTATTGATTGTATTGATAGGAATTTATTTATTTTATTTATTTTATTTTACCAGATTTACATAGCGCTTTTTTCATGTAAGTACACGTTCAAAAAAGTTGTACGTAGAACACTTAAAAATGAATTTACCAATAAAATACATGCACAATATGTTAATACGAATCATATAGTTACTTTAAAAATATAGACAATATAAAATTTAAAACATTCGTGTTTAAATAGATTACAATAAACAATAAAACAGTTTAAGAATTTAGATAGTATCTGTGAAAGTTTACATGTATATTAATACACGTAAAAATACTTTAATAACATGATTAAACATCATTTAATATTGAAATCATTTTAACTAAAATTTCTAAAACACAATAACGTTTCCTTTGTAATTCAATAGTCAACTTGTATATGTATTGCAGAACAAATATGTTTTAATGCTTTCTTAAAACAAGTAAGCGAATGACTTTCACGCAATGTTCTTGGCAAGGTATTCCACAGTTTTGGTGCGGCGGTCGTGAAACGTCTTTCGCCATAAGTTACAGTCCGAGTACGTGGGGCCACCAGCAGCGTGTGGTAATCTGCAGACATCAGCTGTCGGCGTGGGGAGTATAGTGTCAACAGGTTGTTGAGGTATTCCAGACCCTGTCCATTCAAAGCCTTGTAGACGTGGACACTCACTTTGTACTCAACACGCCTGTTGACGGGGAGCCAGTGGAGCTGTTTCAGAACTGGAGTGATGTGAGCGTGTTTAGGTGTCCTGAGTCGGGCCGCGGTATTCTAAACAACTTGGAGTCTGTTGATAACAGACTGGTTTGCGACATACAGTGAACCATTGCAATAGTCAAGTCTTGATGTTATGGTGGAGTTGACAAGTGACTTAGTTGCATCAATGGTTAGGTACTGTCTGTTTTTACTAATGTTTCTTATCTGTGTGTAACATGTTCTAGACACTGCATTAACATGGTTTTTTATATCAAGATGCGTATCGAAGATTGCACCAAGATAACGCACGTTCAATGACGGTTTAATGCAGGAATCGCCGATTTGAATAGAAAGGTTACCTGTCGGTAATATCTTTCGTTTTGGATTTAAACACAATGACTTCGGTCTTCTC
>Ga0224511_10005179_pt1 | contig 10145 bp, 2 predicted proteins | sample SF_May12_sed_USG_2_FD_169988 | JGI IMG/M metagenome (GOLD analysis project Ga0224511, IMG submission 169988) | Sediment microbial communities from San Francisco Bay, California, United States - SF_May12_sed_USGS_8_1 | ecosystem: Environmental > Aquatic > Marine > Sediment | place: USA... | reverse complement strand
GAATTCTCAAAGAATGTTTGTTATATTTGTTCTGTCAGTGTGTCAGTATAAGTTGCTTTAAACTGCATCAGTCGTTATTTAATACGGTCGGATTGTGACAATGGCACTATATATTAGAAACATCTAATACACTTTGAGAGTTTGTCACAGAAAACCGCATTTACTGCCTTGATTCTTCAGATAAATATTCGTTGCAATATATTTAGTTCACTCGTCTGGAGTTGCAAATAATCCTACTCAATTGGCTTTACATTTAGTATGTAATGAATAGCAGCCGTGTATCCAGACAACAAATACCAGTTGACAGAAAGACATATATTGTCTTCGTTTCACGTTGGATTATTGCAATAAAAGATTGTTGTTGTTTTTGTGTTTTTTGTTATTGTTGTTTGTTGTTGTCGTTTATGTTGCTGTTGTTGTTGTTGTTGTTTGACTTGTAACTAACTAAACATTTAGATTCCAAAAGCTTGGATAACTATAAATAAAGACAAAGTGTGCGTGTCAGACAGACAATAAAACAACTGTCCTTGAAGTTTCAACAGAAGGCTGTCATGATATCTCTGAAGAGAATTAGCACGTTAATCGACATTTTATTAATGCTTTTGAAGTAATGTAGATCGAATTATAGCATATAATTTACATGTTAAAAACTCATATCTACATCACAATGTAGATAGATATGTATGGTGCTCTGGAATGATTAAATGTATGTGGTTTGGTTATTAAAAAGGTTAGTTACCATTATGCTAAGAAAGGGGGTCGATAGCACAGAACATCTATTATCATTGCTGAACAGCTACAATAAAGCCGAGGCTGTTGGTTTCCACGTGTAAGCTGTGCTTTCCGAGGACACTTCCTTTATATTACACTATTTCTGTTTTACCTTGATATTGTTTTAATTCTAGAAAACAATATTAATCTTACGTGAAACAGACATACAATCAAAGATACAATAAGAAAAGTGCTGTATTGTACTTTATATGTTTTATGCTAAAGCCATTTACAGGATTTGTTTTTGCAAACCGTAAGCAAAAATCTTGTCCACATTCAGTTGAAAACCAACACCTACATATTAAATTTACAGACGTAATATATTACAAGTAATAATTGTAAAATCGTTCGGCCATCTGAATAGATAAATATTTATAGTATATATAGCCGGAATTAATGACTAGAGTGTTGTTAGCGTGTATTATTAGCTTAGGAACCATTCAATATTTATGCTTTACGTAAATCCATGAACTTACTCTCTTAGTGTTGCAGCACAAAACACGTTTTGGCACACGGTTCTTAGACGGTTTACTCGGTTATACACGGGTTAACTGGTACGAGTATTGGGCTCCAACCCTACATAGGTACGAGTTACTGCTTATACGGTCATACACGGCCATGACATCCGTACCAGGTTTTTAAAAGATTTCAAAACCAAACATGGCTTTCATGGCTATACTCGAATGACTCGAGTGTAACTCGGATCAGGCCACGGTTTGTTCGGTTATATGTACAGTTTACACTGGTGGCTAACAGTGTAAGCCGTGACTTCTGTGTGAGATAGCCTTACACTTGTGGATTAGGGATAAATACCTATCATTGTAGATACACATTTGCAAAAGGATCCATGCTTAATGTCATTTACATCCGTAATTCAATAATATATGCAGCAGTGTGTTTTTGTGATATAAACTTCTTTACAGTAACACAGTAAATCAGCATTTCATTTCTTACATAGTAACAAGCATATTATAAAAAAAAATTGTGTATTTTGCCAAACGTAATAGTTCAGTTTATAGAAACGGTATATAGTAAATCCAGGGATCAGTAACTGACATATATGTATATTTGCGATAGGTACTGTTTGCTTTATATAGTTTGAATATAAAAGTTTATCAAGCCAGATGCCTCTGCAAAGTCCACTTTTTGAGCAACACAAACAAATGACCGGCATTGCCTACTGAGAGAGACCTTGACAAATGACGTATTTTTGTGGTTTATCCAGACACCAGACACATCGCTCAATTGCAGGTCCATTCATGGACGTAATGCAATCTGTTACTTGATCGTGTGTGGCTTGACCAAATTATGCTCTCCATAAAGACAAGCCTTGGAAATTAACTACGGACGGCTGTTATAAACCGGTCAGCCTAATCACAGACGCGTTTGAGAAGCATGACGTTTTAACATACCTAAGGCAAAACGAATACACGCTTACTAATAACTGACAACAGGTTTAATTATTTTGTGTATTTTTAAGGGTGATGCCCTTTCTTTATGTAAATGGAAACACCAAATAAGGTTGTTTATGTTGTTAAACGGTACGCAGTAAGCAAGGCCAAAATATGGCCGTACGCAGTACGCAAGATTAATATGAGGCAGTACGCAGAACGCAAGGGGGTCACCATCATTTCTTGGTGTGAGTAAATAATTTGTGTAAGTGTATGCAGGCGAATCTTGTTTTAGTACTAGGGAACATCATCTGAGTTATACATATAATTAAATATATGAGATAACCATTGACTTACATCATTGATTGATATAATAAACAAGAAATGTCTTTAAAAAGACAAACGGCGTAGGATTAAAAAAGGGGAAAATAACACAAGGCTAAGTACTTGTACATAAATCTTACACAAATGACAGAAAACTTACAATGATTATTTTCAAGTATTAGTGAACAGCTATTTTGGTCAACTTTGTTAGAAAGTAAGTGATGTCTTAAAATTCCATTAAAGAGATTTATTACTTGTGTAATGGCAGACAGAGGCAGGAAAAAACTTGCAAAGTCTTATCTTGTACACAAAGCACATGCTCAAGTCAACTTACAAGATAACATTGCTGTTTACGTGTAACCGCATCGCAAAGCATTCTTTCCGATTGTACGCTTTAACACTAAAAAGTAGTTCTGAAAAAAGCTGCAATATATCTTTTTCTTGAAACCAGATTGCGTGCTGTATTCGTTTTTCATAAACATTAAATGATGCATCATTAACGCCACAACGGAAAGAATATCACTTTATTCTTAAATGTTACGCACGAATAACTCTGCGGATTAATAAATATATGTGCAGGTATGACTCGCAAAGTGTATACCTCAGCATCTGGACGTAGTGAGGCTAACCTAATAATTATTGGGTAATATGTCACACTTTTTAGTATAAACCGGTTCACATCTGGAGACGTAATTCATTTTATCGATAAAATATTTTGTTTGACACGTAACTGTTTATTGTTTCAATATAAAAACACTTTAGAAAGCAATACCCCAACAATTTAATCTACGAACGAAGCAAAATTTCGTACAACATATGCATTACAATAGTGTGGCCTTTATCTTTTCGCGCGTATCATGTTCATTCAATCGAAAACGGGATTTTCTCTGTTTCCGCACACGTCATTTTCAGTGCTTATGAAATCATCCAATAGAACGGCGGATTTCTAAAATCCCAGAGAGACGTCATTATACAGAAATGTAGGTCAAAAGTGAGCTTAGACGGCTGCGCCGAAAAACTGGCATACAATGTACAATGTACATGTAAATATAGCAAGTGATACAAATACATTAGTCGACAAAATTTGTAGTTACTCATAGTACTTAAAGATGCTATGCCTGTATGATTTAGGTTAGAATTGTTTACATCTTACATTTTAGCCATATTTAAGCAGTGAAACCGACTCTCGTAAATATGGGAAACTACCAAATACAGTTATCCATGCATGTAAAACATATTACAAAAAAAATTTGTTGAAAATATGTGGCCCGCAAATTCGGTTATGTTTCAGTTAAAGTAACAGTTAAAAGAAATTGACTACAATTATAACTCTCAGTTGACTCGGTGGTGTAGAGGTACGCATCCGCTTTGGGTGAAAGACGTTCCAGATTCAATTCCCGTCTGCGGCAAGGGTGTTTATGTTTGATTTTTTTTTCTTTTTCTGTTTTTGTGATTTTACTTTTCTGTTAAAAACACATTATTTGTCACACAATTTGGCAATTTCTTTTGCAATTTAAATTTATTGAGTGTACGTTACATATAGCACGATTTGTGACCGATTATAAAGGTATAAAAATACAGACATATCCTTTTTAAGTATCATTTAGCAGTGCTTAAGTGGGTAACAAACTAGACACATTTTTATATGGAATCCTACGAGGTATTGACAGGTAGTCTTTAAGAAACAATTTACAAATGCTAAAAAGAACTGAAAATAATATATACATCAAATACACGTGTCTGGCTAAAACCATATTTCTATATTGCATGATATTCAGGCTCGTTTATGTCTAGTTGCTTTAAGCATTAAAGGAGAGTGTTATAAAAGGCATATTATACATTTATTAACAATGTCAGACATAAAAACAAAGTTATTTGGTATTAAGATTCTTAAATTTTTTTTATGTATCGCCTTATTCAATGAAATTATAAAGATGCTGCGCGCGATAATGTCAAAATAATTTTTAAAACATTATTTTCTTTACTGAACAAAATGTACTTTATATAGTACAAGCATATCATTGGAATTTGGACTGTTGTATATACTATTCGTAAAGTAACGCCGTAAATTTGCTTATAATAAGCATTTGCTTATTATTTAATAGAAAAGTCTACCCTTCCCAAACGCAGTAGAATTCTCTAAATACTGATTGAAATAAGTTCTTATCAACCAGCGTTGAAACACTACCAAACGTTTTTCTTATTTTCCTCTATGATATATCTTAAAAGATTGAAAAATAGTATAAAATGACATTAACAAATTCAATATAAACTTTCGAAGCATAGTTATTTAAGCTTAAGTACCACACGAAAAGCTTTAATTTAAAAATAAACAATGTTTTGGCAGTTCCGCACACCAGGAAACAAACTATATTATGCAGAATCCCATTTGTCACAAGATCCAATCAATTGTCCTCAACATTGGAAGCCATTTTCTTCCGTAGAATAGGAATCAGAATATGAGGCCTTATTCAACAATTAAATTATTTGATGAAGGAAAAGGGGTCCTTCACATAGACCATTATTCATTGGTGTTTGTCTTTTCTGAGGTTTTACTCTATGAATATTTTTATTGTATCTATATTCGAGCCAAGAAGCCCTTGTTCTATATGCAAATACCACTAGATCCTAAATAGTTACACACGAAAGAAAGGTTATGTACAAGATAGAAGGTTAATCAATAGACAGTTCTGCAACAGTTAACCATGATGTTTTATAACTGTACATGTTCAATTTCATTCCAATGGATTAAGGTTATGATTGAAAAATGTATTTGACCTAGTAAATACAAAATAATGCATACTTCGTGTTTGTCACACGAACAAAGTAAGTACAAAAAGGGGAGGAGACCATTGTTTTGCTTCAAGATGATATGCCTGTATCTTTTAGATCAGACATGTTTACATTTGACATTTTAACCATATTTATGCAGCTAAACCTACTCCCGTAACTATGAGAAACTGCCAAATATAGTTAATCATGTATGTAAAACAATTCAGAAAAAAAGTTTTTGTTGAAAAGGTCTGGCCCGCAAGTTTGGGTTTGTTTATTTACGTTTCGACCCATTGCGTCGAAACAGTTAAATAGCTTGACTACAATCGATACTCTCGGTTGACTCGGTGGTGCAGTGGTAACGCATCCGCTTGGGTGCAAGAGCTTCCGGGTTCAATCCCCGGCTCCGGCAAGGGTTTTTATGTTTGATTTTGTTGTTTATTGTTGTTGTGGTTTTACCTTTATGTCAAAAAACACATTATCTGTCGCAAAAGTTTGCAATTCCTTTTACCATTTTAATTTATTTAGTATACTTAAGATATTGCAAGATTTATGGCCGATTATAAGGGTATAAAGATACAGACCTCTACAGGCATCTTTAACTGTGCATTAAATGCCATCCTGTGATACCGAAATATGTCCATTGGTTGCCTATTCGTTTACACGTGTTATTTATCTGTTGATTTGGGAACAGCGTCACTTAAAAAGGATTAACACAATCGTGTCACATGAGCTTAAGAGGGAATGAATTTACACAAACTTAGTCTCATATGCACATACTCTTATAGTTTACATTGGTAACGGAGTCAACAAATATAATGTTATGCTGTCTTTGTAGTAGTGTTTATGAACTAAACGAAAAAAGGTCCATTTACGTTTTGCAAGATATAAGGAACTCTGCCTTTGATTAAATTATAGTATTTATTGCACAATTTGCTACTTAACTTGGGTGAAAATGTTAACTGGCCTCCGTGATATAACTTATCGTGTGTTGACACAGGTGTAAACGATTAAAAATATATAAATACAAAAATAGCCAGATACCCTAGGATATAACGTTACTACGTATCATTACCATGAAATATAAGAGTATGTTGGAATTTTTGATTCTCGACGTTTATTGGCAACTGTGGATAAGGCTAATAAAAATGAATCTGGAGAACAGGCCGAAATCGGTAAAAACAACATATATTTTGTTCCATTAGTCTGTTTCACAATAGGAGAAGAATAAACTTAGTTTCCTGGTATTGACATCTGTGTGTGAGACGCAGTATTTTGCACAATTGACAAATTGCTTTTAAAATTCGAATTGTCTTTGCAATTTTAGTCTTTGTATTTTCTCGTACGTGCTTTTAACATCGTGTCCGTCATTTCGTGCAGCCAACCGTATGTTTTATTTTAAAGGGTACTTTGTTTTTATCACGTACTAATAGGTAAAACAAAATATCAAAGCATTATCATAGAGGTTGTTTCATGTACATGTGCATTATAAAAATTCACACATTTTCGATCAAGATTTTCCTTTAAGCAAACATGTCATGTGTTCAGTTTCCGTAAATTACTCTTTGAAATGTACTATACATGTACCAAAAAACTCATTACATAGTCGTTGTCATAAAAAATACATACACTTATGGGCAGATAATTCAATAAAAAAGCACTTCTTTGTTTTTCTGTTTCTGTAGTTTCAAAAATAGGGACCTATGATACTTTTTATATAAGAAATATCTAAAACAGCTTTAAGTTTATCCAATTACCGGTTTTAAAGAAAACTTCAAATCAGATTTTAAACGCTGAAATGAAATTTGTTAAATAGAATTATCTAATAACGGTTTTAACATCAAACAAAGAAGATCGACAGCGTGGATCTTTATGGCTTGCTTTATGATTTATGCCCGACAATGTTTATTGTTATGTAAAAAAGGATTCCATCTGTATCCTGAATTTCAGGAATAAATCAAGAATGATGACGATATTAAAGTGTCAGAAACGAGTTAAGTAAAAGACGAGACGTTTTTTTTCAATTTCTAATCTCTTTTTAAAAAGATATAGAGCGGACACTAAAGCGTGACAAACAGACAGACAGACAAACGGACGGACGGACAGACGGACGGACAGACGGACGGACGGACAGACAACAGCACTAAAAACAGTATGTTTCCCACATTTCATGGGGGAGACAAAAATACGGGTAGGAGTCAATGAATAATTATATTTAAGTGTTCATATAGTACTATTTATATTCGCACAAAGAACTGTATTATTGAAATATGCACGTAGACTATTTTGAATGAGGGTTTATACACTATTTTCTGTACTGTAACATAACTGTTATCATATTTTCATAATGATGAATTAAAAATGATTAATGACTCATAAGAATGTTAAAATCCTGAAGTCTCTAGTCGTTGTAATGAATTTGCGTTTCTATTGTTAATGCTGTAGTATATTTCCTCTTAACTGTCGATCATTTCTTTGTTGAAAGATAATTTATGATATAATGAAGAGTTCAAGCCTTTAACGCATTTTTCCATATACCGTACAATATATTCCTTTCATGCCTATTCTTCAACATACGATTTTTTTTGCAAAAAAACCAAAACGGTTTGTCATTTCAATTCTGGTATAACGTATCATTTCACAGATATGCTTTCACTTTTATTTTGCAGTTTTCTCGACATCTACTAAACCAATTTCGTTGAACTTTTCAGGGTTTTATACCGTCATATTTACGTATCTAACCGTATTAAAATTAGCCAGTTTTCTTTCTCTTAGTGTTGTGCATTTATATCTGTTCTAAAAAAACAAAAAACCGTTTTGCTTTCACCAAGATACATAAACTGATTATCATTGAAAATAAATACAAGGAGCTATCTAATTACCAATTTATGGAAGAAATAAAGCAGATAGCAAAGGGTTGTAAATCTAAGAATATTAAATATTCGGAGCTTGTTGTGCTCTTAAACAAAGAAAGAAACAATTGAGTTGATTTGTTGTTGAGTGATTTATTGCTGTTCCCCGGTTTGTTTTACCGTTGTGATAAAAGTCTGAATGAAAGTTTGAACATCAACTAACGCAAAAAATGTTTGTAACAATATCGGACGTTGTTTGCAGAAGACCTTTCTAGTGTTTTAAAACGTCATGTTTGGTTTGAAAACACGTGTGAATAATTTCGTGTTCAAAGGCGAAATGTCAGATCTTTTAATTAGAAAACTTGTATATATTTTAATGAAAACTGGTCATTCAACTTCAAAAAGAATAGAAATGACAAATTATTCTACTTCTCAATGCTTGTGTTTAGTATATGATTATTAATTTTCTTAGAGTTTTATGCTTTTTTGATTAAATAATTGACATGATCAGACATACTTTTTTTAGGTTGTTATCATAAACGCAATAACAAAATGTATACAAAGCGTATTTTGGAGATCATTAAAACCATTCAGGGAAAAAAACCATTCAGGGAAAAAAACATTTACAGTTATTATTGACTACGTTCAGTTTAAAAACGACATGATGATTCTTAATAACTAAATGATAATTAAACACAATGGTTGCGATATATAAAAGATGGATAAATAATCCGTAACGTGAGTGAACATGTGACATTTGCAGATTTTGAACATTTATGGCATGTTGATTTTCCTACTTTAGCGCCTGTAACAGTTAACATGATGCCGAACAGTGTTTCAAAATAGTAACATGTATTAGACCGTTTTAAAACCACAAGAATACCACGTTACAAGGGCATGGATAAGTCACCTAAAACAAGGGATACCACTCGTTTCGCATCACACGTAACATCATTTCTAGAGTTATATGTCGACGGTTATCTGCCCAAACATTTACTGACATGGTATTTGATAAGATTATTGCAGGCTTATAACTAATTAGTACTGCTTTCTATTTTTGCGTGTTTCGTGCTGTTCTAAGTGTTTGAACGATCCATTTTGAGTCATTGTGTCATGGTGCGCTGACCCTATCTACATTGTTTGCAACGTTTTTTTCTTTAAACGTATCTTCAATTTATAAAATGTATGTTGTGTAATAAATTGCAAAATTCGACTTGTGTTTGTTGTCGATACTCTAATCATATTTTTGTTTAATTGACTGAGTTTCCAATAACATAAGTTCTATAATCCCATTCGGACACAGGAAGAACTAGTAATACTCATAAAATTGCTTGAAAATTAAATATTTTTACAACAGAGCGTGTATTCATAACTTAAAGGACGGGTGTGATATCTTTTCATCAATTATTTTGTAAATATATCAATAAAAATATGGTATGTTACCGTTAAACAGAGTGACATAATAACACAACACTGAACTCTTTGGTAAAATTCGTAAAAACACGATATGTACTGATTTGGCCAGGCACCAAAAGTCTATATTCAAATATAGATGGCTACCAAAATCCGAGATAATGCTTATTCTGCTGAAAAAATATTTCATTAATAAATATCTCTCTTAATAGGCATTTTTTAAAATTCGGTTTTGTAACCGGTACACTAACTTTCGTGTCTTCAATTGTTTATTAATGTTTATAAGTATTTACATTATCGTATATAATTATTGGCGTGAGCGTACATCGTCCGTTTAATATATACTCATAATTATTTCCTCAAAGAAATATGATTTAATCCGTCCTATAAGTCATCATGAAAGAAACAAAGTCTTGAGACAATGCTTTAAACAAGAACCGGTTCCCTCATTTTCGGCAGTTTGACAAATCTTTATTTACTAGATAGCATAAAAACCATCATCCTCGGATACCCAGGGGTGATTCCGCAAACTACATCAACCCCTGGGACAATTAGCTAGAAAAGCTTTGAATCTGCCACTGAAAATCGATACGAAGCGTTATAGCGTGCGGTCCAATCAGAT
>Ga0224511_10005178_pt1 | contig 10145 bp, 5 predicted proteins | sample SF_May12_sed_USG_2_FD_169988 | JGI IMG/M metagenome (GOLD analysis project Ga0224511, IMG submission 169988) | Sediment microbial communities from San Francisco Bay, California, United States - SF_May12_sed_USGS_8_1 | ecosystem: Environmental > Aquatic > Marine > Sediment | place: USA... | reverse complement strand
ATCAAAAGGTCCCCTACCAAAGTTGATCAAATTATGCCCCTGGGGTTCTCTATTATTGGCTACACTGTGACCTTTGACCTTTTCCTCAGGTGAGCGACCCAGGGCCCTCTGGGCCCTCTTGTTTTATTATACATTACTTGATACGATCGGTCACTCTTCTACTCTTCCTCATTCCTTGTATTGTTTAGAAACAGGTTTAGGTTATTGTTTAATCTTATAGGGGGAAGTTAAGAAATAAGCTTGTTTATGAAAAGAGGAACTTAATTATATTAATATATATGGTTCTAAAAGGTGACAACCCGGCTTTATTATAAACGCAAATTGTTGTATGACTATTGTTTTATGTTTTATGTTCAGTTTAAATTAACTTACTACAGCTGTTGTTTAGTGCCTGTGTGGCGGCTGTAAAAAGTTGCTCCGTACTACATCATTGTGTAATTATATTTTTTCTGGTCCTCAAAGATCGTGGAATGTACATGTATGTTGTTTACATTTGAAAATAGAGTGCCGCCCATGCGATAGGGGGCCATAGTGGTGTGGCATCATTCATTACTACTGATAAACAGCTTCAATAAAACCGAGGCTGCTGTTTTCTCGTGCAGGCTATGCTTCTTGAGCGTTTTCCTTTTCATCAGTTTTATTTTCATATGTATATATAACTATGCAACAATATATTCTAACTGCGTTTTGCAAATTATATAACATTAAATTGTATTAAATGTTTTTGTTTTAATTTTAACGCGTAAACATATCAGAATAATGGTCAATCCTAAAAGTCAAATATCAACACTAAGAAATTGATATATTTTGTTGCAAGCAAATAATCTCTTAACACAATCAATTACCCATACGACTTCGAAATTTGCATTTGGTAACACATACATACAAATTATGTTATTTTTGACATGAAAGAAATTAGGTGATTCAGACATATTTTAGTTCTCTTAAACTGGTAGACTGGCTGAAATATCAACATATTTTTAACATCACATACCGTATAGCTAAACTTCGTTCCTTCAAATACAATTATGTCAAAGCAAACTCTTTGCCGTTGACGTAGTAATGAAAGAGTTGTAGGTCGATATTCCCTATTGCGTTTTACGAGTTAAATCAGGAAGTTAAAAATATTGACAAGTCTCTTACACACTCGAGAATCTGTGCAAACAGACCGATGTGTTCGTGAAATTGTAACAATTATATGACCATCATTATGAATATGCAATATAAAATAGTTAGTGCATTGTTTCTGTGTTTAGAACTGGTTTATGCAAATTCAGATTTCGGAGGTATGTACTTTTCTATTGGTATGTAGTATGTACATTGTAAATATAATTGTCTAATAGCATGTTACCAATAATTATAATTGCTATACATTAGAAGTGATTTTTAACCTAATTTTAATTGTTACCTTTTATTTTAGAGAAGAAATGTTGTGCTTAATGTTTGTGATACTGCCGTTGATAAATTAATGCTAAAAAGAAATATATTCGTCATATTGTCTGTATTGCAATAAAATAATGTTTTAAAACAAGTATTTGGTACGCTGCAAAGTTCATTACACAGAAGCGAGAGCGTGATGCCTCCCTTCCGAATTAACCATTGACTACTTAGCTACGCATTTCAAACTCACATATTTACACCTCTATTTCCATTGCTTCAATATCCTTTACCGGAACAATTAAGTTTATTCCTTAATGAACATCGTTAGCCTTATCACCGCGCAAAGGTACGGGAAACACTTATGACGTCAGGAATTCCACGCTATGTTTAGATTATTGCTATTTAAGGCCGGTATTCCATTCATACGGGAGCTCGAGGTGAACTTTTAGCGTAAGCGTCAAACGTGAACGCGAGGCGTGAGTTTTCACGTTCACACTATTCCATTCATTCGGTTAGCGTGAAAACAGTTATTGTATTGTCCTTTTCGTTATCAAGAAAACATGTCATTATAAATTGTCGCAGTTTCTTACTCAAGTACAAACGAAAACCTAGGTGGTGAATACGTTATATTTTTTAGAAAAGAGGAACCTTTTGGACTTACCTGAACTTAGTGGACAAGTTAGAAGAAAGGCCTGAAAAATGCTTTGACAAACATTGTAAAGGCCCACGATGTCATATGGAACATAGTAGCACAGTAGCGAGTGGTTGTGGGTTCAATTTCCAGTCCTACAAACAGTAAAAAAATAGTACGGTGTTTGTTAACGTTTATCTTTCAAAGGAACCTCATTAAAAAGTTTATTAAAAATACGCTTGATAACTGGGTAGTTTTACAGTTACTTACGTAGTCAAGTCATTGCTTTGTATAGAATGTACATGTAAACATGCATCACAATAATGTGTAAAGCCATCTGTAATAGCATAATAACTTAATAGTTGACCTTTGTAATAACAACAACAACAACAGAACTTTCATAAGTAAAATTTGATTTTAAGTGTACCCAGAAATGTTGAGTGAGTCAGCTATATTCTGCAACACCTGTCTTTAGTGTGTGTGTCCCTGTACTATTTAAGAGACTGTTTATGCAGCACAGGGCATTTGTGATGAATTTAATTAGTTTCTTTGTTGCCTCTCGCATAGAAAGAGGTCTTCTTACTTTTATTCGTCGCTCGTGAATGCTGTGCGTGAACGTGAAAAATCGCTACATGTAGCGATCGGTTTCACGCTCACGTTACACGGTCACGTGTCATAAATTCGCGTTTCACGTTCACGTCGCGCTCACGCCGATATGGAATACATACAATAGAAAATCGTTTGATTTTACACGTTCGCGCTTCACGTTCACGTTTCAAGTTCACGTATAGATGGAAGACCGGCCTAAGATAGCTTCTGCAATATGTAAGGCTATTCTTATAGCCTCCCCAAACAAATGTCGCATTTCTCAATACAGATGTAGGCAGTGGCGTAGCTTGAGACTGTTTGATGTTACGCACTGTTAATTTAAAAAAGATAGTGTTGATAGAAGGGGGTCCGGGGCGGTCCCCCGGTAAATGTTGAAAACGTAAGTCAAATCTGCGCGATTCTAGACTATTTCAGCGTGCATTTCGATACAAACATTTCTGACACAAAACCTTGTTCATTCGGACCTACTTTAAAAAAACATAAGTTTTAAGAATGGAAATAGTCAAGTTGAATGATAGCTACTGAATATAGCTCTTTCAATACAAATCGGAAGCAAAAAATAATGGACTTTTATTCCGTTAGAAGTGGGCAGCCGATTTCAACTGAATAATGATCATTAAAACACATTGCTATTTCCCAAGGCCACAATCACATTTTAAAGGTCTGTGTTTATAAACTAGAGCAACACTAGCTTAACGCAAGAATAATGATTCTCTACAATGTATTCAATTGATTCATTTTCAATAAACCAATACTGTGCATTGTGTAACAGTTCTACTATTTATATTTTGAGTAAAATGAACAAAAAACGTTTTAATGTTATGTGCCGCACTGTGACGTAATTCTACTTTACTGGAAGTAAACATGATGCACCTTTTTGACAAATTCTTAAGACGTTCCTCAGTCTTATAAGTGATACAAAGTCTTAACGTAAGTGGAGATGAAACGTTAAAACGTAATTATGGCGTCTAGATAACAATGAAATGGAATTTTACTCATTGTACATAGATGGAACCTCATGTAATGAGGCATTGAACCATATCGGCGAAAATATTAATTGTTCTAGCAATTTCAAATTTTGGACTTGGATATTGCTATGAAATATTAAAAGGTAAGTTTTTGTTTATTTTTTTACATTTTTTGGGAGTAAATTGGAAGAGCGTAAGTAGTTTGGTTACAGACAACTGTGATTTATTGAGTATTTCAGCACTGCTTGGTTTCTTCTTTACTTATACTAAGAAACATTTCGATCATGTAAGAATGTTGTACTGTATTCAACATATAAGACATGTTTACAATATGACATACAACTGTTACAAAACATAAAACTATATTCTATATTGCATGAATCGGCGGACCAGTTTATCTGCGAAATAAATCAGAGGGAAAAGATTTAAATTGACATTAAATTGACATTTTTAAAATATGCGAATAAAGATGTTAATTGTTTTTTCAGAAAAAAATGTGATAGCATGAGGTGTAAATATAAGTAATAAATGTCGTGTTTGAGAAGTTCACATAGTGATGGACGTCATTAGAGCTGGTTAAAGCAAGCGTGGGGTCCTTAGGACTTTAACCAGCCCTAGTGACGTTCATCACTCGGTGAACTTATCAAACACGAAATGTATTCCATAAATGAATTTATTAAAACTGGGTTATAATGTGCATTTAATTCTTTGAAGATGTTAAAATAAATTAAATAGTTTATTTGTTATACCATTGCCGTCAAGTAAAATATCAATATAATTAATTAAAAATTACTTTGATGCTGACATGTGTGTCTAATGTTTTATTGCACGGTGTAGCAATCTTGCAGTTCTCAATCTGAGTACTGACCGCTAGAAATGCTCAAAAGCCTTTTCATCATATACTGACTGCGAATAGTGTTATGTGGAAACGGTTAACATGATATACATAACAATTAATTATTGGTGTCTTTAAAATCGCATTGGCTACAAATAGGGATATAACCATTAAAGGACTAAGCTTGAACCCACAGCGCCTAGGACAACCTTATCCATTTTAATAAGACCAGCTACACGCTGGAAGATAATAGGCAGCTAAACAATGCCAGCAGGTAGGTAGTTTGCCATGTTATGGGAATAGACATTGTGTAATCAGTATTTGCCTAACTGAGCAATCTGCAATACGTTTTAAGAATAGGAAACGAAAGCACATTCTTCTGTTGATAAAACATTATATGTGATATAACTAATGCATGTTTTGGTGTAGGATTTGAAAACCAAGACTGGTAAGCATGCAGAAAAGAAGGCTCAAGCATAAATTTTATATATTTTCTATTTTAATTCATATTATATTTGGAAACAAAACAATCTGACACGTCTCAAACAAACTGAGGTAACACTAACACAGAATAACTGTTGAAATACGTTTGTACCGAAATGTTTAATTCTGATATAAAATGCTTGCAGTGCTGCGGTTGTGTTATTTATCCTGTTTTACTATATTAAATTACAGTATTTACGAAAATGTCTGATGAAAGATCGAACATGAAGTTGTATAAGTATACATGTATGTTATAATTCAAAGTTTACATACACACGTTTGTCTTAAAAAGCTTTTTCGCTTTCTTTGTCATCTGTTTCTGTGTGTACATTACCCAGTGTGGTTAACTTGCTCAGTTTATTAAACGCCAGGTCCTAACATAGCGTTCGGGAAAACTGCAACACAAGGTCCAGGAGACTATGAGGGTGGAACGATGGCAGGTAATGCTGTTAACAACGTTACTTATGATAACGATAGGGGAACATGCGCACAAACAACATTAGGTACTACATCCGATCCGGCGTGGTGGCAGGTGGACCTTGGAGACACCTACCAGATAACAGGCATAATAATTTACAACAGGAAAAGGCATGGTAAGCATACGCGGCAAAATCGCAACGCCGCTTTCCTTTACTAGTTTCGGTTTTGCTTTTAGCCGAGCCCACTATTGATCTCGTCATAGGAATAATTCCATAATGCCTAACTTAAAGTTGATTTTGAAAATCCTAGGCACATACCTTAATAAGACGGAGTCCTTTATATATCTTATACGCTGTGGTCAGTGGTCACGCATTATGGTTTAATGTTAGATTTGGTCAAAGTAATGTTTGTCCGAATTCTAAATTTCACTTTAAAATTTAAACTTCACCTTGATTTTAAAATAACTCAGCACAAATGTTAGCACTGCTAAGTCGGAGTGTCGCGTGGAAGAGTCTTATTACCTCAAAGTTAAGGTCAGATTTAGAGATCAAAGGTCAAAGTTGGTCAATATTATGTTTGTCACACTCAAACGTCGCTATGATTGATTTGAAAATAACTTGCCAAATATTAAACATTGATGACGGATCGTCCTACTGAGGAATTACAATTTTACCTTAGGAAGTTTCGGTCAAACTTAGAGGTCAAATGTAAAATTTAATAAATGTCATGTTTGTCGGGGCCATAATAGTACTGTGAATTAATTGATTTTACACACAATACATTGGCACAAATGTTAAAGTAGACGAGACGGAATGTGAATCACATGTGAACCTTTGAAGTTAATGGCATGCAGAGGTCAAAAACATATGATGTTTGTCCGGGAAACTCCCTAAATCTTCACAGTTATAGGGTTAGTGATAACACATTATAGAAGGCGTTTACATACATTGTATTAAAACCGATATAAATTATAAATGCCAAATGTACTTTGCAATGTCTGAAACTAATAACTGAGTACTAAGCATGGTTGTGTTGCATACTATTTTAGCAAATTGATTTGATTGTTAATAATATTGTATAAACACATTTCGATGTACACACTTGGGAGTGCCATTTTTATGTTTTTATTTGAAAAGTAATTGATAATGGCCGTTTTTCTGAACAGCCAACATCTTTGTATGGAAACTGTAGAGGTATATGATACATAAATTATAACAAGTATTAGCGGTGTGTGAGGGTTATACGTTGTTTAAAGTCTTTATAATTGCAAGAGGTCAACATAACTTAATACACATACAAATACGTACAGTAAATAATTGTATAATATTGAATTGCATTTATTTAAAAAAAATCCATTATATGAATTGAATTGAATGCCATGCATTTATTCTAGCTGTCCGCGCGCGTCTCAGTGGCATGAAGATCGAGGGGAGGACCAGGTCAGCAGACAACTTTGTGTTACTGTACCAAGATCCATCCAATATAACGGCGTGTACTGAGAGTATGTACGGGAATGAAGGCACAAGTCCGTGCGACGATGTCCTGTTGATACCAATGAGCAACACGATTCTGTTTCAGTTTATCAAGATATCTGTAGCACATTACCTTCAATTATGTGAGGTGCAGATATTTGCAGGTAAATGCCATTTTTATAGATACCCCTGTTTTAATAGTAGTTTATACAGTAACTGAAAAAGGTATTACAAAGTATTTTATTTATTATCAAGTGCAGCTGTTGATAAGAAATGTTCGTTGTATTTATTTACACGAATTACACAGTTTAGTAAGGACTTCTCTTATGTTTATATTAGTATGATATCGACTCCTATACACGTGTCTTTAACTATCTTGACTTTTAACAACAGAGTACAGATACTGAACGTGGCTTTGCATCCATGTTGTTGCTGTATTATTTCAGAGGTATGTAGTCTGCTGAGTTTCGACCATGGTCAGATCGTTTCAAACGGCAAAAACATCTTTAAGTCGAGCGAGCAAGCTACAGTCACCTGCGACAGTAATTATGCGCCTGTTTACACATCTATCACGTGCCAAAGTGACAGATCCTGGTCACCACAGCCGTCATGTATAGCAGTAACATGTACCGTGCCAGCCTTTTTAACAGGACAATATTATTTAAACCAAAAGGTAGTGGCGCAAGGTGCAGCATTGGGATTTCAGTCTGTTATCACAGCATCTTGTGGTGTTGGTTATTTACCGAGTCCTGACACACCGCGAACCTGCCAGGTCGACGGACAGTGGTCAGGTCAGTCACCAAGATGCACACAAATTATATGTGATACAGAAAATGTTCGACACTCAGCCATTCAACATTATCCGACACTTGGGATTGGTGAAACTGCAGATGTTTCATACATCTTATCCCTCTTTAACCTAAAAAACGGGTCTTTACAAGTCGAATGTACGGCTGAAAGGAAGCTGACGTGGATACACCAGCCTTATTTTGGTATCAGCATTTACATCATTAAATATGAACTAACAGTCTCTAAATAAACATGCGTTATGAATAGCAATATATTAGTTTATTTTAAATAGTTGTATTGACTCTCTATTTCCACAAACTATGATATGAATTGTGTTAAAAAATATATAGCTTTTTCTTGCCACGATTTTGTCATTAAACTTGGAATTCTTTCGATTTTATATGTAACTAAATAAGAGGAAGTTGATGCTAAGTTTTGAATTCAACATAATGGTTAAACGATATTTAACGGTTGTTTAACGGATTAATAGTCTAAACAATGATGTTGCAGTTCATTGCATGTATCGTCACATCATGACTATTTCAGAGCCCATATGCCTCGCACTTCAGGTCGAACATGGTTTCAGCAGAAACGGTGACTGTCCTGATAGCCGATGCCCAGTTGGTAACACGTTACGATACATTTGCGAGTCAGGGTTCACAATATCTTCACCTACAACGACTTGTCAGGCTGACCATACCTGGAGCAGCACACCATTGTGCATCGAAGGTAATATGATACCAAAAGGTTACAAATAATTGTTGAAATATATATTACTTATGTACTTACTCAGTACACTGAATGTGCAACGTAAATACGTCATTGGCGAGTAGGAGAGTTCTGAAATAAATCTTAAATATTTTTATTATAAATAAATACATATATTTCCAGCCATACTTTTATTGCATACATTATTTTATTAGTGTAAGGATTTTTTATATTCATTATATAGCCATACACTTAATAATTATGGTTTTGGTATATTTTATTTACTTTGTTCGGCATAAAGGAAAATGAATATAGTTTATTTACAGATCCCAAAGACGCACACTGTCAGACTGGTGTGATTGCGGGATCAATCGGATGGGCTGTTGTCGTTGTTCTTATTATAACAAACGTCCTGACATGTGTTAAATTGAGGTAAGTCTAAATCCACGTAAAAAGTTAAACCATTGCAAACAGACCCATGTTTAATCGATTCGCTTGCGATTTAATTGAGAACCACAATTCCTGTTTAAACTTTACACTCGCATATACAAAGTGCATTACAGTAAAATAAAAACCTGACAGTCATGTCAAACACAACACCCGCTACCCTAAAGGAATTATTATTAAAATCCATCAAGTTACTAAATCTATACTATATGTATTTTTAAGACGGGTACGATCAGGAGCTAATGACGCGAGTAAAACATCTACAAATGAAGTGAAGGTACAGAATATGCAATACACAGACCTTCAAGAAAATACCCGAGGATCAAGGGATTATACCGAGCTACAGACACGGAACGATGACTATAGCAGCATCGATACCACGGGACACGCCTATGTCAACACGCAGGTGCATGCTTAGACTGTCCGTGAAGTGTATGGATCTTAGACATTCATCAACATTATTTGTGTATATAAATGTACCATATATTTTACGTGCTATTTGTCAGATAGAACATAGTGATATTTAATATTTTACAAGTCATCAAACTGTTTGAGTATATCAACGCATTGCATAGTAAAATTGTCTTTATTTATAGCCGCTTTGATAATGCCAATGTGTAGATTTTTAGAAGGTTTTTTATCGTTACTTGAAGGAATGAACGGATTACAAACAAATTGTTGAACTATTGCCCGTCCTATATGCTTTACATCAAGAAATGTCGTGTATTAATCTTCGAGCCTATGATTTAAAACTATGAAAACATGGATGTATCATTGCCCAAGTATTTGTCAAATCTACATAGACATATATAAAAACAAAGTTCTTTATTGTATGTAATACGATAGCCCAACCCGGTTAGCTAGTTAGTATTGCACGCTAGCCGGGTGATGTGGAAGTGCACTCACAGCCTGTGGGCGGCGCTTTGGATATCACCATGTGCGAGCGCAGTTGGAAGGCAGTTCACGCATGGGGCGTGCAGAGTTCAGATGGCAGTTTGGACGTTACTTAAGCCCTTGTCCCACCGCACGAACTTTGTTGGAGCGTTCCTTAAACGGTAGGGAGAGGGGACCAACTTTCGACAAACGCTCGTCACCGCGCACTGAAAACGAAAATCTGCCATGCTATAGCGTTGATTTAGTTTAAGCTGGGTTCACACTACGACGTTTAGACCGACGTTTGGACAAACGTCCAGCTCCGCTAGTAAAAGTTGCTAAAAGTTTATAAGAGTTGATGTTCGCTGGCGAATGCTGACGAACGTTGTGCTAGTTGAAATTTTTTAACATGCAAAAACTTTGCCGACGTTTGGAAAAAAACTTTGGTATAAGTTGTGCTCCGTTCGTAAACGTTCCTGAAAGCTGGCTTAAGTTGTACAGAGTTTGCCTAAGTAGGACTCTGTTGGCAA
>Ga0224511_10005177_pt1 | contig 10146 bp, 4 predicted proteins | sample SF_May12_sed_USG_2_FD_169988 | JGI IMG/M metagenome (GOLD analysis project Ga0224511, IMG submission 169988) | Sediment microbial communities from San Francisco Bay, California, United States - SF_May12_sed_USGS_8_1 | ecosystem: Environmental > Aquatic > Marine > Sediment | place: USA... | reverse complement strand
ACGCTAATTTAAATTAAATGTCGCCTTTAGGAAATGGTTGTGTTGAATTGACCTACATGTACTTGTAAAATTGGTTAAAATATGCCACAGAAGCCTACACAATATTCAGGTATTAACATGACTCTACGTAGAAAATTACAGCGACACTACAGTCGTTTTAGGGCTGTTATATAATGTCAATTCATGGTAAATAAAATTAAATCCCTACCCTACCTACCCTATTGTTTCAAACAAACTTAATAGTTGTTAGGCCTTACACGAATTCTTAAAGTGACATAAAAAGCGATTGTTAATGCCTTGTCTGAGTACAAACACAAAGGACTATATTAGTTGGTATCGCCGTCAATAAACCGTGTTTGCAGTCACGTGATCTACCGACGAGGCTACTGTACTTGCATTGTGTTTACATGTATGTAGTAATTTTGTTTGAATGTCAAACTGGGTTGCTCAGAGTAAAAGCTTGATTTTCATAAAATTGTATGGGAAAAATGTTTAATATTACTAAGATTAAGCTATTTTTTCTTGCAAAAATATTCCGAATGACGTTTTTTTCTTGAAGTAAATTAATCTTTTGTAACGCATATATCTTGGTTTGCCGTCGTTATAAAAACGATAATATTGTCAATATGAGGAAATTAATTTCAATATCATATATGACATATATTGATGTACCCATATACATGTAATACGATAATATATGAATGTATATAAGTCTGGTTTTATTTGAAAACCTCTGTGAACATAAAACCTATTGAAGCCAAATTTCAAATACAATTCACGACTCCTAGCAATGTGTAAGATGTTATGTAAGAGCATCTAATGGATTGTTTAGTTGACAGTATATACCATACGGAAATATGTTTTGTAATCAAGTTAATATTCAACCATGGTGGTAACAGTTCAACAACAGTGCATTCTGTGTAGACGGCGATTGTTTACCCGAACAGCATTTCACTGTTGAGCATATATACGCTTTAAATGTTAAGATGCTTTCATAAATGATACTAGAAGTAGAATTAGACCCAAGTTTAAAAAAAGTATTGTACACTGTTAATGGAACAGTAGTGTGAGTGTTATGTAACTTGACCTAACCTTCAAAAGTGTTATTATCTAATCTATCTTCGACTTCATATTTAGCATAATTGTACATCCATTTTATTATTTGCCATAAATGCAAAAAAGTGTCTAATGTCAAATACGCCAATAGGAGAATTTGACATGTGTAAGTTTTCAACATTACTCAAAATGCACATAATTTGTTTTTGTTTTTGTTCTGATTGGCTGTAGTAATAAGTTGAATGCGTGTAATGGGTGTTAAAGACCTTTTCAAGGTCTACGGAATTGTTGATGGAGATTTTGTTGACAAATGTCAACAATGAGACAAAACACATTTTATCAGTTTCACATCAATCCCAGAGCAGCTTTCACACCAAGAAAGCAATGCATAAAATCAGCACTTAAAATGTCAGTCAAAGCATTTAACAGTTGGTTTCAATTTCGTATACCTAAACAGAAAGGGAATATATGCAGCCTAAACATTTAGGGATAATAGCGTACTCCTGCATAGCTTTAGTACTTTGGTTCTTTAAATGTCAGTTTATACAGAACGCGAACGCGTCCAACGCGAACACGAATGTAATCGCGACTTTTGAGCAGTTTTGCCAATCAAATAGAGCCACGAACCCGATCGTGCAAAACCGTCGATGGCTTTCAAGGCTGCTCGTCTTTTTCTTGCTGTGACATATAAAGTGTGATCATTTTAAATCATGGCGCAAGTATAATTAGACACGGAGTAGATCATAGTTCTGTATTTGTAAGCAAAACAAACTTTTAAGTACACTTTGTCTGCTTTGTCATACATGATTCTTCTCAATTTCAAGAATCGTGGCTTCTGTCTTGTCCATTGTTTTGTCCATTCTTCTCCAGACTTCACAAGCAAATGAGACTGACGCTAGAGCCTAGCGTTGTCTTGGAATGGTCAGACGTACATGTTTTTATTTGTATAGATGATGTCAGGGAAGTACTTGCTAATTGGTAGATAGCAAAAAAGCCGCGTTACCCTCAAAAGAAACATTTGCTCTGGGGGCAATCAATGCGGTTCGTTCGCGGGAACAAAAATATGTTCGCGTTCGCATTTGCACTCTATTTGAAGGGTTCTTCTACAAGTAACTAAACTGTTCCAGGACAAAACCCGCGTTCGCTTTCGCGTTCGCGCTCTGTTTAACGGCCCTTATTTAACGAATCCTTCTTCAGTATTTAGTTTTAAGTATGTATGCTTATAGTTTCCTTTCTTTAATACGTTGGAATATCTGAAACACATCTTGGACGCGCTTTACAGTGCAATACACAATTAGCACTAGGTACAAACAAAGCGTCACTGTGTCACAGGTTTGGTTCTCAACGAAGAAGTCATGTAGTTGTTACTCAACGAAAACTTATGTAAACATCGTGATCTTCTTATTACAATTGAATTTGACATCGATGAGAAACATATACATTTAACGTGGTCTTCGTTGAGCAACAAAAACCTTTCAATGTACCTTGTAATGTTTCTCATTGAAGTCAATTTTAAATTGAGGATCACGATGTTTATATGAGTTTTCGTTGAGTAACAAGTACATGTCTTCGTTGAGAACCACAACATGTGACGCTTTGTTTATACCCAGTGATAGGTGTAAGATTTTATAACACGCATTTTTTAATACTCCGTTGTCAAATTAAACACAAACCCACTAATAAAGTGCCATTTATGAAACTGAGTGAACCTGCAACTGTTCTTTTGTCATCTTACTTCGGTTTATGCACCATATCATTTTCAAGAAGAACAAATAACAAATACATCAAGATGTGGATCACTTGGTAAACCCTGTTTACGCAATATCCTTTACACATTTACACATATCATTTCTAGCTATGTCTCATCAGAGATTAATAGTCTGGGAACATACAAAAGCAAGTAATTTAAATAATATTTAATATTCAAACTTATAAAAAAGACCGTCAAAGACACTTTACATATTAAACAAATATATATTTATGTAGCAATAGCAGAAAAACTGCCAGCTTGAAGAAACACGTTCGTCGTGAAAATAACCTGTCAACATTTTATTATTGTGCAGACAACAATACCAAAAGTTTTAGGGCATTAATTTTGACATATCAGACTACTAAATAATATTCTCCGAAACTAACCGTGTTAATGTTTACCACACCATATTTGGTTTGCTACTACGCAAATGCTCACATCTAGCATGTTGCTTTATTTAACTGCTATCCAAACTTTCACATTCTTCACAGTTAAAGTGGCTATATTAAGATGACAAGACAACGTTGCTGTTTCGAAAGAATTGTTTTATGATTAATGACAGCAAATTATCAAATGACCATGGACACGAAATTTATAGTAACGTTTTAGTATGCCAATAACACTTACAAGTACAATCCAAGAAGACAATCACCAATACTAACGAAGAATTTTGAAAATAAAATAATATTTTTTAAAATGCAGATGGCTGTGGAACTTCCAAAAACATGTAACTAACCGCGTTTGTAACAGGAAAGAATATGCGATGCGATGAAATATCAAAGATTTAAAAAGGAAAATACGACATGTTGTATATAGGTACAGACGAAATTCCAATATTTATACATATTGTGCTTTAACGAACTCGTAATTTAGTTTCTTTAAGATGAATATATTTCACCAGACGGGTTTACTGGATTAACCGTAAACTATTCAAGAGAGTCAGTCTTTAACATACATTTTTAATAAACTCAACGGCTTACATGCAGAGAGCAAGTCATTCAATACATTTTGCTGCAAATCATCACTTGGGAAGTTTTATGCTGTTTCAAGACAACAAGTACAATGGTAAAACCCTTTTGACAAGTGCGACAAGATCATTAACATCTCCCATGCGAGTTAGTGGCTGATTTAGTTATTGGGATAAAGCCGACTTATAAAACATAATCAGATTGCAACAGACAAGGTGATAGGAACAAACAACGAGGAAAGCGATCGGTTTAAATGCATAGGAAGGCTTTTGCGCTTAACTCCTTAAATATATTATGTATGTATCTTTCGATCAGATTTGTTTACATGTTAAACATATTTAAACAACGAATCCTACTCCCTTTATATAAGAACATGCACAATTATCTATGTACTTAAAAATATCCAGGATTCGATCCCCGGTTTTGACAATGGGTTTTACGTTTGCTTTTGTGGTCCGCAACTATTATTTGTCATGAAATTGTGCAATTCCTTTAGCAATGCAATTTCATTTAGTTTATTTTACATACTGCAAAGTATGATGTTAACAAGATACCGACATGGCATATTTTGAGGGGATATACTGTATGATATATCATTAATTAGATTACACTGCACAACAGTGCACATATCTTATATCAGTATAATTGTAGTTTCACGTAAAAGATGAAACAAGAGCCAACTATTGTCTAAGGGAAAAAACTAGCCGATTAAAATGTATTTTCGGCAAAGGTTTGTTTTGAAAAGCATTTAAGGCTTAATAGAAAATACTTTGAGTTTGTATAATTGATTAATTAATTATTAATTAATTATTAATTATATAATAATTAATTATGCAATGTTAACACCAAACAGGAGTAAGCGTACAATATGTAAAGGTAACTTAACGTTTCACTGATATAGTCACATTTTAGTAGTTGTTGTAGTGTTGCCATAGTGATGGTATCAACTGCAAAATTAAAATACAATGTACTTCTATATTGTGTCTGTGTAAAATTAAAATATGGCATAAACGTACCATGATAAAATGTTAAATATTTCAGCAATCTGATAGGTGGACATGTTTAAACAAACACCTAGAATTATTTAAGAACAGTTTAATTACAAAATTTTGATACCTCAAAAACAAAAACTTTATGGTTAATTTTAAAGATATATTTTTCTGAAAATGTAAAGAGATATAAGAATATTTTGATCATACGTTTACAAAACATTTTATATCGTAGTGGTAAAATTCTAATAGTATACACATAGCCATTTTCAAGAACAACAACTATAATCTGAGAGGTTATTGCCTCCACTAAAATGCTTAAATGTTTGTTTAAAGTGTTATTATCAGATGTTATTCCCATGGAATAACATAATATTCTGCAGCCCTAGTTTTGTGACAGCATACTTTTGCAACAACAGATTTTAAGTTTTTATTTCAAAGAAAAGCTTGGTTTTTGTTATAAAATATTGACTTAAGTCAGGATTTGAAAAAGGATGTGGCATTTTGTTTAGTGTTTTTCAAATACCAAGGTAATAGTTTCGTTTTTATAAAAAAAGCGTATTTATCTTCGAACTTGGTAAATGGTTGGTCATACACTCAGTTTTATTTAAAGGCGTTTCCCAATTGGAATACAAATAATATAATTTTGACCGAGATTTCTATAAGAGACATACCACGGTAAATTTTGTTCTAATAAATGTGTCTTAGAGTTTATAAAGAACTTGTATATCTACGGAACTAAATATTGTTTTAACATTTGTTTTAAATGTTAATTGTATTGTATTAAGAGCGATGTGAATAGAATACTTAGCTCCTTTTAACATTAAAGATGCTATGTCTGTATCTTTATACCCTTATAATCGGTCACAAGTCTTGCAATATGTTAAGTATACTAAATAAATAAGCATTGCAAAAGAAATTGCAAAATGTTGTGACAAATACTGTGTTTTGGACAAAAAGTAAAAACACCACAACAACAAACAAAAATATAAAACATAAAAACCCTTGCAGGAGCCAGGAATTGTACCCGTGGCCTCTTGCACCAAAAGCGGATGCGTTACCACTGCACCACCGAGTCAACTGAGAGTATCGTAGTCAAGCTCTTTAACTGTTTCGACGCAATGGGTCGAAACGTAAATAAACAAAGCGCAATTTGCTGGCCACACATTTTTAACAAATTGATTATTTCTGAATGCACACATAACTATATTTGACAGTTTCTTATATTTAAAGGAGTAGGTTTCACTGCTTAAATATGGTTAAAATGTAAGTTGTCAACAATTTTGACCTAAAGGTACAGGCATAGCATTTTTAAACACATTACAATGTAATCTCCTTTAACAATGAAAGATACGTTTGCCCACACATTTTGCGTAGTTTCAAGTGTATGAAATCACAAGTTATGTTTAAAACAATCATATAAAACCCCAAATGAAACGTAGGCGACTCACACATACGTCAACAAGTTCCGACATTTAAAATAGTTTCCTAGAATACATCAATGTTCATACATTGAAGGATGACGAATACATGTATCAAGAAACTTCTTCATCATCTGAAAAGGCGTTATCAATACATCTTTCCTGAGTACACCACTCCGGAAATACATTTACACAGTCCGTTATTATTGGCGTTGTCAGAGTTGTAGTAATGTGTTTGAGGCGAATTATTGCCCTAAAATGTTGCCACGAACGGATGACAGAATGTGGGATAAAACACTTACCCTGATGACAGATGGGATCGTTACGAACGAACGAACGTTTTGATGACATGAGTCGAGGACGGTAGTTCTACATTCGTCTACCTTTTCAGTTCCGGGTCACACCATGTATGCCGCATTGCTTACATTACATATATAACGTTTTTATTTTTAGCAGATATGTCTTTTTAACATTCATTCATGGACAGTTAATAGATTTCTTTTGCATTACGTGTATTATGACATGCTGATACAATTTGCCAAGGGACATGTGCACATTAGCACCAAGCTTTCAGTGTTGGTGTAAAACAGCGTTATATTAGAATCATTGGTTTGTAGTTGAATAGAGGTTTTACATGGTACAAAATGTAGTTGGTTTTTTTCTTTGCATGAAATTCTGAAAGAGATTAACTATGTTGTACTTGATTTAACATTAAAACAATGTGTGTTAATACAATTGCAACCACATTTGAAGGCGCTTGGCGACTCTTCCGTGGAAACATGTGAATACTGCCATGATATGAGCCTAGCATTCTGGAAAAATGGCATAACAACATAAACATGATCTGGTACATGCTTTACCGCCGTTTAACAAACATGAACATGAGTTTGCATTACAAAATGATGGATTAGAACAGAGTTTAAGATTAACCTCACTTCAGCGAACATCCCATTGTCCAAACTAAGGTTAGCACGCAGCCATGGCCATTCAGATACATCACATGTGACATCCAGAAAATGTCTCATCAAGTTCAACGATGTATTGAAAATCGATTCCTATTAGCGTGTGCTTGTAGATCGCCAATGCAATTTAGACAAATACACAAACGGCATTTGCAATTTATTTTGCAATGTTTGTTTATCTGATAAAGGATCAGTATTCTTTTGTTTTGCTTGAGACACCAGCACTTCATATTGCACAAGAAAAACAGCAAACGTCTCAACTAAAATAAACGTCTACTGTTATATACATAAAGCCAGTACCTGTTAGGGGTGGCACGATACGGTCATCACATAATACGTATCTATACAAAAGGTGCCGATAGGATCTATTGCGATACGATACATACAGTTTTGTGTAATATAAAAACAACATGTTTATAGTGCAGTTATGTATTAAACATTGACATATTTGATAACTATGTATAAAATAAACACTTAGGTATTGATTGTGTACACTTTCTTTATTCGCATTTAAATGTATAATTATTAAATTGATGTAATATGCGATATAACACTGAAACGTTAATGGGCGAAAATAATGTAGGCATATGACATAAAATGGTATGATTTTATTTTCAAGACTTCAATGCGGTAGATTTTTATACTGAAAGTATACATCACACTAAAAGTACACATTATTCTATTCCTTATTGCAGCGACTACCGACGCCACCATCATCAAAGCAGTAGATATTGAAAAAAATAGGTAAGCTTTTATTTGGTATATACCAGAACAGCGACCGCCGTGCATGCCACACTGCATGGACAATTCCGCAAATGTCAATCATTATCATTTATAACGGTACATGGTTAATTTTAATCCAATATATAAGGTTTATATTTTTAGGTGACAAGCTGACCTAGAAAACACAAAAGAAAGACCCCCTCACAAGCCTTCACAAGATTAAAGCAAATCTACCGCATTGGGCGGAAATTTTGCGGAACGGTGCATTGGTATACTCCTAACACACTAGATACATGTTGCCATAAGTAGAAACGTTATTTCAAGAACATGTACACAATTATTGTAACACCAATAGCGATGCGCGTGTACCTGCACATACAAATGAACATTGTTTGATTTTCTTTAAACAAAACATAAAATGAGAAAACACGTTAGATGCTCTCTGGTCGTTTGTTGTTTGTTACATCAAGGATATTTATTACCAAACACTCTTGACCATAACATAATTATTATTTCAAGTAAACGTACTTAGTGCCTGTGTGGCGGCTGTAAAAAGTCGCTCCGTACTACATCATTTTGTAGTCATATTTCTGGTCCTCAGGGATCATGGAGTGTACATGTATGTTGTTTACATTTGAAAATGGAGTTCTGCTCATGCGCTAGGGGGCGTCAGTGGTGTGGCATCAATCATTACCACTGATGAATAGCTTCAATAAAACCGAGGCTGCTGTTTTCTCGTGCAGGCTATGCTTCCTGAGGGCTTTCCCTTTCATCAGTTTAAACAAACAAGACGTGTCAATTTACTTTTACATATCAAGCATAAATTGACATGACGGCTCATGGTCCAATAATTTATAATATTAAAACTCATGTCGGATAGTCAATAATGAGGCGTTGGCGTATAATTGGTTCATGTCGTCTGATATTTATCTTATTAGCAGTTCTTTCTCCTTACCATTTTTCTATAAAAGGAAACATTGTCTAGGCACAAATGCCATTGACTTCGAATAAGTTACCCAGTCCTGGTAGCGTCACGAGACATTGTATGAACGTGTTACAAAATATTATACCTCATCTACATTTTTCGAGGCTCCCCGGTTTAGCTCAGTCGGTAGAGCGCCGGACTCGTAATCCGAGGGTCAGCGGTAAAAGCTCCAAAGGGAGCGGCGTATCTTAATGGTGATGCTCGATGTAAGACAAAACTGGCTACTGTGAAGAAACAGTCGGTCGGTCGGTCGGTCGGTCGGTCGGTCGGTCTGTCGGTCGAAAAGTACTGTACTTATGTACACAGGAACTATGGTTAATTTACTGCTCACTGTAATATAATTTGTAAGTGTTGAAAAATGGTGTTTATTTAAAACAAGCTAACAAGCAAACAATTTTTTATACTGAAAAACGCTATAAATTTGCTGGCGAATAATAGATAGCACAATGTCATAAAAATATGGCTCAACAATAGTGAGGTCTAAACATATGATGCGGTAACATATGTTCCAGGACAAAGTCCGTTTATTTTGTCATAATATTCGATATTAAGATATCAAACGCAAAATGCAATACATATTGGTAAATATTGAGTTGTGTTCATTAGTAAGAGGTTCACACGAGACCTGCCTTGTCCTATTTATGTATGGCAAAGTATATGGTTGTCTAAATTAATATCCGCTAATGCGTATCAATGAATCATTTTCCATTACCATGTCCTGAAAATTACGGTGAGCTTTTAGCACGGAATGACTAAATTGGCATTCCCCGTCTCATACACTGATATATCTAATCACTAGATGACGATCAAGGCAATAAACTATAGAACACTTATGTCAGAGATCCACGTGACCTTTTACGAATGATAATTTAAATCTGTATCAATATATTATATTTTCATTATTAATACATATAATGTTATTTTATGCATGGTGTACTTACAACTATATATATATTTTACATTAGTGCATAAATGTCAATGGAGAAGTAGACTGGATTTAGAAGAGAAAAAATCTCAACATACTTGATTGCTAAGAAAAGTAAGTAATTTCCTGCATGTCGCGTCGACTCTAAGATAAGATAATACGGTATAACTGATTGCACTGCAAGCATTATATATTGCATGCATATATGCCCTAAATTGGTCTTTGGAATATTCTGTAACCGTTTAAATGTAAACATAAAATTGTAAGAAACTAACTTGTCTAAACATAATGTCAAAACTACGTGTATATTAAAAAAATATCAATACTAACATATTAATGCATGTCGTTATTGTCTACCATACCAACT
>Ga0224511_10005176_pt1 | contig 10146 bp, 1 predicted proteins | sample SF_May12_sed_USG_2_FD_169988 | JGI IMG/M metagenome (GOLD analysis project Ga0224511, IMG submission 169988) | Sediment microbial communities from San Francisco Bay, California, United States - SF_May12_sed_USGS_8_1 | ecosystem: Environmental > Aquatic > Marine > Sediment | place: USA... | reverse complement strand
CATACTGAGGCAGTTTTGCCTTTATCACCTTGATATTTCAAATGTCACCATAAACGTCTGTTATCTTGTGGTTGAACTGATTATAAACCTTTCCTGAAATATTTATAGTTTTACAAATTTACTCATTCATCTAGTAACGCATGATGAAAATGAGTTTGAATTATATACTAATGCATTGGTAGTATTTTGACGTTCTATTACTCTTAATGTTTTGGTGTGTTATAATATTTAAATGCCGTAATATTCGTTTATCGTTACCCAAAGATTTCTGTATTCGCTTCATTTTACATTTTACGTAATTATAACATAATGTATAATCATAAATGATATCAAATGAGTATAATCCTTGTAAATGTCAGCCGATCATCTTAACGGCTGATTTCATAACACTGTTAAAAGTATATCAACCATGTAATTCACTAGACAAAGCTTAACTAGGGCTTCTATTTCTTGTAAGAACCGTTGTAATCTTGTAAGAGCCGTTGTTAATGTTAAGACAACGCATTATGTTCACGTCTTGCACGCTGTCTACACGACTGGCATGTAAGCAGTACCAATCTTGCCTGTATACACTTTGTAATTAGCTATTTCGTAATCATAAAACTATTAAAAGTACATATACAATATAAATTTAAGAGGTGTTCAAATAAAGAATGTTTAAACAATGTAGACATGTGAGGTTTAACGGCACTATGACAAAATAGCCAGTACAAAAACAAACACAGAACAACACAAAACACGCAAAACACCAAGACGCAACAGCCATTCAGAATAAGCTTCTTTTTGTGTTTTTTTTGGAGCATAAATACGTATCTGAGAATCTCCAATGAAGAAGGCGTGAAAAAAACATTGCGCTTTTAATAAAACTCTTTAAAGTGTGTATGACGTGTAGTGACACTTGATGTTTTATCGATTATAGACATAAAACTTATTTCTCAGATATATTGATTTTATGATAAAAGATACACCTTTGAGAACAAATAAAATAACGCCGATCGAAATGTTGCTTTTACGCCAATGGCTTATGCCTAACACACTCTAAACAGACGTTTTTACGAAATTGATGGGCACCATCAATATACACCGCAAAAACATCCTGAAAACAGAAATGGTGAACAGCAACGTCTTATATGTAGTAGGGACAATTTATTGCGTCATTTATATGTACAACTTATTGAATCGCCATAAGGAGGTTGTTGTTGGACGTCCTTATATAATTATTCTTATTTTTTTTTATAAAGGGGTACGATGTAGACCATTTCCCTATCCGGCTTTTTCATGAACGGTGAATGTACCGAACAAGCCAGACTGAGTACATGTACTCAGATTATCACTTGTGTACTTATTTATTTTTAGTACAATATAATGTTAAGCATCAAAGGGCGGAACTGATGCGTTGACACTTAAACAATTATAGCAATAATGATCAAATACGTTTAATTAAATGAACATACAGGTATAATGATCAAATACGCATAATTAATGAACAAGTTATTGTTATCGAAACACTAAATCGACAAATGTACTATCGCTTGATTCATTGTGGTAGAGTATCATTAAATGACTCAACGCCTATTGTCAACATCATTAATTTTGAATTATTGATCGTAGTACATCCTCATTTGTACTCTAATTATTTGTGGATATAGAACCAGTTGGTAGCTTGCTCATTATTGTAATTTTAATAGATCGCGCTGAGAAAGTAAATAATAATTTTTAATTAATTTTAGACTACCGTTGTTTCCCACGTCGTACGTTGTACTTTAGTCGGTTTTTCTTTATTTGTTCCCAATATGAATTTGGAAAAAGCCGCCCAAACAATGTTTATGCTTAAGAAGACATATGATGATTATGAGAACTATACTGAGTCACTTTTTGTAAACACATAAAATACGCTGACTGTGATTTCAACATGCGTATTCTTTTCGTCTCTTCACACATTTACAGTGTAAGGGTACATTACTAAACATATCATGCATTTAGGCATTGTTTAACTTAAAAAGTGTTTTGTCCTAAATACAAAATGTAATATTTTCAGTATTCTCAATATTTATTGCACCAAATCATACATTGGCTCCGATGAATATTGTCAAACAAAATATCCCATTTGTAGTATTTGGTGATATCGTATCTGGTTTGTAGCCGAATTGACAAAATTGGGGAATCACATGCATGACTTTCATCATGAGTTTATTATTATGTGTGTGCATCGGCATGGCGGTCAAGATCAGAACATTTGTATGACTGTTCCAAATAAAACGAGTTTTTTTAAACCGCATGGTTAAACATTATTTCTGTTATGTTTGAAACCGCAACACAACAATCACGTGCTAACTTAATTACGTCCCACTATTCAAATAATTTTAAAATTGTCCAAATAGTGTAACATGCAAAAACTAAATTTTTATGAGTTGTTTACAACATTTAACGAATGCTGCAATGCAGTTACATTGTGTACGTCTCATAATCAACACGATCTGTAAACACGCTGTTGAATTCTAAAAATCGCCCGGACACTACTTTTTATGATTGTTTTCTGTTTTACTTATTACGGGCTCCAGGCGGCGTCTTCAATAAATAGGGTGGCCGAACGCCTGACATGGGTTTATGACTTGTGGGTTTATATCGACCTATCAACAGGCCGCCAAAATGGCATACTGACGGACCTGCTATGTCGGGCTATCCGTTGTATTCACTTGTCCATTGTGGCTTTGCAAATAGCATTCACCATCCCCTTGTCCGATAGTTGGTCTTTTATAGTTTAATTAAGCAATGTGGCTTTCATAATTATTATAAGTATTCAGTCGAGCAAGGCGTAAACTATGTAGACCAGGGAATTACAATTTCTTCTGATTATGTTCAATCAAATCCGCTTCCATAACACTTAAGAACAAGAAATGTCTTTAAAAAGACAAACGGCGTCGGATTAAAAAAAGGAAAAAAGTACTTGTACATAAATCTTACACAGATGACGGAAAATTTAGAATGATTATTGTCAAGGATCAGTGGACAGCTATTTTGGCGAACTTCGGTAGAAAGTAAGCGATGTCTTCAAATTCCGTTAAGGACATTTATTACTTGTGTAATGACAGACAGAGGCAGGAAACACTTGCAAGTCTTATCTTGTACACAAAGCACATGCTCAAGTCAATAACATTAAATGACATTTTCAACTCAAAAATTGTTGCGTTATATAATCTAGACAAATGAACTCCTATTCGCAAACATGGGCAAGAATAAATATAATTTATTCATAAAATAAAACGTTTTTATTGTTCCGGGTTTTAATTTAATTCATTACTTATAATAGTGGAATTTAACTCTTAGATTCAATTAAATTCTAGAGTTACATCTAACCTTCTTGCAAATTTTACAGCACAAACTTACTGCATGACTCTCAAAGTGTACACCCCGGAATCTGAACGTAGTGAGGCTAACGTAAAAATTATTGGGTAATATGTCAAACTTTTTACTATAAACCATTTCACATCTGGAAACATAATTTATTTTATCCATAACATATTTTGTTTGACACGTAACTGTTTATTGTTTCAATATCAAAAACACTTTAGAAAGCAATACCCCAAAAATGTAATCTACAAACGAAGCAAAATTTCGTAAAACACAGACATTACAATAGTGTGGCCTTTATTTTTTCGCGCGTATCAGGTTCATCCAATCGAAAACGGGATTTTCCCTGGTTTCCCCACACGTCATTTTCAGTGCTTATGAAATCATTTAATAGAACGGCGGACTGCTGAAATCCCAGACAGATGTCATTATACAGAAATGTAGGTCAAAAAAGATATTAGACAGCTACGCCGAAAAAAGATTACCCATACACATATATCATTTTAACCATGAACTGACCAGTATTAGCTTAACACAAGATGCCATTCAACTTGTGCATTCAGCAGGGGGAACGTTTTAAAATGTTAGAGATTCAACAACGGTTTGTCACATTCATTGCCTTATACACATTTTAGTTTCTCATTGCAGCACGCACGCCAATTAAATGCCTCCATGGTTCTCAAAGAGATTAACATTGAAGAGAAGTTGAAAGAACAAAAGTTGCAGTTAAAGCATCTTCTGTTTAATACAAGGTTAATACGTAGGTGTATATAATAAGGGCAACTGTATTTCAAACATTACACAACTATAACGTCAATTATTATCAAACACGTTTATATTAAAACTCGTTTAAATGTGCATGTTGCTTAACTTTAACAAAATAAAGGGTGTGTTTCTTTTATATTTCCATTAAACCTTTCACCATGATAATGGCCTCATAATTCACCGGGGAACGTTTCTGTTGCAATGATCAGATTATGAAGCAAATTAAATCTGCTAGGAAATTAGGAATCACACTACGAAATACAATATCTAAAGTGTGTACATGCCAAATAATCTAGCACAGTCCACATGCACATGTCTAATGTAATGTTCAGTTGCCAAGAGAATAATGATGGAAATTGTTATATAGTTTCCTTAAATGGTGTGATAACACTATGCGGTATTGTGTTTGCTATGGGCACGTTTACAGAGATGAGGTAAATGCTGATGTGCAAATTGTATTAACAGACAAGGGGTACTTATTACACACAGAACGCTGTGACACGGCATACACGTTCGTTTTGGAATACCGTACATGTACATTTACATCATTAATTTTACTCCAATGGATTTGGGTATGATTGTCGGGATCCGTCTGGACTAAGTAACACAAAAGCAAACATACTTCCTGTTTTTGATGAACCTTATCACATACACACAAGAAAAATACAGAAGAAGGAAGTGATTAAAGTCTTTCGGAATTTTGAATTATTATTAAATAGAGCCCTTTGCTACCGGCATTAAATTCTAATTTATTAGACACAACAACCGCAGCGGTGGCTCAGTGGTAGAGCGTTCGCCCCGCGAGCGGGATGTCGTGGTTTTGATTCCCGACAGCGTCATACCAAAGACGTTATAAACATGGTACCAGATGCTTCCTTGCTTAGCTTTCAGCATAAAAGTATATGTATGTCTTTTTATCCTCTCAAACCTCCTTCAAAAATGCAATGAATTTCATCTGAATTGAGCGGTCGATAGTGAATAATATTAGCTTAGATAACTTGCTTCGCAATCGACCTTTAACAAATTTGTATCGACTAACATTGACTGAAATCGCCAAACACACTCCTCAAGAAGGTATGTTGTGCAATTGTTAAAGTGTGTTTTCGCAGTCCCTGGTTAAATCACCGGCTCGGATCTATTTTTCTCCTAGAATAATTATATTATTTAATGACAGAGCAGACAGTTTAACTGTAACGTTTTACATGTCGTGATTAATAAATTGTTGTGTGAGCATTCAGTGTCGATACATTGTTGAAATGTGTCTATACACTGCGTGTTAGGTTACATGTAACTCTCAGTACAATTTGTATTTACACAAAACAGCAATGGGTACTGATTCTGCGTGATTGAAAATTAAAAGCATACAAAATAGTCTGCAATGTGCCATTTGCTTAATATGATGTCTTTGGGTGGCGGTGTTACCTTTCAATTATTAGTTGTCTGTTTAAATTCAACCATGTTGTTGTTGCTGTTGTTATTGTTGTAGTTGTTCTTTCTTTTCAATATTTTCCCTGTCCAGTTCAATAGAATCATTTTAACGTGGTATGTCTGTGAAACATATGGTATCTTAATGTTAAACATACTGAAATAATAACATACCTCTGAAGCATTTTGTGAAATACGTCAAAAAGTACCGAGAAAATATTGACAACCACCAAAATTCTGTTACTGTTTACCCTGACTACCCACTGCATTCGTGATTCGTGATTAACTATTATAGTCTCGGAAGTTTACAAAGTGTGTCGTTATTTCAGGTGTATTCAAAATAAGGTACTTTTTTCTGCTTAAGTCGGAGCTTTTTTAAGATATAGATAGTACATGACCGATGTATGTGACTGATTATTCTTCTGAAAAGTAAATTAACATTCCAGAATTAAATGCCCCTCTATACGCATTATTCGACATTGGGTTTGTAATGGTACACTTACTGTTGTATGTTACTATAATTTTGAGTATTTAATTTTACAATTATTGACATTATCGTTTTTAAAAACAACTACGATCTCAAAGATACGGAGGAAATGAGATTTATCACATACATTAATATTTTCATTTGTTACTCTTGCAAAACAGTATAACAAATTTAAATTTAAAACACTTGAACTCGGCAATTATAGCGTTACAATTCTTACCTACGTCTGTCTTGTTTTTCTCATAGTAACCATCTGCCTATATGACTCACGATTCTTCCATCCACATATTATAACAAACTTATACGCGTCTAAATATTAAGACAATAACATATGTGTAGTTACGAGTTTTATTATTTTGTTCTCACTGGTTAACATACAATTTCGTCGCTTGTTACCAAGCTGAGTGAGTTGTTTACAAATCATTGATCAACTGCATCACAGGCTATTTGCTCAAATATGTGCGCAGGCTTCTAATTAGTACAAACTGTTTGCACTGTTTATTTTAACCAGACGAAGTATATAATAAAATATTCTTGTACACTGTTTCATGTAAAGGTCCTTTAAAACTAACAATTTATATTATAGTGTCAAACTGTTGTTTTTATAGAGATACAAAAGCGTAAACGGGCGTATCATGACATCAATGTTCATTAATTAATTTTTATGTTCGTGCGTTGTATCAAAGTATAATGATATAATAAATGCACCGTTCCATAAGTATAGATATACACTAGGTTCGTAAATTATATTATTTCTGCATAACGTCAATAAAAATATCAATGTTAAACGTTTTCGTCTTGACTATCATGATAACGTTGCAATTTGTATGCAATTTTATTGTGTAAATGTGCGTAATTATATGTAATCCGATAGCAGCACGCACTGTAACTATAAATATTTCACAAAATGTTTTAAGTGACCTTATCTAGTTTTCACACATGTGTCGACTTAAAATATTTGACTTCCAATATCCACAAAACTAACGGTTTCAGTTTCAACAAACGTCCTAATTGATGAATGTTGTGTTTAGACTGCAAGAATAAGCACAAAATTACACAATTCTCTTAATATAGAACGCGGACCTAAACACTACATACAAAGATTGCAATTTTCAACAACAAAATAAAAACAAGACAAAACAATTACAAGTCAATATTAAACTGTCTGTTTTTTCTTTTTAGTTTGCGAATACTTGTATTAATTATAATCCTTTTAACTCTATTTTGAATTCATTCTAAATAAATATACTATTACTATGCACAATATGAGCATTTTCAGCGTGTTAAAGAATTCAAATTTGGGCGATGGCAAAAACGACACAAAAGTGTTAAATTCTAAGTGGTAAGCAGTAGGCAAATCGAAAGGCCGTACGCATAAAACAGGCTTAAAATGAAGCAAACCCAAACCCCCAAACGTACGGATGTTAAATGTAAAAATACCTTAGCAAATGTAATGTTTTAATAAGAATGTTGCGCACTTACCACCGGGTTTTATTGTTATAATGTGATAAGTTAATGTGTTGAAAAGTTCTAAAATTCAAAAATATTAAATATTTAAATATATTATCATAATATTATTTTTTTTAAATTTTACATATGTTTATACTTATTTAAACCAACATTTGTATTTCCGTGGGATTATTTCAAATTCTCAGTTTTATACTAAGATTTTGACCATGGGATCCCCGTGTGCCGGCCGATTTTACCCGCGAGAAGACAATTTTCCTTTTTTCAGTTAAAGATACTTTTTATATACGTCTATTATAAACATAATCAAATTCTTTCCATGATGCAACGTTACTGGAAACGCAATCTAAATCCGGAAACTGTTCGTTTGCTTTATAAATACTTAGGGACATAGTCGAGTACATCTGTCACGCAGATAAGCTAAGTGATTAATCATGATTTGTTTGCACACACCTACATACCTGTCTAAAATGCATCAAGAAAATGTTGGTTAATGTTGTACTTGTCATCTGTCTGTTTTATTGTGCAACATCTGGGACGTCAAAGTCAGCGAAATCTGCATCATATGTCACTCAGAACGATTAAATCCGTTTAAAAATTTAATTCGTTTTAAAGCTGCTGCCTAAGAGATTTAAGCTTAGACAATTTAGGTCTAATGAGTAACCTACTGCGGTAGTAACGAAATAAAGAAATTATCGGCGATATACTGGTTTAAACCCCCCAATTAAAGTCATTGCCCGTACCAAAGCGGTAACTCAACATTTCTTGGATAATCTATTTTAAGAAATTTAAAAAATAATATAAAAAAATGAAAAATCTAAACACACAATAATAGATTATTCTAAATGGCTGTTACGTGCTCTACGTGTTATGTGCTGTTACATGTATATGTGTTTGTTTTTGAACGGGCCAGTCTGTCATGGTGCCCTTTATCTTGACATGTTTACATTGTTAACAACATCTTTTCTTTGAACATTTCTTTAATTTCTAATAATATAAATGCATGTTAAACAACATATCGACATCGCGTCAGCAATATAAAATGGCACATACTAAATTGCAAAGTTGTTCGTATACAGTTTTTCAAGTAAATACACGGATTCTTATATATTGTTTTCAAAATGTGATGCTTGCACACAGCAGCTTAAATAAACCAATCATATTATGTGGACAGCCGTTTGTTTGAATTTAACTGCAATTTATTTAAATTAAATGTATTTCATGAAGCTTTTACGATACATGGAATGTAAAAAGAAACCACTAAACATTTATTAGTTTGTATAACCACATTTTTACGACATAATTATATGTTAATGTGCTTAATTATATCTAAGGTGTCCATGTCCAAGTTAAAATCAAGGGAAATTACTGGAATGTAGACAAAAGGATTAATTAGGCTCACGGATATAATATATTGTTTAACATTTTTGACTAAACATGATAACACAAAAAACAGCATTCACGTTTTGTATGCTGCAAAATCTTCATGTCAATTTATTGTGTGCGGTGCAAAATGGTTTGACATAAAATTTATGTTAAAATGAATTATGTTTTAAATAACAAAATAAAGCACTGGTATATTATTTTAATATTACATTTATCGCTTAAAACGCATTATTTAGTAAACCTTAACGTTGAAAATCCTCTTTTTATGTCGACTGTAGTAAAATAGTTTGATTGTCTGCATATTTTGCAAGGATTAGTCTTCAGATACGAGTACACGACGCAGAAAACAACACTATATAGTATCGTGATGTTTTACTTAACGAGAATCCTGTCTCAGTTATAAGAGAATTTCCTTCAAGGCTATCATTGACTGCCGACTCAAGCCTCGTTCACACCCCCATGGACGCCCCGGTGCGTCCGGGCAGTTTGTTGCCGACGGATTTTGGCGAACCGGTACAAATTGTGAATGAATTCAAGTGCGTTCATACATTCCCGGCAGTGCTACGAACAAGACCCTGTTTGGGGCAAAAAGTGATCAATGACTGTCTGTTATGCTACGGTTTCCGACGGTGCATTCCCGGTGTAGCGCCATATGCGCTACGGAGTGTCCCGGTGCGTCCTGATACACCACGGCTCAGCCCCGGACACCGGTGTCACTACGGCGAGCCACGGAAGTAGGACGGCAAAGCCCCGGTGCTACACGGTAGCATATGAATATCAATGGTAATTCCAATGAACTGATAACAGATATGTCATTTGCTAAGTACAGAACTGAAGTTGAATATTAAGGCAAAAATGAACAGCAATTAGATTGAGAGAGAAAATACATGTATGTAATGACTTAAGCAAAGAGACTACCCTATCCGTCCTATCCCCTCCTTAGTATTATAAAGAATTTTTTTAGAATGATACACAAAAAAAACTGGTTTAAATATGGTTTCTGTAGTTGAATCGGCGTCCACCGGCTTGTACTGTAGTTATTCCGTAACTGCACCGTAACTTTATCGGCATTAACCAGTTGCTACCGTGCCAAACCGTAGTTCGACCGGCAAAAGTCGGCCGAATAGAACATTTCAACAATTTTGCTGAAGTTCCTGAATGATCATTCATAGGAAATGTTGTCAGATTGTTGTAAGCAACTAAGGAGAATAAGTCTTACTCATAAAAAATGCTTAATCACTCAATGTAAAATTATGACACCCTGG
>Ga0224511_10005175_pt1 | contig 10147 bp, 11 predicted proteins | sample SF_May12_sed_USG_2_FD_169988 | JGI IMG/M metagenome (GOLD analysis project Ga0224511, IMG submission 169988) | Sediment microbial communities from San Francisco Bay, California, United States - SF_May12_sed_USGS_8_1 | ecosystem: Environmental > Aquatic > Marine > Sediment | place: USA... | reverse complement strand
CGATATCATATGACGAAACGACACTTCTGTTGTAATATAGTTCTGAAAACAGCTTGTGCAAGAGGCAATGTCAAACAAAAGTATTAAAAGGTTTTAAAATAACTTAAATGTGTAAAAAGCAATGATACTAATCATATCAAGCCTCATTTTAACACAATAGCTATGACTTAAGTCTAGTTCTGTTACATAAAACACGAAAAATAGGTGCATATTGCACAAACAACATTTAAATGGATCCGTTTTCTTTTGCTATACCAAGAAATCAATATAGCTGTTGTTTATTTATTTTGTTTAAGCAAAAAATCCAAATATATTATCTTGACCCAAATTTAAAAAAACATATGTATTATTTATCTTAACCAACAATGTTTGTATTTGTTATGAACCAACCCAAACAGCCAGCACTAAGAAATTATAGCAACATAGTAGTATTTCTATTCTTATTTCACAACTTAAGAGATATTTAGTATGGCAAAAATTCTAAAGAATTAAAAAAATACGCTTATAAGTAGTTCATCTTTTATGCAATATCCGGAATTGTGTCACGTCCGGATTTACGACACTCGCCATAATTTTGTCATTTTAAGCTACTAAATAGGGTTTCTTTTGCACAAACTTTGTAAGTATTTGCAGCACATATCTGTAACAACATTTTGATACAAAATAAGACAGTTAGTTGATATATAGCATGCAACGACATGTGTATTGGTTTGGAAAAATAACGAATTATTTCAACTTCTAATTAATTTTCATTGTTAGGCAAATTAAGTAATTAACTAAAATTTATAGCAATTTGTTTAAAACATTCTTTAATATTTATACCCAAGTTGAGTTTATTTAAATTCATATATAGCCAAGATATGACACGGTAATGCATTGCAGTCCTTCATTAAAAAATCGCATGGGTTGCCAAGGAAACGAATTTATTGTGCCTTCACCCAGCGTCGATTTTCCATGCAACAACAAGATTCTTAAATACCAGTGTCCATGCTACAAAAATGTGTGGGTCTACAAAAATCCCACAAGGGGGGTGGGGTGATTTCACCTTCTGGCCCATTGCCTATTCTGTTTGTGTGTTGTTTTTTCTGTGCGTTTCTTTTGCTTCTACGCACCTTTTTAAAAACGGATTACATGTGTAAGTTACATCAAGGCAGTCAGTTCATCAGCCTGAGTTCCGGTTTACACAATATTAGTCATATGTGGGAAAAGTGACCGAGTGCTGAGTCTAGTATGAATAATAATGGAACATTTTTCCCCTTCTAGTTAGGCTCACATATGTGATTAGCACAAAGTTATTGCCATTGTCCAAAGTAAACATGTTATCCATATAAAAACAAACAATCACAACAAACACACATAAAGTTACTTAATCAGGGTGTGTAATCGCGCTGCTCCCGACACTCAGTTTGTAAACAAAGATTGTTAATTTAGATTAAAAGGTAGGTTTTGGTCATCTTCCTGAAGGCTTTCCCTTTTCTCAGTTGATGGCAAGGTTGGAAGCGTCGTTTTGGCACAAAGACGTTTTCGATCAAACAATTTTAACATTAACACGTTTTATTTTTACATTAACACGTGTATAGCATATATGTATTATTTTAAATAGTATGTATTCGCTTTGTCTTGAAAACAAATTCTCAAAGAGACTGTCAAAAACAGCGCAAAGCGATCTCAATCCGTAGAAACTTTTACATTTAGGGGGAGGGGCAGGAAGATAACGGATATGATTACTACTTGTCCATTAACATCTTAATATGCATGATAATAGATTGTTTTAAAACACCAACCGCATTTGAATTTTGTTAATCGTCTGCAATTTTGCGAGTGGTAAAATATGGTTGCTGCTGAAAGCAGTAAACTTGAATATTTTTTATTAGATCACATTTGACATTTACCACTCCATATAAGCAGAGGAAACGGCGATATGCTCCTACTGGGGTACTAGTATGAATGGACATGAGAGTATTGATCATTTATAATGGTAAATTGTTCTTGGTTAAACATTCGAGAAGGGCTATGATAATCGGGTGACTTTTGGACCTAATAAATACAAAAGAAAGCATTATTCCTCTTTTTGAGGATATTGTTACAAGAACAAAAAAAGCAAAGGGAGAATAACGAAATTTTGCGGAATTGTAGCTATTCCATAGGCCATCTGATCACCCATTGTTTCCTGTTGGTAGATGATGTGTTGGGCCTGTGAACCAATGGTCTTATTACACGGAATGTGAAGCAGCCTTGGATAAATATATGTAGAAACTGTCTATAATGGAAACAAAATCTGCCCACCCTGACATCTACTCCCGTAAATATGACAAACTGCCAAATATAGTTATCCATGCATGTAAAAATATTACAGAAAAATGGAATTTGTTGAAAATGTGTGGCCCGAAAATTCGGCTTAGTTTACCTACGTTTCGACGCATTGCATCGAAACACCTAAATAACTTGACTAAAATCGATATTCTCAGTTGACTCGGTGGTGCAGAGGTAATGCATCCGATTTAGGTGCTCGAGATCCCGGGTTCTTGGCGCCGGCAAGGGTTTTTATGTTTGATTTGTTTTGTTGTGTTGTTGTTGTGTTTTAACTTTTTGTCCAAAAACACATTATTTGTCATAAAAGTTTGTGATTCCTTTTGCAATCATGGTAATTTCTATAATATACTTAACATATTGCGAGAGTTGTGACCGATTATAAAGGTATAAAGATACATCCATAGCATCTTTAACATTCCACCGTTATATTGTATACATTAGATTTGGGTCAATCTACCTTTGGGTGTGGACCCTTCTTCTAAAACATCCTTAACTGATAATCGTAACTACAAGAAACCGTTTATCTCACTTACGCTTGCATTGGTGTATACTAACTCCAGCGAAATGAGGTCGGCTTTCTATGTCCATTACTAGTTTTCCTACTGATGATGCAATATTGCTACAAATTGCACTAATGAGTAAATCCGGTTGTGTCTCTGTGATAAATCAAATGCTAAACGACGTCAATGACGTCAACGTAAGGCACGAGTAGCGAAATCGCACTGATTCGAACAAAGCCTTATTCCCGTGTTCAAGTATACATTTGAAATGTTGTGTGATGTTGTTGTTATATAAATGATAAGCAAATAACTTCGGGTCAAACTAAAGTGTTATGATACATTTCAAGAGTAACATGTGCACAATATGAATTTTAGCGTTCATTCGATAGAAAGCATTGAGTCAATTTATTGTTCTAAGTTATGGACATTAATAAAGTGCGCACGTTCTTTTTAATGTCATCATATTAAATTTTATTAAATTTTATTAAAGTGTTTGTGTAAACGATCTGAACATACAAAAGAATCATCACAATACACGTGCTACAGTTAATAGACTACTGAACGAAGCAAAAATAGCATATTATTCTTACAAAATAGCTTCCTCTGAGCGCGACCAAGAGTCTTTACATGGTTACAAAACATCTTCTTGGTGAATCTAAAGAAGTGATTCTACCATCGTCCACATCATCTCAGCCTTTAGCACAGGTTTTCAGTAACCTTTTCATCAATAAAGTTGAAGGTATCAGAAGTGACATTATACGAGAACAAAATCCACATTCCACTAGTGAATATACTGTAGATGTAATTCCCGATACATCTGTTGTAACTACCTTGACAGATTTTGTACCAGTATCTGACCAGACAATAAAACTTATCATCTTAAAATTGCCTAATACCTCATGTGAGCTTGATCCAATACCGACATGGCTACTCAAATCTTGCATAGATGAACTTCTGTCGATATTGACGAAAAAAGTTCATACACCTTTGGAAACAGCTTATGTCTCAGAAGTTTTCAAATGTTCAGGAATACGGCCTCTACTAAAAACCGGGACTTGACCAAAATGAACTGAATTTTTTAAAACTTTCTCGAATCTGCCATTTATATCAAAGGTTCTAGAAAAAGCAGTAGACGCTTGAAACGCATCTTGCCTTAAACAACCTACATGAACCCAATCAATCAGTTTATCGGAAATTTCATTTCACTGAGACTGCATTAGTTAAAGTACAAAATGACATAATGCAATCTTTAGACCAGAACAAAGTTACTGTGCTAGTTCTCTTGGAACTATCAGCAGCGTTTGATACTATCGATCATCGTACTCTCCTAAATTGACTCAAGCAGGACTTTGGAATAATGAGTACCCCTCTAAAGTGGATGACGTCATATCTCACCGATAGGTACCAAACAGTGTGTATCGACGGCGAGTTGTCGGAGGCCCTTCACATGACATATAGTGTACCGCAGGGATCGGTATTAGGTCTAAAAACCTTCATTATGTACATGAAGCCTGTTGGATTGATTTGTAGAAACCACGGTCTATCGAACCACTTCTACGCCGATGATTCTCAACAGTACCTGACGTTCAAACCCAACGAAAACGTGAGTGCTAGGGAAGCTCTGTATCGTGTTGAGAGCTGCCTTTCAGACATTGTATCTTGGATGCACACTAACATGCTCAAGCTAAACACTGACAAGACCGAGGTGATTGTATTTTCGTCAAAACATAATAAACAGTTTGTTAATGATATATCTGTAACCGTCGGCACATCTCAGATTAAGCCGTCACCAGTTGTCAGAAATCTCGGCGCATTCTTTGACTCCAGGATGAACATGGAAAGTCATATCAACGCTGTATGTCGATCTCGTTATGCCCAGTTACGACAGATTGGCCACATTAGACAATACATTACTAGTGACGCCACACAATCGCTCGTCAGCAGCATTGTACATCTCAACTCCCTGATGTATGGTGTACCCAAAACTACTCTAAACAAGCTACAGACTGTACCAAACACTGCAGCTCGTATCATTTCTAAAACATCCCGTTCCTGTCATATCACTCCTATTTTAAAAGAGTTGCTCTGGTTGCCAATAGACTGTAGAATTAAGTACAAAATTCTGACACTGACCTACAAAGCGTTACACGACCAGGCACCATTGTACATCAAATCTATGTTAGAACTATATACCCCTAGGCGAGCACTTAGATCACAAGATAATACCATGACACTTGTGCAACCTAGATGTAAAACAGTGAGCTATGGCGACAGGGGTTTCTCTGTATGTGCACCTCAGTTGTGGAATTCTTTACCAGTAACATTACGACAGTCGAATAACTTTGTTTCTTTTAAGTCCCGTAAAACATACCTTTTTATCCACTATTATGGATGTCAGTAAATATATCAAATTTTTAGGACGTTTAAGCTGTAGTTTTATATGTATCATTGTCATTCATGTGTTTTAAATGTTTTACAATCACTGTCTTTCATTCTTAGTACGTATTAGAAAGGCTTTCCCTTTCATCAGTTTTATATTTTGTCTGTTTTATGTGCCATGTTTACAGGTCTTATGTTTTGTTGTTTTGTCACTGCTATTATATTATTGTTTAAAACTGTCTTTGTAAACCACCTTTGAACGTATGTAAATTATAAAAAAGTGTGGTAATAAATATGGAGTAATAATAATAAATAATAATAATAAAAATACACTTATTAACTGTCGTCTTTAAAATGTGCATTTATAAAATACCGAACTCCTTTGTATTGAATACTTCGGTTCAAGTACTTGTGCTTAATAAGAAGTCTAATAAAACGTTAAAATTACAGACAAGGTCGAAGTGCACATACAGTAAGGATTTTCCAGGATTGTGTTTTAATTGACTATTTGCACTTTTTTGGACATTGATAAATAATTTTAACATAAGGTCTTAGTATAATTCAATATTTAGTATGCTTAGGGTAGACACATGATTTTTGTTTTAAATGTGAGTGCTTATAATGTTGTTTAACAAATAGATTGGACTCTAATAAATCTACAGGAATTGACATGTTTATCATTTTTATTCTACAGTTGATGGTGGGTGGTCAGCCTGGTCAGATCCGACGGATTGTTCACCAACCTGTGGTGCTAACTCCACAAAGACACGACATCGAACCTGTACGAGACCCACGCCACAAAATAACGGGAAGGAATGTGAAGGGGAGGCCACGGAGACTCTTACCTGCGCTTGGATTCTCTGTCCAGGTAACATGTCATTACCTGTATTTAATAAAAATAAAACATGCTTGAATAAACATTCTGTGTTGATGTTGAGTGTATCAAGATATGCTATATATTTTACCACGCCATGTATTTTTGTTGAAACGATGTGTTATTTATTATAAACGTACAGTAGACCAATATTATGCGAAATAAAATTGTTATTGTAATCAGCAGTGTAGTATTGCTAAGTTAGTATTTTGACACAATAACAGACGGAGAAATCTGCTTTTGTTTGTACATTTACCAAAATGCACAAAATACAACTACATTTTACTTCTAGTCGACGGTGGATGGACGAACTGGACGCCCTGGAGCACGTGCTCTGCCTCGTGCGAAGGAACAGGAACTATATCTAGAACCAGAAGTTGTAGTAATCCCGCTCCTTTATTCGGCGGGCAAAAATGTAACGGAGCAGACAGCGGTAGCAAAGCTTGTAGCGGCGTGGGAAAATGTTCAGGTTATGCAAATGATTCTGTTATGAATGAATGCATGAACGAATACATGAATGAATGAATGAATGAATGAATGAATGAATGAATGAATGAATGAATGAATGAATGAATGAATGAATGAATGAATGAATGAATGAATGAATGAATGAATGAATGAATGAAATGATTGATCGAACAGGTGGTCAGCGCATCTTTATAATTGATAAGGACTTCTGGGAGCTCATGTGAGTTGGGACGTTTGCATGTTTTTGATTTACTAGATTAAATCAGGGATATGGCTTGTTCATCTTCTATACAATGAATGTATTTTACAGCTTTTAGCAGTCAGGAATGCCTGTTTTTAGTTTCGGATATGAGAGGAAGAATGTTTATACCGTTTTGAGTTATACCTGATTTAATTCTAATAATTCAAACATATGTATTTTTGTCTCACGTTTCATCTTTCTGTATATATTTATCATGTTCGCACTAGTCTAAATTTTAAGAAGTTTAAAAACAGTTAAATAGACGTATAGATAATGATTAAAATTTGTTGCATGATGAATATGTTCATACTTGGGCCATTTTTGCTCCGACAAGAAGCTGTTGTTACAAAATGTTTGCGTTTCTAACGTCAATGTTGCTTACTAAATTCAGCTAAATAATTAAAAAGCATTACCCGTTTGTAATAACCTTCACAACTGCTCAGCATACGTGCGGAAACAGCTTAATGACGATATATTTTCATTTAGTTTAATTAGTGACATTGTCAACACAAACAAACATTTAAGGGGTGTTTAACATGATGCTGCGTAGCTTGTATTCCGCGTTTTGATTTAACTTACTTATATTTAAAACACTATTTTATCCCGTTAAATGCTATGAAACTTCATGTAGAAAAATACCTTAAATAGTTCTATTACCTTGTTTCCGAAAGGTGTATTATCGTATGTTATGCACCTTGCCGATGTTATTAATTTTACACCCTGCTTTCACATAAATATCCATGCAATATACAAACGAATTTAAGTGGACATTAACAAAAAACGTTTCAAACCTTCCATACTGGTGACTCGTTACCTTTCCGTAGTGGACGGAGGCTACTCGGACTGGGAGGAATGGACGCCATGCTCCAGGACCTGCAGTGATGGGTCAAACTCTGGCACACAGACCAGAACCCGCCGGTGTGACCATCCACCGCCCTCAGCCGGGGGGCTTGACTGCAGTCGTTTAGGATCACCCACTGACACGCAATGGTGTAATCAAAATTTGTGCCCAGGTAAGAACTTCCATTGATTATGGCAACACAACAGGTTTTTAACGTTTATGTATCCATCGTCAATAAATTGGTCTGATGTAAAAGCCACATTTTCAAGAATAAACTTCCTTAATATATGTTGCCTAAATCTACAATTGCAGATAGAAATATGTTGAGACCCTTTATTATTTGATAACAGTTTTTGGTCTAGTAAATGTTTGTCGTTGTTTGGAGTTTTATTACAAAAACAACAACAACAGAATTTCTTCTTCCAAGCACAATCATCTATTCCTAATAGAGATCTTATCCCTATAACGAATACATACATTGTCAGCAGTTCATGGTTATAAAACTTTGATTTATTTCTTCAACACGCCACGGGAAACACAGTCTACAAACTTTGCCCGTTTGCTTAATTTCATCTTGTTTGTATAAGTATTGGCGTTACTATTGACAAACATGTAAAACATAATTATAAGGGTATCTGACTGATTTTATTTAAATACATAATGTTGTCACATTTGTTGTATTACCTTAGTTGATGGTCATTGGTCGGATTGGGCAGAATGGAGCGTATGTTCAGTCACGTGTGGTAGCGGCTCTCGATCACGTGACCGGAAGTGCGACAACCCATCTCCAGCAAACGGAGGACATACTTGTAATGTTGGGTTAGGCTACGTTGTTGAAATCTGCTCAATGCAAGAATGTTCGGGTACGTAACTACACTTTTTATAATACGAAAACACACAATATATTTAGATGGCCATCAATCTGTTTAACTGGTGATGCTAAATGCCCGGTATTGGTATGCGAACTGCAGTTGACGGTGGGTGGGGTAGCTGGACAGGGTGGTCGGACTGCAACTGTAACCACGAACGCATCATGCAACGGAAGTGCGATAGTCCACCACCAGCGTTTGGTGGCGCCGCGTGCTCTGGTATTTCCCAGCAGACGGAGACATGCACGCCTCACGGCTCCGTACATTGCCCTGGTAAATGCGATTTACAAAAAGAAAACAGTATTAACATTGCTTTGTTACAATTGTTTTATAATATTACAACACGTACTTTGTCTGCCACTTGTTATGTCAATTTGAGTGTTGAATCACATGACTGTTATATTCGAAAATAACTTTATTTGGTATAGTTGAAAATATGTTTACATCAATACGCAGACATTCGTCGTTGCTGCTTGTAGTTTAAAAGAAAACCTGTATCACTTGAAGTATATCAAAATGGTTCATGAAAAAAGTAATAAATCTATGACAGTTCTTCTTCTAAATGTAAGGTCCAACCAATGTTGAGTACATTGTAATTGTTTAAAACTACCATTGACACAAGTTAAACCAAATTGAGTGTTTACTCTAAAACTTTGTCTTTACTTTCAAAAGTGGATGGAGGATGGGGCCAGTGGTATCCTTGGCAGGTGTGTGACGTCACCTGTGGAAAGGGTACTCGCGTCCGGCTCAGGACTTGCACGAATCCTAAACCTATAAACGGTGGTCAATACTGTCCGGATGAACCATTAGAAACTGGCAACTGCGTATTGTCACCCTGTTCAGGTATGTCCTTGTGCATGATGATGATGATGATGACGATGATAATGATGATGATGATGATGATGATGATAATGATGATGATGATGATGATGATGATGATAATGTTGTTGTTGTTGTTGTTGCTTCTTCTGCTGCGGTTGCTTCTGCTTCTGCTGCTGTTGCTAATTAAATCTTAGTTATATGAAGAGTTTGCAGTACAAATTTAGCAATGCACTTATGACCTTTCCTGTTATCAGTTGACGGAAACTGGGCGGACTGGGGGCGATGGAGTGACTGCGATGCCTCCTGCAACACGGGGCAGCGACTCAGGAACCGCAGTTGCACCGATCCGCCTCCAAACCATGGGGGACTTTATTGTTCCGGAAATGGAACAGAAAGAAAAGATTGCAACACAGATCCATGTCCAGGTTTGTGTTATCGTTTCATTTACGTTGTTCACATTTCGCCATTGAAACAGTATTCCAACCTGTTCAGTTCTGTTTTATGGCTAACAAACTTACCCAAGCACGTATTTCACCTGGCATGCATTCACACGCACACAAGCACGCGCGCCCGCGCACATACATACACACATTTTGTTATTTAAAATATAAAAATATACCGGTTGTCCTGTTCTTTTTCAATTTGAACTTAATTTAGGTATTTATGATATAATTAAGAAATAGTAAACACCACTGAGGGCCTTCTGGCCTTTAAGTGACCGACCAGTCAGCCCTAAAACATGTTTAGGACCGAAGCCGAAGGCTGAGGTCCGCTACATGTTTGAGGGCTGACTGAGAGGTCACTAAAAGCCAGAAGGTCCGAAGTGGTGTTTACTATTTC
>Ga0224511_10005174_pt1 | contig 10149 bp, 8 predicted proteins | sample SF_May12_sed_USG_2_FD_169988 | JGI IMG/M metagenome (GOLD analysis project Ga0224511, IMG submission 169988) | Sediment microbial communities from San Francisco Bay, California, United States - SF_May12_sed_USGS_8_1 | ecosystem: Environmental > Aquatic > Marine > Sediment | place: USA... | reverse complement strand
CGCCGCGATCACATCGTCGCTCGATGTGGCGACCACTGACGTTAATAAACCTTCCTTGTCGTAGAAGCCGATCAGTGGCGCGGTTTTTTCGTTATAAGTTTCCAGACGCTTGGTAATGGCGGCTTCAGTTTCGTCTTCCCGCTGTATTACCGGGCTGCCGCATTTGTCGCATTTGCCTTCGGTCTTCGGTGGATTGCTTTTAACATTGTAAATAGCCTGGCAGTCGGTATTGGCGCAGGTACGACGGGTGCTCAGGCGATCCAGAATAACTTCACGGGGTACGTCGATATTTACCGCCATATCCAATTTAATATCCAGTTTGGCAAGCAAAGTTTTCAGTGCTTCAGCCTGGGGTATGGTGCGCGGGAAACCATCCAGTAGAAAGCCATTCTTACAGTCGGGTTCCTGTAAACGATTTTCCATAATGCCCATGATCAGTTCATCAGGTACCAGGTCACCGCGATTCATAAACGCTTCGGCTTCCTTACCCAGGGGGGTCCCCGCTTGCACGGCGCCACGCAAAATGTCACCGGTGGAAATTTGTACGGAGCCGTCCATTTTGGTCAACAATTTGGCGACTGTACCTTTGCCGGCACCGGGGGCACCTAATAAAATCAACTTCATTCAACTACTCCTCTGGATCGTATTATTCTAAAAGGCACGCATTGTGGCCTTTATCGGATACCCGGATCAATCAAGAAAACATTATGCCGTGGTAAAAAAACCTAATCAGGATTTATGAAGTGCCTGCGGGCTACACTGATGCGCCACCTTTATGGCAATAACTCGTTGTTCATAAAGGCATATTATTGAATTCTTCGGTTATCTTCGGGTGTTTACGCGGTATCGCCTGTGGTTTAAGCCGGGGCAAGGGCTCTGGCTATGCCGAAAACCCGGACAGGTGGGAAGCCGCGCGCTTGACCCGGTTAGATAGATTGGGGTCCTGGCGGCTGATAAACCAGCAATGTCAATGGCGCTTTACTTTACGCACCAGAAATTCAAAGGGTCCGATGAGCATGCTTAACAGTGTTGATCCCAGGCCGATGGTAACAAACGCTACGGCAACACAAGCCACGACGATTAAGGCGAAACTAAAGGCGGCAGCGATTGAAATGCCGACCAGCGGCAGCACTAGAAATAAAAGAGCCGCGGTAATAATACCGACACACACCGTCGATGCCACGATTACACTGAATTTTATCGCAGGATTGGTAATTTCCCGGTCGTTGATTATGATATGGGTGCTCATGTCAACTGCCTCCGTTTAACAAGCTTGCCCGGCGGTCGGCAAACACTCCCGACCCCCCGCACTCCGTCTCCCTTAAATTATGCTGACGCAACTCCGGAGTACTGTCAATTGGCAAATACCCGGGTACCATAGGGCGGGGTGCCTGCCCGGAGATTCCCCCGCCGGCCGGTTGTGCCTGTGAAAGTCTGCGGGTATCATGTTGAAAACCCGCAGTAAATTTCCATGGTATGGTTAACCCCTGAATTCTAAGCCCAATGGAATCTATCGATGACAGGGACACAGGATAAATCAACAGCAGCGCAACATCATTCCGCCAATGGCGATATCAGAACCGCTAACGATGTGGTGTCCCTGACCCGGGCTCTAATGAACAATTTGTATTACGTTCAGGGCAGAATCCCTCGTACCGCCACCACCAACGATTGGTACATGGCCCTGGCTTATACCGTTCGCGAACGCATTCTGCAGCGCTGGATGAGTACTATCGAAGTTTACATGAGTCAGAAGGTGAAATCGGTCAGCTATTTGTCGGCGGAATTCCTGATGGGACCCCAGTTGGGAAATAATCTCATAAATCTCGGTATCTATGACGAAGTGCAGAGCGCACTGACCGAACTCGGACTGGATCTGGACCTGCTGCTGGAACATGAAGAGGAGCCGGGATTGGGCAATGGCGGTCTTGGCCGTCTGGCCGCCTGCTATCTTGATTCCTGCGCGACGCTGGAATTTCTGGCGGTAGGTTATGGTATTCGTTATGAATTCGGAATTTTCGATCAGGAACTGCGTGACGGCTGGCAGGTGGAGGTTACCGACAAATGGTTACGCCTGGGTAACCCCTGGGAAATCCCGCGTCCGGAAATATTTTATGAAGTGTGTTTTGGCGGGCACACGCGAATATACCAGGAGCCTAACGGCCGGCAGTCGACACGCTGGCTGCCGGAATGGAGTGTACGCGGCGTCGCCTACGATACGCCGGTGTTGGGCTACGGCGTCAATACCGTAAATCTGTTACGGCTGTGGAAGTCCGAAGCGCCGGAATCCTTCGATTTTCAGGCGTTCAATGCCGGTGATTATTACCGGGCGGTGTCGCAGAAAATGTCCGCGGAAAATATTTCCAAGGTGCTTTACCCCAATGACGACAGTACCCAGGGAAAACAACTGCGTCTGGAGCAACAGTATTTTTTCGTTTCCTGTTCTTTGCAGGATATGCTGCGCGTGCATTTACTGCGTGGCAATACGCCGGAATGTTTTTATCAGTTTTTCGCGATTCAGTTGAACGACACCCATCCGGCGATTGCCGTGGCGGAGCTAATGCGCCTGTTACTGGACGAACATCATATGGAATGGGATCAGGCATGGCAGACAAGCCAGCAAAGCCTGGCGTTCACCAATCACACCTTATTACCCGAAGCTTTGGAAAAATGGCCATTGCCGTTGTTCGGCGATTTGCTGCCCCGATTGCTGGAGATTATTTATGAAATCAACGCCCGTTTTCTTGACCAGGTGCGGGGCCGTTATCCTGGAGACGATCAACGGGTGCAACGCCTGTCGATTATCGATGAATCCGGCCCACGTTATGTGCGCATGGCGCATCTTGCGGTAATCGGCAGTCATAGCGTCAATGGTGTGGCGCAATTGCACTCTCAGTTGCTCACTCAGGATGTGCTGGCGGACTTTTTTGCCATGTATCCGACGAAATTTCATAATGTGACCAATGGTGTCACACCGCGCCGATTTGTCGTGCTCAGCAACCCCCGGCTGGCGAAACTGATCAGCAGCAAAATCGGAAATCGCTGGATATCCGACATGCAGCATGAAGTCGGCCGATTGGAAGAATTCGTGGACGATAAAGATTTTCAGACCGCATGGCGGGATATCAAACGCGCCAATAAAGTACGTCTGGCTCATATCGTGGAACAAAAAACCGGTGTTTTTGTCGATGCCGATACCCTGTTCGACATTCAGGTGAAACGCATTCACGAATATAAGCGGCAACACCTCAACGCCTTGCATCTGGTCAGCCTTTACCGCCGCATCAAAGACAATCCCGGCTTGTCGATGGCGCCGCGTACGGTAATTTTCGCCGGTAAAGCCGCGCCGGGTTATTTTGCGGCGAAGTTGATTATTAAGTTGATCAATAATATCGCCACCGTGGTCAATAATGATCCGGATGTCGGCGGTAAGTTGCGCATTGTTTACTTGCCGGATTTTAACGTTAAGCACGCGCAACCGGTATATCCGGCGGCGGATCTGTCGGAACAGATATCTACCGCGGGCAAGGAAGCTTCCGGTACCGGTAACATGAAGTTCGCCATGAATGGCGCTCTAACCATTGGTACGCTCGATGGTGCTAATATTGAAATACGGGAACGTGTCGGGGATGACAATTTTTTTCTCTTCGGTTTGACCGCCCAGGAAGTCGCCGCGCGCAAGCTGGAAGGTTATGATCCGCGGCGGTTTTACGATACCGATGCCGAATTGCGCGGTGTTCTGGATATGATCAGTTCCGGCTATTTTTCCGTCGATGACAAGGCCTTATTTCGGCCCCTGATCGACGGCCTGTTTACCCATGATGAATATATGCTGTTGGCGGATTACCAATCCTACATCGCCTGCCAGGAGCGTGTCAGCAAAGCGTTTCAGGATGTGCACCACTGGACCCGCATGTCCATTCTTAATGCCGCCCGTGTGGGTATGTTTTCTTCGGATCGCTCGATTCATGATTACGCGCAGAAAATCTGGCATTTAAATAAAGTTATGATACCGTTGGAGCACTAGTGCTGATGGTTGCCGTGACGGCGGCGATTGTTCTGCCTGTTTGCTGCTTGTCAATATTTAACGATGCTCAGGGCGAAGGATCGTTGATGCTGTTTTCTATTAGAAGTACAAGAGAATATCTTGGCTGGAAAATGAAACGGAGTAACAGGTTTTCTGAAAATTACCGGGAGCTAAGTACACCATGAATTATTCTTTGATTAGTTTTGAATTATGTCCATTTGTCCAGCGCTCGGTAATAACGCTGTTGGAAAAAAATATTCCGTTCGAGCGTACATATTTGACTCTGGAAGAGTTGTACCAGCCCCCGGACTGGTTTATCGCTGTCTCGCCATTTAAGAAAGTACCGGTGCTGCGGCTTGGTGAAGTGTCGTTATTCGAGTCCGCGGTGATCTGTGAATACCTCGATGAGGTCAATCCACCATCAATGCATCCCGCGGATCCGCTGCAAAAGGCGCTTAACCGCGCCTGGATCGTGTTTGCTGAAGGGGTGATCATGAGCCACTACAGGTGTTTTACCGCGGAAACCGAGGAAGATCACGAGAAAAATCGCCTGGAACTGGATGCCATGCTTGATCAATTGGAGACGGTGCTCGGTGCCGGGCCTTTTTTTAATGGGGAAGACTTCTGCCTGATTGACGCGGCGTTTGCACCTGCTTTTATGCGCATCGAAATGCTTGATCGGCGGCATAATAGTAAGCTATTTCACCATCGGCCGAAATTGCAGCGCTGGGTTGATAGCTGTCTGGAAAAACCATCGGTGCTTCAATCGCTGCCCGAGGGTTTCGAGGAAAAATTTATTCGTTATATCCGCGACAGAGGCGGCTACTGCGCGAAGACCTATGCTTGAGGCGGCAGGAGCGGTGAGTTTGCCAGTTGGTAACACGCGCCGGTAGTCGCAACGATGCGCGAATCAACAGTGGACGAGACCTGCCCCTGTGGCTCCGGCAACCGTTTTTCCCATTGCTGTGGTCCCTTTCTTAACGCCCAAACAACGCCAGTGACGGCTGTGCAATTAATGCGCTCTCGGTACACGGCCTATGTACGGCAAAATACCGAGTATTTGCGCGCTAGCTGGCATGCGGCGACACGCCCGGATCTTCAGGATCTAAGCGCAGATCCTGTAAAATGGCTGGGATTGAAAATTATCGGTAGCAACGGGGGTGGCCAGTCCGATAACTCCGGGACCGTGGAATTTATTGCCAACTGTTTGCTTGCGGGCCGGCAACAGCAAATACATGAAGTGAGCCGTTTCGTCCGGGAGGGTGGCCGGTGGTTTTACGTGGACGGCGACGTGCGTGCACCGCCGGCCAAGATCGCCCCCGGGCGAAATGACCCCTGTCCCTGTGGCAGTGGCAAAAAGTATAAAAAATGTTGTATTTCCAGCGGGTTTGGGAAGTGAGGATTTATCGATGACACCTATACTATAAATATAGAGAATCCCCAGTTGTGTTATCGGTTAGTCTTTTCAAGGTCTAAATTGCGGGCGGCGGCGACTACGGCAAAATGGGGGGGTTACCTTCGCAGCAAACGTGGCGCTGAATTATACGGGTCAGTTTGGCTCGTTAACTGCGAGTGCCATCGCTGCTACCGAGAAATCTGATGGTCCGTTCCGACACCCGGTTGGCCATGTCCGCCAGGCTTAACTGTCCCAGCACCGTGGCGATTACTCGATTAATGGTGCTCCAGTTTTCTTTTAGATCGCAATCCGCGGCCATGCTGCAATGGGCATCGTGACCGCTGCATTGGGTGATTGCTATCGGGCCTTCAATTGCGTTGATGACATCCGCCACCGTCAAATCGGTAGCCGCTTTTGCCAGCACATAGCCGCCTCGGGCCCCGCGGGTGGAGGCGACGATGCCGGCATCAACCAGTTTTTTCAATAACTTGCGCACCGTGGCCAAGGGTAATTGGGTTGCCTTGGCTAATTCCTCTGTCGTTGACAAGGGCTTGTCGGTTTTCGCCAGTTGATTTGTCAGTAGCAGACCATAGTCCGCCATTTTCCCTATTTTCAGCATATCTCTATATATTTCCGAAGCTTAAAACATGTTTCGTGAATTTCATGAACCTCTGCTTCACTGATTATAGGCCTATTACTAAATGAATACTAATACGGTATTGATTTAAAAAGTTGAGCAATTTACTATGACACTTCCGGATGAATACTAAATTGGTATGAAATAGAAGGCTTATGCAAGTATGGGAGACCGGTAATGGGTATCTATGACGAATATTGTGTTAACAGCATGACAGTAAATTCCAGTGACCAGGGGACGCTATTCGATTCTCAAATTCCCGATCTCTTACAAGTACGGCTTGAGTTTCTGGCGCTATCGGAACGTTTCCTGAAGGGGAATGGTAATGACTAATGAAGCACCCGCCATGGAGCAGTTGATTGGCCGGGAATATGAGCACGGCTTTATCACGGACGTAGAGTCGGAGACCCTGCCGCCCGGCCTGAACGAAGATGTCATTCGTCATATTTCCGGGAAAAAAAATGAGCCGGCTTTCATGTTGGAATGGCGCCTCCGGGCTTATAACCAGTGGTTGACCATGGTAGCGCCGGACTGGGCTAAGTTGCGGCACCCGCCTTTGGATCTTCAGGCGATATCCTATTATTCGGCGCCCAAGGGTGGCGGTAAGAAGCTGGAAAGTCTGGATGAGGTTGATCCGGAAATACTGGAAACGTATAAAAAACTCGGTATCCCTCTGGAGGAGCAGAAACTGCTGGCTAATGTCGCGGTGGACGCGGTGTTCGACAGCGTTTCGGTGGTGACCACGTTCAAAAAGACACTGGCGAAAGCCGGCGTCATTTTCTGCTCGATATCGGAAGCTGTGCAGGAGCATCCGGAACTGGTGCAGCAATACCTGGGCAGCGTGGTCTCGCAAAAAGATAATTATTTTGCCGCGTTGAATGCCGCGGTATTCAGTGACGGTACTTTTGTGTACATACCCAAGGGGGTGCGATGCCCCATGGAATTGTCGACTTATTTTCGCATCAATCAAGCGAATACCGGGCAATTTGAGCGTACCTTGATCATCGCTGAGGCCGGTAGTCATGTCAGCTATCTCGAAGGCTGCACCGCTCCCAGCCGCGATGAAAATCAGTTGCACGCGGCGGTTGTGGAACTGATTGCGCTGGAAGACGCCACCATCAAGTATTCGACGGTGCAAAACTGGTATCCCGGCGACCGCGAAGGGCGGGGTGGGATCTACAATTTTGTCACCAAGCGCGGCGATTGCCGGGGCGACCGCTCCCGGATTTCCTGGACCCAGGTGGAAACCGGCTCGGCGATTACCTGGAAGTATCCCAGTTGTATCCTGCGGGGAAATGATTCCATTGGCGAGTTCTATTCCGTGGCGGTGACCCGTGGCATGCAGCAGGCGGATACCGGGACCAAAATGATTCATATCGGCCGGAATACATCCAGTACGATTGTCTCCAAGGGTATCTCCGCTGTTCAGGGCAGTAACGCCTATCGCGGCCTGGTGCGCGTCGGCCAGAAAGCGGCAAATGCGCGCAATCATACACAGTGTGATTCTCTGTTAATCGGTGATCAATGCAGCGCCCATACCTACCCTTATATAGAAGTACGTAATCCCAGCGCCAAAGTGGAGCATGAAGCGACCACCTCGAAAATCGGCGAGGATCAATTGTTTTACTGCCGCCAGCGTGGACTTTCCGCGGAGGAGGCGATAGCCCTGATTGTTAATGGATTCTGCAAGGAGGTATTCAAGGAACTGCCCCTGGAGTTTGCCGCGGAAGCCCAGAAGTTGCTCAATGTGACCTTGGAAGGAGCGGTAGGATGATGAGGTGGCTTGTTACTTTCAGCCTGAATAATTTGACCAGACGCACAGCGCACGGTGCGGAAAAATCACCAGGAAATGACTATGTTAAGCATTAAAAATTTACACGCCGGTGTTGACAATACACCCATCCTCAAGGGCTTGAATCTGGAAATCGGTGCGGGCGAAGTTCACGCCATCATGGGTCCCAATGGGTCGGGTAAAAGCACCCTGGCACATGTGCTGACCGGCCGGGACGGATATCAAGTGAGCGCGGGAGACGTGCTGTTTAACAACGAGTTGATCAATGATTTTACTGTAGAACAACGGGCGCATCTGGGAATATTTCTGGCAATGCAATATCCGGTGGAACTGCCGGGGGTTAATAATATGATTTTTCTCAAAGAGTCCTTGAATCGTATTTTGCAAGCACGCAATGAAGCGCCGCTCGATGCCGTTGGCTTTATCAAACGGGTAAACGAGGTGGCGCGTAAAGTGAATATGGATCCGGCGCTGCTCAAACGCAACGTCAATTCCGGGTTTTCCGGTGGCGAAAAAAAGCGCAACGAAATATTTCAAATGGCGCTGCTGGAGCCGAAATTGGCCATTCTGGATGAAACGGATTCCGGCCTGGATATCGATGCGTTAAGAATTGTATCCGAGGGCGTGAACGCATTGCGCGATCGTTCCCGGTCGATGATCATCGTGACCCACTATCAGCGCTTGCTCGACTATATCGAACCCGATTTTGTGCATGTGCTGGCAGGGGGGCGCATCATACGCTCCGGAGATAAAACGCTGGCATTGGAGCTGGAAGATAAGGGTTACTCCTGGCTGCTGGATGAGGTGGCGGCATGAGCGAGACGCCGGCTGCCGATGCCTGGTATCGGCATGTGCTGGCCGACGCCCAACCGCAATTGTCCGGTTCCGATGTGCCGTGGTTGCGGGAAATGCGCCAGCAAGCCTGCCGGGATCTGGCGCAAAAAGGATTTCCGGACCGGAAACAGGAAGCCTGGCGTTACAGTCCGCTAGGCGGTTTGCTGGCAAAGCACTTCATTCCTGCGGATAGCGGGCACGATGTCAGTTTAAGTGAATTTACCGATGAGCTTGCACTATCGGGATTAAATAGTTACCGGCTGGTTTTCGTCAATGGGCATTACAGTCCAAACTTGTCCGATCAAGACAAGTTGCCGCCCGGGATCACCATCACCGATATCGCCACACTGCTTCAGGATGCGCCGGACGAACTCGCCGCGATTTATCAGGACTACGCACCGCAGTCCATCAACGGCTTTACCGCGATGCACACGGCGTTATCTGACGACGGTTTGTATATACGGGTTGCGGAAAATGTGCAGGTCGACAGGCCGGTTGAAGTGGTTTTCCTCTCCACGCCCGGTGAGCAGGCGGTGACTTCGGTTCCCGGTATCGTCGTCAGTTTGGGGGAAAACGCCAACCTGGTCTGGCTGGAGCGTTACCAAAGCCTGGGCCGGCCGTTTTACTTTCAAAACGTCGTCACTCGGGTCAACTTGGAATCCCGAGCCAGTCTGACACACTACCGCATTGTGGAAGAGTGTGCTGATGCATACCACTTGTCTACGATTCACGTGCGCCAGCATTCGGCAAGCCGTTACCGGGCGGTATGCATGCATCTTAAGGGCGCCTGGGTGCGTAGCGACTGGCATGTGGATCTGCTGGGCGAAGCCGCGCAGTGCACGCTCAGCGGCGGTTGTTTGATCGCCGGGCAACAGTTATCGGATATTCATACCCAGGTGCGGCACATGGCCCCCGCCTGCGTCAGCGACGAGAATTTCAAAAGTGTGGTGCTTGGCGCCGGCCGCATGGTGTTCGACGGCAGTATTCATGTGGCGCAACAGGCGCAATACACCGCGGCGACCATGCGCAATGATAATCTGCTGTTGTCCGAAAATGCGGAGGTCGATACCAAGCCACAGTTGGAAATTTACGCCGATAACGTAAAGTGCAGTCATGGTTCCACTGTCGGTCAGATGGATATGGAACAACTATTCTATCTGCGATCACGGGGTATCGATGAGAGCCGTGCGCGCAATCTGCTGTGCCAGGGATTTATCGGTGAAATAGTCCAGGCGATTACTTTGCCGGAATTACAAGATCATGTGCAACAGGTGCTGGATATGGCGTTTATCGCAACGTTTTCCGATCCCGCAACCGCTGACAAGTGAGGCGTTCTATGGAAAATCAGGCATTATCATCTACGCAAAACAATTCCGATTCCGGTGCCGATGTACAAGCCGGTGGGCGGAGCGTTCGGGATCGCATTATTACTGCGTTGCGCACGGTATATGATCCGGAACGCT
>Ga0224511_10005173_pt1 | contig 10149 bp, 6 predicted proteins | sample SF_May12_sed_USG_2_FD_169988 | JGI IMG/M metagenome (GOLD analysis project Ga0224511, IMG submission 169988) | Sediment microbial communities from San Francisco Bay, California, United States - SF_May12_sed_USGS_8_1 | ecosystem: Environmental > Aquatic > Marine > Sediment | place: USA... | reverse complement strand
CTCTAGAGTGTAAACAGGACTTTCCTAAGATTTGACCTGGTGACCTAGTTTTTAACCTGACATGACCCATATTCAAACTTGGCCTAGATATTGTCAAAACAAACATTCTGACAAAGTTTCAACAAAAATGGGTTGCAAATGTTGCCTCTAGAGTGTAAACAAGAATTTCCTAAGATTTGACCTGGTGACCTAGTTTTTTACCAGACATGACCCATATTTGAACTTGGCCTAGATATTGTCAAAACCAACAATCTGACAAAGTTTCATCAAAATTGGGTTGCAAATGTAGCCTCTAGAGTGTAAACAGGACTTTCCTAAGATTTGACACGGTGACCTAGTTTTTAACCTGACATGACCCATATTCAAACTTGGCCTAGATATTGTCAAAACAAACAATCTGACAAAGTTTCATCAAAATTGGGTTGCAAATGTAGCCTCTAGAGTGTAAACAGGACTTTCCTAAGATTTGACCTGGTGACCTAGTTTTTAACCTGACATGACCCATATTCAAACTTGGCCTAGATATTGTCAAAACAAACATTCTGACAAAGTTTCAACAAAAATGGGTTGCAAATGTTGCCTCTAGAGTGTAAACAAGAATTTCCTAAGATTTAACCTGGTGACCTAGTTTTTGACCCAACATGACCCATATTCAAACTCGGTCTAGAAATTGCTCAGACAAACATTCTGATCACGTTTCATCAAAATCGGGTCGAAAATCTGGCCACTAGAGTGTAAACAAGAATTTCCTAAGATTTGACCTGGTGACCTACTTTTTGACCCGACATGACCCATATTCGAACTTAGCCTAGATATTGTTGAAACAAACATTCTGATTAAGTTTCATCAAAATCAGGTCACAAATGTGGTCTCTAGAGTGTAAACATCAAATGTTGACGGACGACGGACGACGGACGATGCACGACGACGGACGACGGACAACCACTGACCACAATAGCTCACCATGAGCACTTCGTGCTCAGGTGAGCTAATAAGTACGGGCCGAGCATTATAACGCTGTATGCTTATATAAACATAGCTTTCAATATAATGCAGAGGTTCATAATTCTTGTTAAATTTTGTTTTGTATTTTCAGCAGCAACAATTTTGTGAACGAATCTGTAAATTGCACAGACACTTTATATACTCTTTATGATAAGCCCCTTGTGGATAAAGGTTGTATAGGTAACGCTTGTTTACCTACATATATTTTTGATGTTTGTTTGTTAAAAGTCATAAAACAGCATTAAAATACTGTTTTTCACATTTTTGTGTAGATAAGTGTGATTGTCAGCATTTATAAACCCGTTACAAACAAAATGCTTTAACACGATTGCTTGGATACTTAGTCAACTGTAAAATATAGATTTGCATTACATTTATCAACATCACAAAAGCCCGCTTCATTTAAAACCCGGCCAGAAATGAGTTAGGTTAAAAATTAAAGGGTCCACGCCTGGTATAACATAAACACATGTGTTATATAGTACTCAAATAAGCGACTTTATCCATGCATGAAGTGAATCTCGACCCCAAACTAGCAAGGTCCTGTAAATCAGGATTCATGGCTTGTCCCCTGCCATAAACAGTGTTACAACAGTGTGTGTGCATTGTTACTGACAGCAATTTTGGTTCCTAGTCAGAAAACCATCAATAAACATATATATTTCTGGCTAATTTAAATATGTAAAATTTCTGACAAAATGTGATCACAAGCAAAGATGTCCAAAAGCAAGACAAAGTACAGCATTAGTGAGCAAAGTTTAAAAGCATTTTGTAACAATCTTATGAAAGGTTAACATAACTGTGCTTTAATATATTTTGAACATAACACCTAACTAATTTAAGACGTTTTTCACATTCTTTTTTCATTCAGAGTAATTTTCATTCTAAAATCAGAAGTTTCAAAAGATTTATTTAATAAAGATGTACTCTTCAGGGTAAAAAATATCAAATTTCATATTAAGCAATAATGTGCTCAAAAAGCTAAAGCTGAACACTATTTCGCAATTTCAACACAAGTCAATGACCCCACCCCCACTTCACACAGCTTCACATGACCACAAAAGGTTTAAAAAATAGGACATATTTTCAAAAGGATTGGAAATGTCAACATCAACGCCTGACTGATTCTTTATATTTCTCAACTGATATTTGCATAAAAAAGTCTGTAACAATAATTATAAGGTTTAACATTTCAACTGTAATCTACAGCATTAATCATCTACTAACTGAAGTTTTGGAAACTACTGAACTGAAATACATTAATTATAGTTTGAGATCTCACAAAACTATTCTATTTCCAAATGAACATGACTTTTCATTAAAGTAAAAGACACTATCATACTTAGTTTAACTGTATAAGGCAATTGATCATTTTAATTGGCTTTTCAGAAATTATTACAAATAGTTTACTACAATGTAGGAACTTTTATAATGGAACTACAGGCCAAAAATGGACCCTTTCAATAGGATTCTGAATAACATTACTACTTATTATGAATACCATGAAATGAAAATATTTACTGCGATCATTTATCTTTTTTGGGATCCAGTGTTTGTGTCTTTAACTAGCAAGCAAAGCCATATTTTTAAGAGTCCAAACAAAATTACACCCAAAAATAACTTGTACAGATTTAAAAATCACAAATTAAAGTTCCCACAGAATAGCCCATTATCAAGAGTCCATCAATAATGATGCCCACAATATAGAAGCAAGTAACGTATCAACAGAACACTAAGTCGTGAAAAGATGTTTGATGCTCTGACCAATGCAGAAAAGCATGTAACATCAAACATAGCATGTGCATGTTGCCAGCACTACACAAACAAGTCCGTCTTCTGACTGACCCAAATGACATTGAGCGTTACGACGTTATGTAAATTCCCACCTTTATTCAGACCAAACATTATTCAAAATGCTCCAACAAAGTGGTTGTTGATACGTCAATTGCAGTATGTAAATGTTGGATCAACCATGCCCACCTCCTTGAGCCGCTGCATCTCGGCCTGGAGCCCGGGCGTGAAGCCGTTGGAGTCGGAGAGGCTCGGTGAGCGCCCGGGCCGCCCGTGTTTGTGCTCACACTCGATCTTGTACCGCCGCAGGTCCTCCAGCTCCTTCTGTAGTTCGTCCAGCAGCTGAAAACCAGCAGGTATAACATGTGGTCACCTTTACAAATACATCTATTGGTAAAACATGCGGTCTCTCTTACCCAACACTCAGTCAGACATAGGATACTCTGGTATGTACTTTTTATAATAGTTCATAAACAATTACTAAACCTTGAGTACTGTAATATCTTAATACAGATATTTTTGTGATCGCCTTTACACAGCTCTCGTTCATTATCAGACAAAGAATACTCAGGTATATAGTTTTTTATAATTGTTATTAATCAATTACTGAACACTGAGCGGATACATTTCTAATGCAGATAATTTTTAATTTTTGATTCATAAATGCCAAATTTAAAGATCATTTACATTATACAATAAGGAAATAGTTGATCTGTCAGATTCCATAATGGCTATAGAAGCAAAAATATTTTTCCCTACATGTTCTTAACTATCTAACTACCCACAACACTAGAAGGAAAACTGTTGGAAACTTGGGTTCAAACTTAATTAATGAACTAAATTAGTTATTTGGAATTATCTAGAAGTTAAAACACCTATATTAACAAGTTAAGCATTCTAGTGTAATGATGACGATTTATGCACTGGAAATACATATTTATTTCAAATAAGTGTCTTGTTTAGTCAGAATGTTTTGGGCAAAAGTAATCAAAGGGAGCAAACTTATTATAAATTAATTTATAACTAAATTGTCTCCCTTTCCCGCAAAAGTTAAAAACACATTATTTAGGAAAACGATACTTTTAAATGAAGCGTAATGTATATACAAAATATTTAAAATATTTAAAACATTTTTTTTCATATTTATGTGGTGACAAAACAGAAAGCAGTGTTCCATATCCAGCACAACAGAAGAGAAAGCATTTCCATGACAACTGGAGACTACAGGCAAACAAAACAGGTAAGCAAGTTATATACCTTTCCTGAAGCGCTCTGTTGGTGGAAATCATAAAACACACAGTTGTTGGGGCGGTCACACAATGGATTTAGACAAAATGTTTACTAACATGGAATTATGTAGACAATTCATCCAAAAAAAAATACAAACCAGACAGTTAATGCTCTAGTGAAAAACTTTAGTAACATTAATAACACATACGGTAAGTCAAACAAAAAAATAACAAGCAGTATCTGTGTGATCTTCTTGAAAACATTTGTTTAAAAAATTATGTCATATTCATTTAAATAAATAACAGCCATGAATAATACAAGACAACAAGACAACAGACACCACAGTGGGGGATGCAGTGTGATGTGCCAAATGAGTTCTAGACTGACAGATTATAATTCTTTATTTAGGCTTATGTTTTAAAATACCTAGACAAGTTCACCACAAACAAATTGTTTAGTTTATATTCCCTCATTAAGCAAAATCTACAAACATTTTTAATATGAATGTTAATTTTGTATTGTAAGAAGAAATATTTTATAAAATTGGCATTGTCAAGTTATTTGCTTATGATCACCATCAAATCAACCAATAACTAGATATTATTTTCAAAATCGAGTTAGTCTACTACAGAGATTTGAACATTCCAGGCCAGTCAGTCTAGGACTCAGCTGCTCACATGTTTTCCACAGTCAGGGGAGGCAAGTACTCACATTTCCCGTCATGAGCTGTTCGCGGTCGAAGCGACTCATCATGTCGTTGTAGTCGGCGGACACCTTGTTGTAATCCTCCTCCATGGCCGCCAGACGGTCCGACGTCTCCAGCTTGTCCTGGTGACACACACAGAGATTTACAGCAGATATTTTACATGCTGAACCAAGACTTAAAACTGGGTTTACTTTGTTATGTTCATGTTTTAATTCACGGTTAGCCAAAACTTTGTCTTGATAATTAAAGCAGTTGAAATGCATTTAAAAGCAAGAAACATATTTTTTTTAACTTTTCTGCAAAGTACAGTGTACAGCAATGATATGGTTCTTTAATTATTTGGTTGTTTTGTATATAAATAATTGTTTATAAATCTTTATTTTAATACACAAAACACTTAACAATTGTAACAGGAGCCATCACCCACCATTCTAAGCCTATCGTTCTCGTTTTTCAACCGTACAGCGTCGGTCTTGAGTCGGTCGTTCTCGGTTTCCACGGTCTGCAGCCTCATGGTGAGGTAATCCACCTTCTCATGCTCCAGACCCTGCTTCGACTGGAACACAACAGGTCACAGTGCATAGTATGCATGGATCATGGTAAAACAGTCTTGGATTTAGTGTTCCAATTGAGTATTAGGTAACAGAAAAAGGTTGTTTTTTCACCTTCTTCATGTTGAACATATTTGAGTTAGTCTCTTACTTTTTTAAAAGAATTTACAATTTACTTATGTTTGTAAGTTGAGATTGCCTTAAGCCTTATCGGACTGTCACAATCTATATACTGTATTGTTGGTATAAAAAACATATAGCAAAAAATCCTCAAATAGAAACAACAGGTACTTTGTCTGTCTTGACTTCTACTTGGTACTTATAGCTAATTAGAATTGTTTGCAACACCTAGGTATGATAGAATATTAGACTCACGACAATGTCGTGAAGTTTGCGCTGCTCGACGCGGACCCGCTCGTCTGACTTGACCTCCATGTCCTTGAGCTGCTCCTCCAGCGTGTGGATCCTGTAACCACGCCAACCGCACATAGTTACAATCACCATCAGACATAGTTACAATCGCCAACCCAGTATATGACTCTCAATACAAACTTTTTTTACAAAAATATTGAAACAAAACACATTAGAATCTACTTCACATTATAAACTACACATTACAACTACAATGCAACAAATACAGAGTTTTTGGACATACTGAATCATAGTCAAAAAAGAATAACAGAATTTTTACATTTCACTTCTATTTTTTTTGCTGTATTAAAACCTAAAATTATTATTGTGCAAATAAAATATGTCTGCATTCCATTGTTAAAATATAACCCTGAATACTATGAAAATGTTATCTATATTATTATCAAAATGTATAAATGTCATAATTTATGCACTGTTGTAACATTGTTGCTGCACTAAATAGTCCAAAAGGCATCTTGACATATTCTATTTTTCTAACAAAGTGTGGTCGAAAACAGATATATCATCCCCAAACTACCAGCTTACTGTTACATTATTAAGCTATTAACAATATTACTGATATATTCTGCTAGATTAGAATAAGCTATTTGAGAATTTAGCATTAGATATCTGCTAGAACTACAACTGTAGCATAGACATTTAAGTACTAAATGAATGATTGTCAATGGTAATATTTATGAAATAAATGGATACAGTTATTTAAGCATAATATATTAGAGTTTTAGCATTATGATAATATAAATTGAAGAGATGTTCAAAACATGAGATAGCAATATGTTGAATTAATTGTGACAGTGATATAGAACACAGCACTGTGATTGAAGTGATTGTGATGATAAAATCATCCAACAACACAGTATTTTACAGAGAATTAACTATATTGTTTGTTTCTGTTTAAATTCTGCTGAAGATCTCGACCTAGATAAAATACATTAAATACTAAAACTAACTCTAGGTGAAAGAAATATTAAATAAAATCTAAGAAACAAATTGAATAACACAATTAAAGGCCAGTGACATTTTAAGTCATTGTAACACCGGGTATGTGTTTCTTTGAAAAATGGTATAGAAAAAAGCACAAGAAGTCTTTATAATGATATATGATATGCAATGACCATTGTCCAGAGAGAGGACAGTAGAAGGAAGCAAGCATCTAGACACCACCACAGCCACCACAGCACACACACACCTCCACACCACCCCGGTCAGCTGGTACACTCCGCCACTAACATACTTGTACATTCTTAAACTATTGTTTTATTTTAATTTTTATTATAATTTGTATTATAACTATAAAAATCACTATTATTATTTTAACATGTGTCCAAGTAAAAATAAAAATGGCGCCCAACGTATACATTTTAAAAAGTTTGAAGCAAAGAAATCTAGATAAAAAACACAGAAAGAAATATTTAATTTAAAAAAAACTAAACTAAAAATGGAAGTCATTTGTTGTTTTTCTACTCTTTTTTTACTCTATATTGAGACATTCCAGACCTAATCGTGTCAGCCCAGCTGGCCAGGGTGTTGGCTGACGACAGTTCTGGTTGTAGGCCTTACCTGTCTACCACACTGTAGGACGGCAAGACAGAATCACACGGTTAGTCAACAGTCCAGAATATCACAGCAAGTATAACAACAAGTATAACTGTAGTCTTTATCTTGAGTAGAACAGTTATCAACAATCAACACTTAATGGTACTTTTACACACTTAATTTCAAAAGTCAAAAATAGCACAGCATTTTATTTTAATATTAGTTAACAATAATAAATTTTAATTTAATTTGTTTATACACTCAAACACATTATATTTTAATAACTACGCAATAATTACTATTACTATGCAAATGCAATGAGAATACTCCAAACGCTTTCACAAATGGCAACCAATTAGCTCAACAAAAAGTTTATATTTTAACTATCAAATGAAATATTAATCAAATGAAATCAAAACAGCAATTACAATTACATCATCTCGTCAAGATGATGAGATGCACAAAAAATCAACAATGTCAGAAAGCAATTAGGCAGTTCAGATCTGATATGAAACATACACCGACATTCCTCAAGCAGTAGTCACTATAGAAAGTGATCACTAGTCATCTCACATGCAAGCTTGCATTATATTGATTATTTTTGCTAAATGAGAAAATGTCATAATTAATGACTTTTTTTTCATCAAATTTCTAGAGTTATTAGGTCATTTTTATCAGTGTTTTTTTTCAACAGAACAAAACACACTTTTAAATTGTTTGCTATGTTCATAAATGTAAATAATTACTTATGACTTATGACTTTATTTCTATATTTGTTTTCATATTTGTTAATTTATAAGACAGATTATGTTAAGTTCTAATACAGTAACTGTAAAAATAACAAATGAGAAACTGTAATATTGGATCCTAAGAACCAAGCACATGTTTCTCAGGTCATAAAATTATGTATGTAAATTGCAAATAAAAGTCACATATGGGCCCCATGATACGGGTACCCGGCAGCCACCCACCTCTTGATGAGGATGCTGTTCTCATCCTTGTAGCGGTGTTTGAAGCTGTCCTCCTTGCTCTTCTCATCCGACACCTTGACCAGCTGCTTCTCCAGCGACTTGATCTGTCAACCAGTCAATACATGTAACACATACAGTCAATATTAAAATATTGTTTAAGTATTTTTAATGGATAGTATATATAAAATTCATAAACTGTTTGTATTCTCATCTTTACTTATCGTTAAAAATTATACTCAGAGACTCAACTATTATCAAGAAAGGCAAATGATTTAAATGTTCTTTGACATCATGCCAAGTTAGCAATAATTTAAACATACAGAAAGTTGTAAAAGTTTAATTAGATAAACACAATGATTTATTATGTATCAAAGGGAAGTAACTCTTTCAGTCTAGAGCACAAGAAAAGCCTTGAGTTGCCTACCCTATCAGTCAATTCCTGAAAGCTGCCATCTATATCGTCGTAAATGTCTTCGTGTGGACTGCGAGCACCCCTGGTCAGCTGACTGGAAACACGGAAACCCAAACATGTGATGTGTCATGGAAAGTTGCTGCATGTGTCATAGAACCAATAAATAACTTACATTTCTTAGCAGCCAACAAGTATTACTACTTTGGCATCTTACAGTTTAGCTTACAAGATAAAAGCAATCAAATATTGATAACAATTGATTACAACGAATACATACCTTGCCAGGGCTGCAGTTGATATTCTTCTGTTTGGTCTGAAATACAAAATAGAAATAAAAGAATATATTATTTATTTTAAGAAGATAAAACAAAATAACCGTTATTAATGCTTAGCAAATAGTTCCTGTGCATAAAAATTGATGCAAACAAACATATTGAATAGATCTTTACAGACATCACAACAAAGACAAAAGTCAAGTTCTCGGTATCATACCAGTAAAAACAGGCTCAAAATTCAAATTTTGTAACATAAATGAACTTTGGTTAATTCTTTATTCAAGTAAATATTGGTATTCTGAGCCTGGTGTCAAGTTAATTGAAATGTTTTATAGGTAAAGCCATAATTACAAGTTTCATACAATCATAAAGGCAACAACTATTCAGGTATGTAATTAGGTGTTTGCCTCAACGATGAGGTATTTCAACAAGAAATTAAAACATAATAAACTAACAATTTCAAAACCAGTTGAAAACCTAACCCCTGCATGAGTGCATTCAACAGATGGGCGTTTACAAGTTGACTCAAAACAAGCATGATTTAATCTCTACACACATTTGGGACATGCAAAATAAACATTTAAACATAGGGTGACTGTTTGTTTAGCTATTTGTTTCCGTCTCTTGCTTACTTCACAAACAATTCAAAAGGTATAATGTAGAATTTTAACAAGGAAGAACAGCATCTATAAACTAAAATAAAACATAGCTGTCATCCACCTACAAGGAAGACTATTTGTAACACACCAAAGTACACTAAACAAAACCATATCTATCTTATTAATTATAAAGGACCATTACTCTGACAACCCCACATTAACAATCAATTGGTCCAATTAATTACCTCATTAGCGAACACATAAAAGTAAACAGTATATCACCTAATTACATGGCAAGGGTTTGAAATACATTATTAAGGAGACAATATATGGCCTACATGCCTGAGGGAAGGCGGGGTATAAAAAGCCTGTGCATAATGACCCCATTGCGATAGGCATGTTTCACCATAATGATCTGCCTGGAGACACACGAGGGACATTTGCATATGGAGACAACCATTACCCTGACAACTGTCCACCCATAGTAGCCCACAGTTACAGTGTTGCATTGCAACATAGTGCAGGGTGTTGTTGGTGTTTGTTAGTTGGTGTTGTTTTCTGTTTCATTTTGTGTGTTGGTGTTCGGTTTGTGTTGTTGTTTGTTGTTGTGTTGTTGTTGTTTTTGTTTTTTTTTTGGGGGG
>Ga0224511_10005172_pt1 | contig 10151 bp, 4 predicted proteins | sample SF_May12_sed_USG_2_FD_169988 | JGI IMG/M metagenome (GOLD analysis project Ga0224511, IMG submission 169988) | Sediment microbial communities from San Francisco Bay, California, United States - SF_May12_sed_USGS_8_1 | ecosystem: Environmental > Aquatic > Marine > Sediment | place: USA... | reverse complement strand
CACAGGCACTAAACACCAGCTGTAGTAAGTAATATTAAACTGATGAAAGGGAAAGCCCTCAGGAAGCATAGCCTGCACGAGAAAACAGCAGCTTCGGTTTTATTGAAACCGTTCATCAGTAGTAATGAATGATGCCACACCAAGACGGGTGCTGATGCCAGTCTTTCAAAAAACAAACATGATTCGACATTAAAACACAAAGACAACAATATAGCTCAGTAGGTGGTGCGTGGGACTTGACGTCCAACTTGAAACGGCATAGTTTGTCCGTGATTATTAAAAATACACATTGTGCGAAGTCTGGTGTACAATGGACAGTTCCGCAACTGTCTATCATGATCATTTAAATTGGTCAATTTTTATCCGGTGATAATCTGACCTAGTAAATACGATAGAAAGCGTAAACCCTGTTTTTGATAAACCTTGTCACACAAACAAAAAAAATCGTAAATAAATGGGAGGAGATTAAAGTTTTGCAAAACTATGTCCTTTACACATCTGTCGATTGGAAGAAGCCCATCGCCTTAAGAGAAAGGAGGACAATACTGATACATTCAGAGCGACTGGTTAGGCGGTCTAAGACCGTCATGTGACCTCGTTCTTGAAACGGCCTCATCTCAGGCTACAAAAGTTTTTAATAAATATATGCTCCCTGGTCAGTGTGGTGTCATTTACCTACTACAGTCTGACTGGTTTCAATACTGTTTCATTTAAACCCAATTATATATAATACAAAGTTGATCACTTTTAAATTTAATATTTAGCTGGGTATAAGACCAAATACATTACATTTTGTAACCGGCCCCGTAATTTAAAAGTTCTGTACATGTCTTACTGTTGTTATTCGGATTTTGTTTTAAATATGTTTTAGTAATTTCTATCGGAAGAAAACCACAAAACATAAGTATTGAGACTTTTTATACATATCAATTAAACTGATGATAGGAAAAAGTAATGTTTGTGCGTGATTTGCATTTGCATTGTTACCCTGACACTCCAATTGTTATCGTTTTGTAGGATACATCGAATTGTCCTGATGACGCTCTTATTTGTATTTGGCGTTAAATGGAGACACATAGCTTAAGTGTGTGACGCGCCTAAGATATAAGATGCGTAAGGATCAGAGAATGATTGGATTTACCCAGAATTTGACAGGAGAGCGAGCTTTGAACGCGCAGACGTTGACACATTTCTCCAAGGTTTGAAAATGTTCACAGGGGAAACCAATATCAAATCACATTTTTTTCACGGCCAATTTAAAAAATAACTTAGAATGATGATGGAAATAATGAGGATTTGTGTTAGCTGTTTGTTGGTTGTTTTTGTATGTCCTTTATCATTGCTACTACAAGTACTGGTTTTGCTTTCAATAGTCATTTCTGTCGTGTGTGTGATGTTTGTTGCAAAATAAAACTGGTTTTAAGCTCAATGATAATCATTGGCTGGCCCGTACTCAGAATTAGTTTAACAAATTCATTTGTTGTGTTCATGTAGTGTTTTCTAATTACGTGTGTTCGTTGTTGTGTCAGCTGTTCGCTTTCGTACGACATTTGGTTATGGAGTCCGAAAACTGGTCAACAACATGTTTTAGGCATAGCAATTGAAATTGCAGTGAAACACATATTTCCTGATTCCATTCAATTGTAGAATACGATATACATTTTAGCTTTTTTGTAATGTGTAAGGGATTAATAGAGATTTGAATGCCTTAGGTTGACTATTTACTTGAGGGTGCTCTGTTTCAGTGTCATAGACATTCCAAATCTTGATAAACAACGGAACGATAAAGTTAATGTCTTTATTGTTTTCCTATATCAAGAGATAATGTGTTCGGATCGCATAATAGTGAACTCTTACCACTAAAAATTCTCATTGAATTACGTTTAAACTTGATGGGGATTTATTTCCGTATATCTAACGATTTGATCATTGTACGGCAGACGTTGAGGCTTTTAATCGGCTGATGTGTTGGGTTTGATGGTCTATCACGAATATTTTTTGTGCAATAGTAAACAATGTCCTTTTCAACAAGATGTCGTCTACGACATTACAATTTATAGATTCAATTAACGATAAACGGTAACTTACAATGTACCGCACTGTACTGCACAGTGCGATTTTCTATCCTCTAAAGTATTTATGTGATAGTGTGTTATTTGATTTGCTAACCGTACAGTAAAACATGCAAATTAAAAAAAATACTTGTATTAAACTGATGAAAGGGAAAGCCCTCAGGAAGCATAGCCTGCACGAGAAAACGGCAGCCTCGGTTTTATTGAAGCTGTTCATCAGTGGTAATGAATGATGCCACACCACTGACGCCCCCCAGCGCACGAGCAGAACTCCATTTTCAAATGTAAACAACATACATGTACACTTCATGATCCCTGAGGACCAGAAAAATATGACTACACAATGATGTAGTATGTAGTATGCTTTGCTAATAGATAACACATGGCTAGCTATGTCCTGAGGTCCTAAGTTATTGTGTAAGCTCTATCACAACAGTGCTAGACTGTGCAGCAGAGGTTCGGTTGCTTGAGTCCATGATAAAGAGTTAAACTTCCACCATGTGTGGACGTATGTAGTCGCATGCCAAGAACAGGGTCTAGTAATGTTGGTTAGGTGGATTGTCCACTATCATACAACACAATCAGTATTGAAAATCAAACAATCAAATCAAACAATCAAACAACAAACACTTGAACATACGTAGGTAAAGTATTGAATATTATAGTTGTGGGTGCTAACACGTGCAATGGAAGAAAATCTATAATACACCGCTGTTGGCACAGTGCGTCAAAACTGATTCTAAACTCAAGCTGTTTCATACGACATCACGTGGTTAATGTTTTATATAGTTTTATGTTTTACATTTTCAGTTGTTGATGATTATGATAATTTAAAATTAAATCAATTACTTACGTTTTCTCTCTTAGTATAAGCGCATGTTCCCATATTTTCCTGCTAATTTTATTTTCTGTATTAAATTTACGTGCTGGCATTTATTTAATGATTAAAAAAACTCTTGACGCGATTCTTCTTGGTTAACGCTTCATTTACATCGTATAACAAAATATGGCAAGACGTTGTGCTAAGAAAATGTTTCTTAAGACGATTGATGGCTTTTTTCATTTAACAAACATACCACTTTCTTAATGACATACTAGATTGGTGTCGAATGAATACAATAATATAAGTGTAAACATATGCTTAATGATTTAATGCACAAATCCTTTCATAGACGCTACATAGACACATGGTCGGCAATGTTGTCCAGCAAATAAAAAGACTATTTGATATAAAAGCAACGTAGGTATTGAATAAGGATAATATACTTTGAAAATATGTGGATAGTATGTTATGTTGCATGATTTTTGTTTAATAATTATGTATAAAACATAAAAACAGAACACCAGTTAACGACAATGAAAGAAATGGACACGAACGTTGGTGTTTGATTTATTGCATCGACCTTCAAACAGTTCTATTATAATCGGATTTTAGGATACAAGCCATTGCCCTGTTAAAGACGTCAACACGCATATAATGTCATGTAGAGACGTATTGATGCATTGTGTAAAACATATTAACCACAACCGTTACAAGAATTGAACATTTGCTATGGGTTTTATTTTGTATTTCAGCGAGAGTTTAACGCGCCGATATTGATGTGCGACTTATTGTTGAAAAACGTTTTTCTTGAAAAAGCTGATCAAATAATTAAATCACAAGCCGTTTAATGGTCTATGTAAGCAAATATTAAAATAATGTTCTGTAATAATGAACATTATAATGAACATTACTGTACATTCTGCCTTTTAGAAAATGTTGGTTGGCATTGTCGGCTTTCATGTTGTATTTATTTGTGACATATACAAAAAGCGATAATTAAAAATATTCAAATGTTTTAATATGTTTAACTCGTCAAACATTCTTACTAGATTAAGCATCTGTGTTGATCCTTCAATTCTAGCCGTCAATACTATTTATATACTTCTTGAACGCGTGGCTTTGTTGTCTTCAAATTTGAAGAAATCATTGTGCTTGTAAGTAAATGTTATATAATTAGGGACAATTGTGAGTCTCTGAACTCATAATGCGTCAAAACCTACCGACTGTTTCGGTAACATCCATTCGTAATATCCATCACGTGCTTTTAAATAAAATCACTCGCCTGAATAATCAAGTGGACGCTCTGGTTAGTAAACATGTATATAAACATGTATTTTTGGCACATTGGTACTATATAATTGTTTTGTCTTTTTTCAGTAGATTAACTAACGTTAGCAACATAATAAACAGTATCATTCAAACTCAGGTTTATGTTTGTACTATTGGAGCACAACATGCATAAACAATTCGTTGTAATCTTAAGTCAACGTCATCGTCATGTCTGATTCAAATGCTAAACAACATTACGACGCGGTAACTGCTGGTATTTTTATTTCTTGACTATATCAAAAAAAATAAGGTGTTCGGGTGAGGGAGTTGTGAACCAATTTTAAGTCCCATTGCCAAGCACGTAAATTGTATTGGGATTTTTTCCATTATATCTTATGATCCCATCATTATACAGCAGACACTGTGGTATTTAAATCGGCGGCTTTGTTGGCAGTCACTATTGTTTCCTGTCACAAACATTCTCGAGGCATTTTGGAAACGATGTCGTCTGCAACTGATTTCGTCTGCGACACTGTGGTTTCTTATTTCATTTAGAAGGCTTTCGGTTAGATGTGGTCCTCTTTCCCAAATTATTTTTGTGTCGTTTGATTTGGTTACTTATATAAAACCCTGAAAAATTATCCCACATGTTTTTTAAATATGTATACCCGTTTCATTTCCAGTGTTGAATGAATCGTGCTTTCTGTCACAAACATTCTCGAAGCATTTTGGAAACGATGTCGTCTGCAGTTAATGCGACACTGTGGTTTCTTATTTCACTTAGAAGGCCTTCGGTTAAGTGTGGCATTTTATCCCCAATGTATTTCCGTGGTATTTGATTAAGTATACATATATAAAGCGTTGAATATATGTCTCGCCGCACAATTTGTTAAACTATAAAATATACCTTCTTCGTTTCCAATTTTGGAAGAATCGTGCTGCCCACGATGTAGACTATTTCTGGTATAACTGTATTTAAAAAGTGGTTTACTGTCTGTGTTCTCCGATGCCACATGAACACGGTAATTTTCTCTCAACTGCAGATGGGGTCTTTTAACGGGAGGTTTCGATTTTTTCTTAGACTTCGTCATACCAAATACGTCAAAATGCGTCCAGGTGCTTCCTTGCTTAGCGCTTAGCATATAAGGATTGGTCTGAGAGTTCTCTCTTCTCAAACTTCGTTGCGTCACCTTTTGACCACCGAGATAAGTAACGGTTGTATTAAAGCTCTGTATCGTTTCAACGTTACACTAGGAAACATGAACAATAGAAGCAAAGTTGCGGGCAACAACTTGTTATACAATGTCCTTTCTTTCGGCAATATTTAAACATGTTTAAATCATTATACTTAAAAGTCCCTTATATTTACAGGAGTAGTATTTATTGCTTATTGATGGTTGAAAAGCAAATATGAATAATTTTGGCCGCAAACTGCAGTCATTGCATCTGTTATCATACAATGTGAATGCTACTCAGAATATCTGGACGAATAACGGCATTTAAAGTGATTTCAATAGCATTAAATATTCCTCAGAAAATGATAAGCATGTTAAATGTGTCACTGTTCAATGGACATCAATAATGTACTTCCGATTTAGACAATATGATAATAGTCTGGATAATAGAAAATATTCAACTAAATATTATTGTTTTATGCATGTGTACATACGCACTTTCATGAACTATTGAATTATTGTTTACTTATTACGGGACACAAATTGGACCAATGCAAGGGCGAGCGCTGGGAAACAGTTTCCGGTTATACGGGTGGTGTGCTTCCAAATATTAATGGACGTGAGTGGTTGTCAAGATTTATAGAAACCCTTACATTGCGTTTCTTAAAAGCAGCTGTTCGCTTACCCACACTATTATATTCATAACTTATATAATGGCACAGGTAAAACCACAATAAAACAACCTTTTTTGTATATATGTGTATAGTGTTCTCAGGCTCCCAATTTACCTTTCAAATGTTCACACTGATGGTTATGGACAGTTCCACAACTGTCAATCATGATCATTTATAACTGTACATGGTCGATTTTAATCCAATAGATTAGGATTATATTGCCAGCTGACAATCTGACCTAGAAAATACAACAGAAAACATACTTCCTGTTTGTGATAAATCTGATCACAAGATCAAAGAAAATATGCCGCTTGGGGAAGAGCTTGAAAATTTGTAAAACAATCCATTGGTAACCGTTATGGAACATGCATTATTGATCATAACGGTATATTGATAAGATATAGATTAGCATCCTTGTTATTATGTACAGAGTACGACACATCGACTTAAATGTTATTATTCAGGCAACAATGAAATCATTTACTATATGCACAAAAAACATTTTGACAATGGAAGGATAAAATGAGAAAAAAGGAAATTTCTTAGTATAGTATTGCATGGGGAAAACAGCAGTCTCTGTTTAAATAAGTTGTTTGTCAATCGAATTAAAACAGCATACGAAATCTGCACTAGACAATGGCTGTAGTAAGTTAAAAACAAACAGCAGCAATGTTTTCTTTTTACATTATTCTACATTGGTTTGAAGAAATCCAGTTCCAAGTAACATACGTCTATGTCCTTTTAACATTAAATTGCCAAGTGCTCTTTTGAAAACGCCCACTAACACCAAATGTGTTTATTGTAACGTATTGTTTTGCAGGTATTGTACACCTCAAAACATAAGTTTGTGTTTACTTTGTAAAGAGTGTTTTGTACTGAAGTGTTTACTATAGCCTCCTACGTACAACAAGCGAAACACGTCATAGTTCCTTTGCTATTGCTTCGAATGTTTGAAGTGCGATATTTGTTCTGGAAAGTTAAGTTTGATGTGTGATTTAAGCAGAAATATGTTGACAAAACTTTAACATAGATTTTACCAATGCTCTTTCTGTATCTCTCTGTCATTCGGAACACAATCACATTTTATTAATTAGAGCCTCATTAAGAAATGTGTGGTACTAAAGTAGGAATGTCTTACAAGAACAAGAATGTATTACCACCACTCAGGGGTGACTTTTAATGATTCAAAAAGAATGATTTTAATGTTGGTTTTTACCGGGCAAAATGTGTTTTGTAAAACGTTGTATTTAGTTTCCGAGAAAAGAAAAAACATAACACGACAAATATTTTAACGCTGTAACTTCGCTGTTAAAAGTTGACAAAATGATTCATATGAAATTATTCGCGTAAAATTAGACGTATGTAGTAAAAAAACTTAAATGCGTTTAAACTATCTTGATATTTAATCAGTGTCATTGTAAAAACAGATGTCTGTTGTCACGAACATTCGAGGGAATGTATTGACGTACATGTAGTTATACATGTACTTCATTCCATGGATTCTGTAAATTCCTATCTATATGCATATTAAAAACAGCCACGACCAAAAACGGCCTTACAATCCATGTAACTGTATCATCAGCCTATTTGGCATGATAAGGGCAATACCATTACCACGCCTTTAGACTGAGTTTGACAAGTTGCTCATGTGCATGACTGATGACATGTGATATGTAGCAATATTAGTTCATATACGCTGAATAATTCATTGGTGAACAGTTTATACATATTACAAATAGCTGCTGGGCTGGTGTCATGTTTATTTACAATACTACTAATACCTGTATTTTACATAAACAGTACTCCGGTTCGCGTAACATTACACATTTCCTGCTAAATGGATGTAGAATACAGTTATATAACTATACATTTATAAGCTCGAATTCTTAGGCAATGCCTTGCAATCTGTTATATTTGTTTGAGAAGTTAATTAGTACAATGGTAATGTAAAGAAAAAGGAATCGCATTTTTGTTCACACAACACCATGGCTACTCGTTGTTTATATTTGTTATCAGTAGAATGTGATTTTGTTTGCAATCAATAATATATGGTCACTCATTGTTACAAGACATTGGAGCACAGTTTAATGCCATTGTGAAATATAAGGAACATAGATTTTGACAGTACTGTTCCTTATCGTATATTTATGCAAACAATAATATAAAATGCAAGCACTATACGTCTAACATGAAATGCCAATACATGTACTAGGTTGGAAGATAACGTTCTAATGTCTAGTTAAGAAAGTGTTTGGGTCTACACGATATCTTCAAATACTTATTAAACCTTTTTGTAGGAGCGCAATGTGATATCAAGATGTTAAAATGCATGTGGAATGCAATGTTGAATTTACTTTTTAGTCGCTATAGTGTGTTACCGTTATATTGTGTTACACGTAGAAATAATAATGTTCAAAGCTTCAACTTTTGTTAGGAACATTCAACTTTAGTAATAACCCAAACTCAAATATACGATGCCATTCGAAGATAATAAACGATGCATTCATTATTGATATAAAATGGCTCTTTGATCGTTTAATGGTACTACTAGTTAATAATTAGTCATACCAAAACATGTTTGACCTTAAGGACAAAATTCATGTCTATGTGCATTTAAACAGTCGTTTTGCTCAAACTGCAACTCCCTATGGTCAAAAAGCAAGTCGTTATTAACATTTACAGACCGTTGTGCCCAAGATGCAAGTCGTTAATGACAAACACAAGTCGGTATAAATTTATTGCCGGTCGTTTTGCTCCGGTTATGTGTCTTTTTTGACAAAAGACCATGTATTTCTGGTTATTTGTCCCCGTGTGTTCTTTAAGCACAACATCGTTCACCCATGGCTTCGATAAGACTTGTGGTTATGTCAACGTAAATCTTCTATATGCCTGTTAGAAACATTTTAGGGTTCTGAACGTGACAGAGCATGCAACACACTGAGCGTTGGATCCGTTTCAGATAAATAACGTTGTTTGGGCTCTATACGATATATTTAGCCAACCTATTCTTTCATTTACACAAACCTTTCGAAAATCAAATGAATATTCCATTTCTTTCAACCCTTTCTATAAGGCTTAGTGATCAAGTGTTTACTGATTAAACGTTCTCTTTTCAAAGAAATATATAGCTTTATAATAACTATGTGCCAATTTCTTTTGAATAATTGATCATATGTGACCAATCCAATAATTAAATTGTATTATATAGATGAGGGATATTGCCGCTGTGTCATTCTGACATCACTGTACTTTATTTTATATCAACAAAAATACAAAAAGTACACTATTCTTTACAAAACGATTAAGCAAAATGCATGAATGCCAAACTTCTTTGTACGATATCAGTGTTTCAATGCCAAGGAACGTTTTAACCTCCTGAATGCAAAGTAGTTATAATGTGTTGCTAATTTAGCTAAATTTAGTTTACGTTTTATGTTCCAAATACAAGCCAATGCCAGATGACCCATTCGTAAATTAAATAGAAGAGATTCTACGTCTAAACATGAATGTGGGTGGACAATAGTTATTGAATTACTGGTTCGGCTGATATTAATCCTCTGCTAGTTTTCCCTGAAGCATATAAGTTTAGCCAATTGGACATGTTGGACTATTCAAGTCTTAATAAAGTGGACAGTTTTCGGGACGTATGCAAAGTATTTATGTGATCATGTGACATATATAAATTGCAACGTCAGTACAGCGTAGGATTGCAAATCCAAGGGTCAGTGTTGTTCCGCCGTTAAGAGCGGCTAACCGCAATATGACTTGTACTAGACACTGCGCAAAGCCTAATTCGTGTGTCCATTACATTTACCCAAAGCGGACACCAGTCAGTTGCTCGAGGGCTTTAGACGTTAAGCCTCGTTCACACTGTCGCGGTTTTCAGTCCCGGTGGCGCTACGGTGTGGACACCGGGGTACACCGGGACCACACCGTAGCGACGCCGGCAAGCACCACATTGAATCAGGATACACCGTGTTGAACCGGCGTTCACCGGGAAATGATCCCGGTGGTTTCAATTTTCAAGACGGTATTAAGGTATGACCATCCTAATGGACTATGAAGGATACACATTTGTATTTTTTATCAAAAAAATAAACAAGTTTTTTTCATTAAAATGTGATATATATTATGCTTT
>Ga0224511_10005171_pt1 | contig 10152 bp, 2 predicted proteins | sample SF_May12_sed_USG_2_FD_169988 | JGI IMG/M metagenome (GOLD analysis project Ga0224511, IMG submission 169988) | Sediment microbial communities from San Francisco Bay, California, United States - SF_May12_sed_USGS_8_1 | ecosystem: Environmental > Aquatic > Marine > Sediment | place: USA... | reverse complement strand
AATGGTAAAGTTATTATTTAAACCATAGCATCATTCTCTTCCCTCCTGACTAGGTTTCGAGAAGGAAATTCATTATATAGTAAAATAGTAACAGTCATGAGTCATAACAAGTTTGAGGGCACGATGACAAAATGGTCAGTACAAAAACCAACACACAGAACAACACAACCACACGTAGAACAACAAGACGCAACATGCATTTCGAAAAAACTATTGGTTATCTAAAGGTTAAAGAAAACAAAAAACATAGACAAAGATGTATGGTATCGAAAAAAGTTATGGTACTTCGAGATTCTGGTAAATAAACACATCTGAAAATACTAATAGAGTACTAGTATGAAGTATCGTGTAAAAGGTCCATAAACAATGCATCAATCGTAGGTCTCTTCAACGCGATACGCAATGGTTTCCTATCAATATCTTATCACTTATTGTACGTGTTAAACTATGGAAAATAATATGTAATATTCTGGTATTATAGTATTCGTATTACGCTAGATTTAGTAGTTTGTAAGTCGGCGTTGGATTTCCAATAGAAACTCGCTAATCTTTAAAATTAATAAACGACGCGTCATGTTTCATGGGTTAAAAATATTAAATTGTTTTTAAAGCTGGAATTAATTCATTGATACCAACATCGCGATGCACCTAAACGCAATCAGTATGTCTGGGAGATGTATTATTGTGTTCCAAGTAAGTCGTACTGTGTTTGACGACATCTCGACTTTATCCTCAATCGATTGCAACACTATAATTATTATTAACTTATTTTTTCACAGGAAATTTACGCAGTACGAGATATGGATTGTCAAGGAAAGTATTCTTATTTACGCCACGCATAAAATGTTGTATCATTACTTAATAACCTTTATTGCTTCGCGTGGAACCGTTCGGCCTTCTTGAGACAAACAAGGATAGGGATGAAGCTCATACAAAGAGATGCTTTAAATTAGTTTATCTATAAAAGTTGTAATGATGCCTCTGGGAGGTATTCGTTTCACAATAACGTATTGAGACCGCATGCCCTTAACTTCGACCCTAATTCAATGCCTTGCTCTTGAAGAGAATCAATCGAATTTGTCATTTAATTTAGTGTTCATGAACTGGACTATCAGTGTTTATGTATATATGTTCTGTCTCTGTCCAAAGTAAAGCTTTAGATCAAAGGACTTAGTAACGTGTCTATAAAACAAAAAAACTGATGTAATCCTGTATGTTATACGACTTCTAGCTCGAAGACAGAAATCATATGGGCATCTAACATAACACTGGAACACATTTTGCAATATTTGCACATAAATAGCGAAACTTTATTAATATGCCAAAGTGTCAATAGTGGGAGAGAATTAATGCGATGAACTGGATGATCTGAATAAAAGTCTAGACCAGGACTGATTAAGTTGTCATTTTGAATGACTATGTTGTATATTTATATACATTTTCCCATTCTTAGTGTTGGATTGCGAGTCAAGGTCACCAGATTATAGACTCAAAAGGTTACGCCTACATGTGTTAGAAGATCTGATATGTACGGTGGCAAATGAAACGTGTCTCCTTACGGTATAAAGGTAGGCAATAATTCAACGCTTTGTTATAAGTATAGCATACAATCCTTGATGATTTTAAATAGCAGTATAATAGATAACCGATATTAAACACTAAAATGGACACCAACATCTTTAGAGATGATACATTTTAAAATCTATGTAAGGAATTTGAAGTAATAGAACATACGAATTTAACAAGATAAATATTACATAATGATTAATACAAAATGAACATCAATACGAAAATCAACCAGTTGTGTAAATATAATCCCGGAAGTGTACAATGTCACAAGGCAGCGATTTCTGTTTTGCTATTTGCCAGAATGTCAGAACGCCGATAGCAAACTGCAGAAAACGCCCAAAGAAAACAGTGGTATGAAAATGCAGACTCCATGCTAATTCATCACTGCACAAGATAAATGTGTCCAGTAAATAAGTGGCTTTTATCTTGACATATTTAAAAGTAAAGGCGGAAAAATTACGAGAAGAATTGAAAGTCCCTAGGACGCTTAGTCCACGTGGAAAAAATGGCAGCCTCGTTTATGTTAGTGTCTCCGAGTTTTGATGTCGTGACTGTTAAATGTATGTACAGTGTATGAACACTTACCGACATCACTAATCGTAAAAATGCGTATATGAATCAAAGAGCAGACGTTAAGAGGCAATATATAGTGTATATTTTACGACGTGTATTAAATGTTTATATAACATTAAAAAAGGAAAGCTGAAAACACAAAAAATATCGTATCAGTAAAGAAACCGTCACTACCATTTAGATCTGTCTTTCGTACCAAAGCGGTAACTCAACATTTCTTAAAGACTTCATTGAAGAAATTATAAATGAAAAAGAAAAACAATCGGAAAAACACAAAAATATAGTTTTTCTATATTTCTGTTGCGTCATGATGTTGTATGTGTTTTTGTGTCGTTCTGTGTGTTAGTTTTTGTACGTGCCATTTTGTCATGGTGCCCTTAAACTTGACAACTGTTTCGAGGACAACAAATGAACGTAACGTACATTCAAATGGCCAATGTTCCACTTTATAGCATGCGTATGGCCATCTACTGATGATTCAACAACGAAGGCTTTACTAACCAGAGCAAATATCTATATTTACGTGATCATTTATATGTATAAAGTAATATATCAGTAATGTCGTATATTATACAACTCCTAACTCAAAGAAATGAACCATGTGGGCATATACACATACATTTTTGAGAAAATTTACATATAAATAGCAAACCTTTATTACCATGCCAATAGTTTCAATAGTGGCAGAGGAGTAAGGCGCTGAACTGGATAATCTGAATAAAAGTCTAGACAAGCCCAGATTTAGTTGTCATTTTGAATGTCTCTTTTGTATATTTATATACAATTTTCCCATATTTTGGGTTGTATTGCGAGTCAATGTCATCAAATTCGTGTCGCCTAAATGCGTGAGAACTTTTTCCTAGGCGTCATGCTACACTGCCATACACTAGATGTTTATATGTACGGTGGACATTGGCATGTGTCTGTTTTTGGAGTACACACAGGATTGGAAAAAAAGTTAAGTAATATGTATTGCTTAAAATAAACAAGTATTCTTTAAAACGTTTTCAAACTACAACTACCAGTTTTTACTGTATATATTAGGCACTTAATTGGGAACCTGTATTGATAGAGATGGTACATAAAAATCTACCTCAAGGAGTTTAAATTAAGGTCATACAAATACGCGTTTAAAGGAGCTAGAGCACAGAAAATTGGGTTGAAAAGTACTTATCTTAAAATATGATTTAGGTAAGAGTCTTAGCAAAGAAATGTGATGAAATATGGCTGACACCAAAAAAAATCTTGACTACATATCTAAAAAGATGAAAAATGCATGTAATATGAAGTAAATCCTTTTTGTGTCCGTGGACAAGAACATGATTTCCCCTCATAATGAATGGTATATTCAAAATGTCCTGGTTTGTGCACATTTTTCTTCAAAACTAGCACATGGTACCTATGTGTTATGCTCTATTACGCAGTTATTAAATTTTTTACTGATAGTTAAGAATTTTTCCCATGTTAATGCCCAAACCGTGCTCTGGTGACTTTAAGAATATCTTACACATACAGTTGCAATTGAAACGCGTCTGTTTTCTGTATACAAGTAGGCATTACTCAAACGTTAAGTAATATGTATTGTATACAATCCCCATAATTTTAAATTAAGGATTGAATTTCATTCTGTGTGCATTTATGGGATCATGACCATTGCGTTCATGATCCCATAAATGCACCCAGAATGAAATTCAATCCTTATATTTACATTATTGAATAAAGAAATGCGCTATATTTAAATTCATTTTTACATTAAAACTGCTTGTTTTAAGTGAAGAAAATAACCTTGTCAGCGGGAGGAAAAAGCTGTTCTTCCTGCCCTCATAACACATTCTAATTATTTGTACGCGCTATAAATAGAACTTTCAGGTGAATAATAATTTATTTAAAAATCACGGGTCGCAAATTGAAACAGTAAATGCAATAGTACATACACAATAACATAACTGTTTAAAGGGGCGCAACTAATGAACTATGCCGTTTGAGTATTGATTTTATTGTGCTGTGCTGCAACAAAGTGTCCAGTACGGCAATGTTTTTATGCATTGTTAACATTACGTTGCAAATTTGAAACAAGTTTGGGTATTTTTCTACAGCTTTTCTTTACACAAATGGAGGAAAAGAAAATAAGTATTGCGTGTTTTAGCTTCAGATTATGTTGAAAAAAAGTAAGTTCTTTTTATGTGTGCAGTATTTGCTTAAGAAATCTGTTATTTAAACTTAAAAGAATGTCAAACAAAAGGCAGGACTCCGTTGGAAATGTGTCTTGAAATCAATGTTTATTCTTTTATTCACAAGAATAAACAATGAACAGTCGTCTATAGTTAGCAAAATATCAATTTACTTGGCGACGCATGTGACAATCTACTTCATAAGGTAGGTCGAGTTTTCGTTTTTAAATAATAAAAAGTTCACAATGTAGAATGTTATGAAAAGTCTACGCCAGTGATGAGGCTTTGTGATTACAGGCCCATAAACGCAATCGTTTTCCTTATCAAAATGCTTGCTGAATGTAAATATTAGTTTAATATCATTATACTAGACAGCCGGTGTTTACCGCTAAAATGGAAAACATCATGACTTTTTGTGTTGAAGTAATAGAACATACGAGTTTAACAAATAAATATTAAATTATGATAAATATTATCTGATTTATTTGACCTTGCAATGACCTTTCCTCATTAATGTTCGGCAGCGTTCGCTGTCTATAAAAAGTTTGTATACAGCTGTCATACAGGACAATCAGGTTTATTGAACGTTTTGTTCACTGACTTAATGTGTGGAATAATGGCTCAGTGGTCAAGATTTTGGCCTGTGAATCAAGAAACTATGGGTTCGAATCCGGCTGAAATAGTATTTTTTTATTATTATTATTTTTACCTGTCTACTCACTTTACAAACGTTAAATACTGTTGTTTTTTCCAAATGTGTTGCTATAGTTGCAACCATCTTCTCTTTAGATCGTAATGAAACACTCGAATTTCGTTTCGACATGTTGAGTTTTTTGCTAGATGTGACGCAGTGCAAATTACATGCAAGTGAGCATTCAAGTATTATACATTTTTATGAGAACAGGAATGTCGAGCAGGTTTTGCGCCTTTAATTTTTTTATTTAAATATGAAAAAAGTTCAGCACAGGGGATTTGAACACGTGTCATCAAGTTTGCAGTCAAACTCCTACACCACTGAGCTACATTTATCGTTATTGAGCTATATTGATATTAACACATTAATCAATGACGAAAGGTACATTCCTGCTGTACAATAATGTGAAACTTACGACGATTATCGGATTATTGATGAGGAAAGGTCAGTGCAATGTCAAATAAATCATACTATACCTCAGTACGCAAAACAACAAGTTGTGTAAATATAATCCGAGCAGTGTACAAAGTCACAAGGCAGTAATTCCAGTTTCGCTATTTGCCAGAAAATATTAGCAAATAGCAGATAATGCTTAAAGGAAAACAGTGGTATGAAAATGCAGATGCCAATTTATCACTGCCCAAGATAAACGTGTCGAGTAAATGTTTGGCTTCTATTTTGACATATTTTAAGGTAAACTCTAATTAAATCCGAGAAGAAGTGAAAGTCCATAGGCAGCATGGTCTACGTGGGGGGAATAGCAGCCGTGTTTATGTCAGTGTGTCCGAGTTTTTACAGATATCTTAATGTGGTTTTAATTAAACTAAACACTGTGATAAAACAATTCAAAAGGGTTTGATGGCAAAAGTAAAGATGACAAATGTCCAAACAAATAGTCTGCATTTAACTATCACTATAAAAATTGCCTCGTTTTCGTTATAAAATCAGCACTATGGAGATGGTTTTTAAACTCTCATACGAAATTGGGACATTATTTCCTCTTGACAAACAATCCATTGATACTCCTAGTTGTGACATTTCAATAAGTTTTCAGTGACTTTTACGGTCAAACCAGATGAGTTTTTCAAGAATCAATTTCCTTCAACAGTTTTGGGTTCTTAAGAACTAAAAGGCAAATATGCAGTAATCATTTTCGCATAAGGCCGCTATTCCACTTCTCCGTATCAGAATCCGGATCCACATCTCCGCATCCGGAGAACGTTGAATAAGGTTGGGCTACTCCTGTAGTCCTTATCAGTACCCGCATTCCCGTGTCCGTAAACAACGTCTTGAAAAATGTCTAGGTGAGCAAATTTCATCGGATGCGGACGGCATACGGATATCGTATGGTCAGATCAGGAGATTAAAAGACATTGTATGGAGCATTTTTTGCACTATAACCACACTGTTGTGACATTCCCATTCAATAAAGATATATATATAGATTATTGAAGTTTTTATTTTGTGTTTAGTTTAAAAATCGCATTCATTTTGTCTTAATATAACAAATTTATATTCAGTGTATAATCCAATGTACCATTGCAACAGACACGTTTTGAAGATAAGAAAAGTCCAGTAAGTACAACTAAATGGGTACAAAAAATTAAGTTACTCTATTAATGATCAGTTTAACATAAGGTCCTTATAAAATCATACGTTTGACGGATACCGATAAATGAAATGGAGCGTCCATGTTAAAATCTTGCGGACCCGGATACTGATACGGATCCAGATACTGATACGGGAAGCGGAATAGATGCCTAAAACTACTATGCATATCATTATTTTGTTATCCCTTTTATATAATTGCACATTGGTTCTTTAAGCCAAAAATAAAACCATGATAATGTTTTGTATGAACAAAATTAATGTTTCAGTTCATATTTAATCTAAATAATCGCCTCGTTTTTGCAAACTCTCATTTTAATGGACTCGTTTCGTATTGTGCTTTTGTATGCGGCTAGCAGCATCAGTCAACCGAACGCTGATTATAGCAAGTGGAAACAGATGCATGTAAGCGTGATATGGAATGATTACCATGTCAGTCAACGATGTCTGGCGCAAGGAAGTGAATGCTTTCTCTATTAACGGACAACTTATTTATTTTATAAAAAACATTTAAGCTAAAACATTTATGTCAACACATTCTACAAACGTGCTTTACGAATTAACGAATAAACATTATAGATAACTGATGAAAGGGAAAACCCTTAGGAAGCATAGCCTGCACGAGAAAACAGCAGCCTCGGTTTTATTGAAGCTGTTCATCAGTAATAATGAATGATGCTACACCACTGACGCCCCCTAGCGCATGAGCAGAACACCATTTTCAAATGTAAACAACATACATGTACAAAGACTGATGATTCTGGAAATTATTTAAAAAAGGAATTTTTAAAGGCATCGTGCGGGTGTTATTCTATCTCTAAATTTACTTAAGGATTCCTACTAATATGCACTGAATTGTTTAATGACACAAACTGTTTGAGTTAAGCATGGAACATGTGTTAGATTGTTCAGTACTATTGTAGAATTACTGAAGTATATAGACATTGAGTTTGAGTATCACTGCGCTTTTCGGATAAAGGTCAACAACTTACAGAGCCTTAAAATGCTTAGTATGTTTCTTGATACTCTTATAATTGGTCACAAACATTTCAGTAAGTTTACTTAATGGATTATAATTACAAAAGGAATTGCAAACTTAAATAACAAATAACGTGTTTTAGTAAAAATACAACAAAACACAAAAGCAAACATGAGAATCATTTCAAGAGCCGGGAATTGAACCCGGGACCTCTCGCACCCCTGAAAATGAAATGTAACATGTGTTTATTTGAAAATAATTATAAAGAAGTTATCAATTTTATAGCAAGTACACAATACGTTAGCGTTGTAAATAAATAGTAAAAAAATAAATAGATAAATAAAAAAAAACTCCATGTTACACAGGATACAAGTTATCAAGCGTACCTTTGACATACTATTATCCATGCAGTGTAAAGAGTCGTACGCCAAGTTCCGATATCGCTATTGCCAGAACGCCGATAGCAACTGTTAAGAAACGATCAAAGAAACCCACGTGCTCCGCGTTCTCTAACACTGCAGATGTTAACCGATGTTGAGGTTTGTTGTATAAATATTTGTCTAGAATTCTTTTGAATATATTGCTGAAATTGTGTAATCTTCTATTTTCAGTGTTAACAAAATCGACATTTCTATATTAGTGGAGATTTTTAATAATATCTTTTATAATATCGCCTTTTCGGCTTGACAAAAATGGGGTGACAGGTATAAAAAAACAATCACATCTTACAGATTAATTTACTCTAGCATGCGAATTATTTAATGTTGGTTTTGATCTACAAACAGACGCATTATATAAATCGAAAGTAGGCTTTTAAGTAAGTTATGACATTGACGCTGTGCACGGATGACACTGCATTTTATATCAACTGCAATTCTGTTGGTATTTAATGTTACAATCCTAATTGTAGTAAATAAAAGGACATTACAACCTTGTCGACTTGACCAGCTAAAGGCACGTTCTTTAAAACACTTAGTTTTACATAAGTTTTAGATATTGTTAATGTGGCAGATGAAATGTGAATATATCCACATAAATATGTACCTTGTCATAATTATACTTAAGCTTGTTTCTGATATGATCTCACATTTGTATTTGTAACGTTACTGTTTACACATAGAACATAAACTATTTTGATTACGTTGCGCGTGATCTGCGTCACAAGTATACATAAATTGACACATGCATGTGTTGTATCCACCCAACCAGTGTCATTACCGGAATCGCGATTTTTAATTTTATTGAAAATACAAAAAAAATTCAAAGACATTTGCGTCCCTATAAGGTTAATTCCTTTGATGATTTAACTAGGCATTTGTGGTGTTTAAAACTGCGTACAGGTATTTATGTTGGAACACAAAACAAAAAAATTCAATAATGAAAGGTACTTTAGAGATGCTATACCTGTATCTTTAAGGTCAGAATTGTTTACGTTTTGCAATCTAACCATATTTAAGCAGTGAAACATACTCCCGTAAATATGAAAAAATGCCAGATGTAGTTATCCGTTAATATAAAAATATTACAGAAAAAGACGAATTTGTTAAAAATGTGTGGCCTGCAAATTCGGCTTTGTTTATGTACGTTTCGACCCATTGCGTCGAAACAGTTAAATACTACTTGAGGTAAATTCTATTTGACTACATTCGTTATTCTCAGTTGATTCGGTGGTGCAGAGGTAATGCATCCGCGTAATGTGCGAGAGGTCCCGGGTATAATTCCCGGCTCTGGCAAGGGTTTTTATGTTTAACTTTTTGTTTTGTTATTGTTGTGTTTTTACTTTTTGTCAAAACACATTATGTGTCACACAATTTTTTAATTGCAATACACATTATGTGTCACACAATTTTGCAATTTCTATTGCAATGTTAATTTATGTAGTAAAATCAGACCAGCGCACATCAGACCAGCTTTATCTGATTCAATAACAAGGGGACCGTCCAGTTGTGGCAGTACGGATAATTTGCATATAGATGGCAGGCTTATATTGACCATTATATCATGCCATAACAGTATGATAGATGCATATGATTTTGTTATGCGCGTTGTATACACATAGAACGCTAACGTTGAAGACAATCGCAAAATGCATTTAGGCTCCATTTTTGTCATGACGGTATTGAACATCCGACACAATTTTAAGTGCGCCATTTATATGTTCATGAAAAACCTAAATAACATATTTAAATGTTTTTACCAGAGATGACTCACAACATTAAAATATCAGTCAGCTATATTGTTTTCTAGTACGTACTTACCACCGTTCATAATTTTAGGGTTGATTTTAATTTGCCGTTTATTTATTTAGTATAAACGCTCAGCTGGCGATTGTATGTTAATTGTTTATTTTTTCAACTTCTGTCTTAACATTATACTGAATATACATGTACGCTCGAAAAACAACAACAAATGTTTATGGCTTGTTACATGCAGCTGAACCTCATAGTTCTTTAAGCGAAGACTTCAACAGCGTGTAAGTTGCAATGGGTAGGTCGTTTTCTATTTGGTAAATCGAATAAAAAATATAACGATTTCTTATGAATGTGCATTATAAGAAA
>Ga0224511_10005170_pt1 | contig 10152 bp, 9 predicted proteins | sample SF_May12_sed_USG_2_FD_169988 | JGI IMG/M metagenome (GOLD analysis project Ga0224511, IMG submission 169988) | Sediment microbial communities from San Francisco Bay, California, United States - SF_May12_sed_USGS_8_1 | ecosystem: Environmental > Aquatic > Marine > Sediment | place: USA... | reverse complement strand
AATCCATTCGTTTTCGCGCAAGCCATAGGGAGCATAGGCAATTCCGGGGGGATATTGCACAGTCCCGAGATGATACTCGCCCTTGAGCTTATCCTTGTCCACTGGATCGAGAAAGACCTTTTCCTTGTAATCCTTGCCAAGCTTTTTGTGGAGCATTACGTCCACAAGCTCGTCAGCTTCAATGCGCTCATCCTTAGAACCGGACAGGTAAAACATCCAACCAGCTTCGGCTTGCCTTTGGTCAATGGATGCCAGCTTGCGGAGCTTCTCCTCAGTCGTCAGGCTTGTCATCTTCCCTTGGAGCTAGCCTTTTGTGCAGAGCCAGAATTTCCTTGAAACAGCGAATCTCCTCATCAATCCGGGCAAAATGGATGTTCTTGAGAGCCTTGAGGTGCTCATTGGCCTCCTGGCTCAACCTGTCAATTTCCTCATCTCGCAATTGCTCCCGCAGCTTGATGAACTGGTCTATTGTCTCCAGAAGTTCCTGTTCAGTGAAACAATGCCTGAATGCCTCTAAATGCTTGGATTCATTTTCTTTCTGGTTTGCCTCGTACTTCCTATAGAATTCCTCATCGGATTTGTTTTTAGCCATGCAAATTAAACAGGCCAGGGGGTATTTATTTGTTGTACGGATAAGTGAAGGTCTGTTCCGCTATTCACCTTATGGAAAATTCAGCGGAGGTAGTTTGTCCGATGCACCCGCTTCCATCCTCAGCCGACATTCCCTGACTCCCCATTTGGAGCCTATCTGGCGGTATATCTCTTGAGCTTTGATGAAATTCTTCCTTGGATTAGCCCCGCTACGTCTTTCCACTTCGGCAAGTCCTAGATAGGAATGGCCTAATTCCAGCTTGCATTTGCTGCGGTTGGCAATGTTCCTGTGCTTTAAGAATATCTCCCTGGCCTTGTCATACTCCCCCAGCATGGAGTGTAACTCTCCCATTGCCTGATATGTCCAGAGCATGCAGATCGGATCATTGGCCTTCTGATTATATGCGTCCGCCTCCAGGAGGAGGGTTTTGGCTTTCCCGGTTTCATTAAGCTGCATATGAGCCAGAGCTTGTGTGGAAAATATCCAGCTTCTGGCCGCCAAATCTTCCTGGGCCTCCATGGATTCACTGGCAGAACGGTATAGCTTGAATAGTTTTGCATCGATCTTACCCTGAAGACGGTAAGTATCCGCCAACGCCCCTTCACCTGTGCACCGGTGGGATTCATCAAGCCTGCCAGCGTCACACAGATCAAGAATTCGCAGAAAGATTGACTCTGCCTTTTCAAATTCGCCACGGCAGATATAGACATATCCCTGATCCCATAAAACGCCACCTATCCCGTCATCAGAATCAATTCGGGTGAATATTCTGTTGGATTTATCCAGGGCCGACATGGCGGCTTTGTAGTCACCACGCATGCGATGAACGTCTCCAATACCCCAGTAGGCATAGGCCCTGGCTTCCTGCAATATTTCGCCTTTCCCGCGATACCGGGTGGACTTTTTATAGAAGGTGACGGCCAAATCCAGATCAGGCACGCTACGGTACGCGTCGCCAAAAAGGCAATAAGTTTCGGCAAGACCCGTATTGTCCTTAAGGAGGCGATAGGCAGCCTCGGCTCTTTTAAGATACGTAAGGGCTTGCTTTGTTTCACCAGCCATATCGCTGAAGTATCCCAGGTCCTTATGCACTTCAGCGTAAAATGGCTTGTCGCCTTTCGTTAAGGGAATGATTCTTTCCTTGGAGAATCTGACGAAATCCAGATATCTTCTTCTTTGCCTGGCTTCACTCAGGTTTTCTTCGCTGCATGCGCTTACTTCTTCGACGGCTTTGCGGTAGCTTTCCTTGATCTTTTTGGCAAGCATTGTTCGGCTTCAGAATAGAATCGAATAGCAATTTCATTTTTGTTCTTGTAGCTAAAATGGTCTCCACAAGCTACCAAGGCTGCGCTCAGTTCACAGAGCCTTGGCATGGCAAACTCTGTAATCAGGTCATGCATGGAATAAATATCTGGTTCCGGCTCCTTGATAAAGCATTTGCTTATGAGCTCGAAGGCGGAATCATCCCAGGCAGGACCAACTACGGCAAGGCATTCTTCCCTTCCCCATGTATATTTCCACTTGTTGGCATAAGAAGAGAGCATGGCGGCAATACCAAGAGCCTCCTGGCTTTCAGGGCTTAGAGAGTCCCACATTTCTTTCAGAAGGTATGCTATGGGCTTCGCATGCCTGGATAACACCAGTTTCTTTGACTTGAAACGCTCCCAAAGAGACTCATCCTTGCAGATCGATTCAATCATAAGGGGATTGCCATCTGTTTCGTCTCTCAGCATTTTGGCGAAACGCGAAACATCATCAGGCCAGCCAGGACTGTTTTTCAGGAGTCTAATGTCTTTTTCAGACAGACCAGAAAGTTCGATTTTAGAAAATCTGTGTAAACTCGCCCTTGTGGCGACGACAATGAGACACTTCTTCTTCTCTTCACGCAATACAAAATCGAGCAGTCCAAGAGACTTGCCCAATTCCTTTAGGTTCACAGTAGCGGCTGTGTCAATAAACACAACAGTTCCATCTTCCAATCTTTCCAGAAGATCATGCCATTTCTCAGCTTGTCTTTTTCCATCATGACTTTTTGTTGATTCTGGCGCTTCAAAAAGCATCACGTCGGATAGCCAATCATTAAAACTATCGGCAACGATTTGGCTTCGGGGAAGGTCAGGACGAACGATTACTCCAGAAGTATTTGACGCAATATCCCGATAAATCTTCAGAAGTGTTGTTTTGCCGATTCCACCGAATCCATAGATTGAAAGAACGTTTCCTGGCAAGTTGGAGTCCATGTTATCAAGGATGGACTGGAATCTATCAACCTCGGCGTTTCGCCCGGTGTATAAACCCATATGCAATTCTATGGCGGGTTTCTTGACGGATGCCTGCTTTGGAATCTCTGAAGGCTTGACTGGGACAAGCTCCAGCCAATATCCACTTCTAACCGGTTTCCCTTTTTCATCGATAAAAAGGCGGTCCTCATTGAAGATATTGTGGACAACAAGCTTGCATCCAAGGATGGTCTTTCCTTTCTCGTTGAAATATTCATCAAAGCGCTTCTCCATTCTTTGGATGGTTCTGCGCAGAGCGTCCACCTTAACTTTCAAATCCGAATTGCCTGGATACGCCAGCTCTGCCAGTCGTTTCTGCGCTATATAGCCTGGCGCGGGCTTGAAGTGGGTTTCATAGAAGAGGAGATAGCAGACAGGAGATTGCTTGTCAGCTTCGGATACGCGACCACCCTCTAAGCTTGTAAATAGCCGGTTGATCTCGTTTTTAAACACTTCGGGCTGAATAAATACCTTTTCCGGTTGTCGCACCTTTTTTTTGCGCCCACCCATTGTCGTATCACTCGCTCGTTTCGTGTCTCACATGCCAAACGGTATCTTGAAATTAACAAGAAAACGGAGACCAGGCAATGAATAAAAAACAGGTAACACAGAATAATCACTGCCCTTTCTATTTTGGCATTGAGTGTGCCAGAACTGGTTGCTGTTTTAAAAGGGAGCGCAAGGTGCGTTCTTTTGTAGGTGATGGTGACTGGCAATTCGGCTCGGCTCACTATCACTTTAATTGTGGACCGCATTGCAAGCTGGAGCCGCACGGCTGGCAATGCAATATTTTCCGAAAAGGAGGAATTAGCTATGGCTAAGGAATGTGCGCACTGTGACGGTCGTGGCTGGACGACCATGAGTTGTTGCCAGCAGGAAGCTTTGGGTCATGTGCCCATGTGGGTACGTGATTCTGTTCGATGCTGCGCCTGTGGCGGAAGTGGTGAAACCAAGTTCGATATACCGTTCATGGGTAAGTAACCTCATTGGCCGGGGGTGGCGGCAGCCTCCGGCCATTCATTAAATTGGATTATAAGATGAAGATTACAAACAGAGACGTGAATATTTTTTTAGATTGCTCGAACAATATCGTTCCTTCATCACATCTTGCCAGGCGTCATTTTACTGGCCGAAAAAAGTGTTCTCATCGGATGAAGATACTGTATGCAGATGGCTATGTAAAACGCTTTGCCAGCCCGTTTATCTCTGGAAACGGAAAGGGCGAGTTCATTTATTATTTATCTGCAAAAGGGCGGGATATTCTGCGCCAGTACTCTAATCGTGACACAGGTTATCTGCTCAATCCCTTAAAGGACGCATACACAATTCCTCACCGTCTTCTAGTTGCGGAATTTCAAACCGCCTCGATGTTTACACCGGATGATGGCTATAGGACCAGCTTCCTTTATCCAAGGGAGACCAAGCTCAGGGCAATCGACATGGGTGGCCTGATCCCGGACGGGATTCTGGTAGTCGAGAAGTTGTCCACAAGCAAAGCCCTTCTTATGTTCCTTGAGGTGGATATGGGGACCGAGCCACTTGCCGGAGACTCCTCAAACTCACTTAGGCAGAAGCTGGAAAGATATTCGGCGTGCTTTGACAGCCCAGACACCCAGAGAAAAATCAATGACGCTCTCGGGCACGATTTCCAGGGTTTCAGGGTGTTGTTCACGGTTGGAGGCAAAAGAAGGTCGGACAACATCCTTCTGCTATGCGAAAAGCTCAAAATCGAGTTTGTCTGGATCACCCAATCAAGCAACATCAAGTCAGGACAGATTTTCGATCCTGTTTGGGAGAACTACAAATATCAAAATCTATCATTAATCGCTCCATATCCCGGCAGGGATTTGGGTAGTGATTTGGGTGGGGATTTACCCGGTGACTTAACCCCTAGGTATAAATGAGTAAGTCGTTAATATATAGAAGGTTATGGGGCTATTATGGGAGCTAGTAAGAGATGCGGGACGAAAGTAAGATAGGCGTTGATTTCGTGAAAAGCGTAGTCAAAGGTTGCGCACTTACAAATCTCGAGGCCGAAGCTTCACGAGGATGCATCTCGACAATCTTTCAGGAGCCCGTGCGTCTGGAGCCTCGATACGAAAAATTTAATAGCGGACAGATATATACGGAGGAAAAAGGCAAAAAAGCGACTTCTTTGAAGCGAATTCCACGTAGTTATATAGCCAGGATTCTATTCTCTGTTCAGGATGAGTTAGACTGGCCAGCAATCGAAAGCGCTGTCATAGGCTTTTCTGGATTCAACACCCGTTTCTCCTTCGAAATAATCGGCAATCGCAAGGAGCTGGCATTCTATCTGGTCTTCGCAAAAACCTTTTTCATTGAGACGGCGCAAGCCATTCTCAGGAAAGTTCATCCAGATATTGACCTGATCCGCGCTCGTGATCCTGTGCGTGGTATTAACCGCTACCCGGTTGATGGATTCACCGTGGCCGAGTTCTTCTACGAGCCACCGTATTTCCACAAACATTTTGATTTCGCCGGGAAAACACATTCAACGCTAAACGGTTTGGTTCGCTTGTTCTCATTCATTCCTGAGAACCACAAGGGAGCCTACCAGTTCCTTTTCCAGAAGGCCGAATATCCGTGGGACCGGAACATCAAAGCCTCACTTGAAGCGGAGACGCTTTTAAAGGGGAATAACGAATATGGCAAAACAGCAAGCAGGGAGCTGAAGGATTTCACCGGGAAACCGCTGTTTGTGGCAAGGCCCAGGCTTCTGGTGACAACAAGCTCCAGGGAGATAACCAATGCCCTCCATGCCTCCATTGGCGATTTCCAGACCGAAGGGCAAAGGCTTTTCTATAGGAACAGGTCGGACCTGCTCAAGGTCATCAAGCCCTCCCAACTGGTGAGCATGTTTAAAAACCGTGTTTCCCACATTCCGGGAATGATCATGAACTCCGTTGAGCTTTCAGCCTTCATGAACTTCCCGGATAAGTCCATCCTGAGTATTCCAGTTGGGTTGAAATGCTACGACGGATTCAAAGTCCCGGAAAAGCTGCTACAGGACGGAATACCCATAGGCAAATCCAGCGCCGGAGTGGTCGCCCATATCCCGTGGTCTTCAAAGAATTTCAGTGGCTACAAAATAGGCAAATCAACCATGGGAAAGACCACCTCTGATGAAATAGATATCCTATTCCTGGTCCGGCAAGGATATGGGGTGGCGGTATTCGATCCGCACAACAACTTAATCCCGGCGCTGATGTCCACAAGAGTTCTGGAAAATCATTCTGACAAAGTCATCTACTTTGATCCTGGTGATAGGGAGTACACACCAGACTACAACCCATTCGACATAGACGATATGAGCCTGATCGGGAAACTGACCGCAGATTATGTGGACAGCACAAAAAGTCTGTTTAGCGACTCATTCGGCTATCGCATGGGCCACATACTCACCATGAGCTATTACGCCCTGTTTCTTCTGGGGGAGAACCTAGCCACGCTTCCAGTATTGCTGTCACGCACACCTCAAGGGGTCGAGATGCGCAGGAGAGTGATAGAGAAGGCGGACAACCCAGAAGTAAGGAGGTTCTTCGATCAGGAGCTTTCACATTACCCTCAGGAGGCCGTACTCCCAGTAATCAACAAGATCACAACTCTCCTTATGGACAACAAGATACACAGGATTCTTTCGAGGAAGAAAACCAAGATAGATATTCCATCGATTGTACGGGATGGCAAGGTGTTTCTGGCCTCCCTTCCTGCCGGGATTATCGGAGCTGAAATTTCTTCGGCTTTGGGAGCCATGCTGATATCCCAATTTCAGAAGGCGATTTTTGCCAGGGCCGAAATCCCCGAACAGGAACGCAAGCCCTTCTTCATCTTTGTGGACGAGGCTTACCGGTTCAACTGCGCAGCAATCTATGAAAGCCTGATCAATGAGGCGAGAAAATTCGGCGGGTTCATAAACATTGCGCACCAAACACTCGGTCAGCTTTCCCAGGACACTCAAAAGACATTCCTGTCCATTCAGAACATGATGGTATTCGGGATCAACATTGATGACGCCAGAGTATTTTCCAGGGTGTTTGACAACCGGGTAAAACCTGAAGACCTGGCCTCGTTACGGGTTGGAGAAGTCTATGCACGAATCGACAATGAAACCGTCAAGCTGCGAACGTTTCCGCCAGAAACCATCAGAAGGTCAGAGACTACACACGGAAAGATAGTCCGGAAAAGCAGGAGGCTTTATTACACAAAGACATGCGAAATCAACAAAGAACCAGGGCGCAAGCCTCGGATATATGACTCTTTTTAAGGGAGGATTGATATGTCATACAGAATATTGCAGGAGATACTGGACCTTCTTCATCCTGACGTTATCGGCAGAAAAATTGAGTATGTGCATAACCGTATACGCGAGGAGTGGACAGTAAATATCTACAAGGCTGGGTCCTATGAAGAAGCCCATGAGTACCTGACTAATTATTACCAATACCATCATGCCCGATGGATGAGGGTAGGAGTAAAGGTTCCCGATGAGATCGCCTACTCGATAGTGCGGGAAATCCTGGACAAGAGCGAGGGCGGATTTGTGCTGAACATCAAGAACGCGCTGAGGGCGCGAAACGGCGGCATGATAACCCTTGTAGATATGATTGCAGAGCATTTTAAGGTGGACAACACTGAGCGGTACATCAGGCATGTCATTGGCACAAAGTGCAATCCCCTTGATTTTGATCTTAAGGTGCGATTGGCCAAGGCATATTTGGAGCGTTATGGACAAAACATCCTGCCGGGTGAGCCACTTATGAGCCCTTATGAACTGGCTGCTGATTTCGAGTCGATCATAAAGGCACATGTGACGCTGGTCAACAAATACAGGAATCTGGTGCAGTAATGTGCAGTACAAACTTCTTAAAGGCCCTGTGTTCTCTGCTATTCGTGGTGACTTTGGCGACAAATGAGAACTATAGGCTTGATGATGTTGTACGGTCTTATGACTGGCTGTGGCATAAAGGGCATTATACGGAAATGCTGGCAGTCCACCCCGACTATCGGCCAGGGCAACAGAATTACGAATGGAACCTGAAACAGAAGACCTTTCCCCGTGTAGCCTATGCCCATAATGCCAAATCGGTCGTGGACTTTGTTCTGAAGTATTGGAAGTCCTACATGGTTTGTTACTCTTTGAACCCGCGAGTAAACCGCCCGCTCAGCATCAAAGGATATCCTAGAAGCCACAAGGAAGAGGAGGTACAGGTCAGTCAAAACCTGTTATTTGACTTCGACTTGAAAGGCAAGGTTGAGCAAACCCGCTATGCCGAACTCGAACTTTTTCTGGAGAAAACAAAAAGCTTCTATCTCGATTTGGGTTTTCAGCTACCCGAGAAAGCTTTCTCTGGCTCCGGCTATCACCTGCTTATGGCGTATCCAGCCATCCATGTAAAAAACTGCCTTGACCTTTCACAAAGGATCAAGCGGTTCATGGAGGACTTCAGAAATGAGTACAAAGCAGACCTGGATAGGCTGGAGGCAAAGCTTGATCCATCGACAAGTAAGCTTTCGCAAATGTTGAAATGCTACGGAAGCAAAAAAACAAAAGGGGGAGAGCTATCCCGTTTCTACGGAGGCAAAAGAGTTTCTGACAAGAAACTGGGCGAATACTTGCTTCAGATGAAGCTCCCAGAACCTGCTTCGGAGAATTATCTTTTCACGGTCAATAAGGATTTGCCGCCACTGTTCATTCAACTGTTGGAAAAGGATTCCAACCTGAAAGCCCTTTGGACAGGAAATGGAAAAACTAACGGCGACACGAGCTCCAGTGGTATCGATTTCACACTCACGACAAAGCTCCTACAACTTGGTTTCCGCAATATCGATGACATCAGCAATATTTTGGCCAGCCGCCCTGGCGGAGGATACGAAAAGCGCAACAATGATATGTATCTGCGCAGGACTCTGTCAGCCGCTCTACTGAAGTATTGAGCTATGAAAAAACGATACTGCACAATCAAAGAGCTTTCGGTTTACACCGGCTTTCCAACCGGAACTTTGTATGAGTGGGCAAGTATCGGTGTCATCCCTTCTATTAAGATTAGAAAACGTGTCCTGTTCGACCTGGAAGATTTTGACAGCGCCATGGACAAACTGAAACGCAATCCGTTTGAAACCAAATCCGCAGTGGAAAAATCAACCATCACAAATGCCGAATCAGGTTATCATGAACCTGATAGCGGCCACCGGCCTATCAAGCCTCGGAAAGGAGGTTAGCATGTTCAAAAGAGGCGGTGTCTGGTGGACCTGCATTAGGCCAAACGGGAAGAAACGCCAGGTCAGCCTTGAGACAGGCAACAAGAAGCTTGCCAAGGAAATTGAGGCGAAGATCAAGGCCGATATTCTTGAGGGCAGGTATTTCGATAATAGAAAAAGCTGCCAAAAGACGGTTGACGAAATGCTGGAAAAGCTGGTGGAAGAGCACGGCCCCACAGTCTCTATCAGAATGAGGAGCAGCTACTCCACAAGCAAGAAGCATCTTCTGAGATTCTTTGGCGGTTGGATCGCGGCCAGCGTTTCACCCAAGGACATTTACGCTTACAAGGTAAAGCGCAGGAAGGATGGCAAATCCGGCTCAACGATAAACAAGGAGCTTTCCATGTTATCAAAGGCCTATAACCTTGCCATCCGTGAATGGGAATGGCTCAAGGAGAATCCGGTTTCGATGGTGTCGATGGAGAAAGAGAGCAATGGGCGTGACAGATGGTTATCGCATAAGGAAGCTGAGAGGCTTCTGCGGAAATGCGAGCCTCTTCTCGGTCAAATTGTAATCTTCGCCATAAACACCGGGATGAGGCAGGATGAGATCCTATCCTTGAAATGGCTCAGCGTTGACATGGCCAGGATGACAGCAGTCGTGATGAAATCGAAGAATGGAAGACGAAGGACGGTGCCTTTATCGCCAGCCGCTTTGGAGGTTTTAAGCGAAAGGTCGAAAGTCCGTCATCTGCATTCCGACTTTGTTTTCACGAACACGGCGGGAGGCAAAGTGGACAGGAGCAAGCTTTCTCGAAATTTCAAAAAAGCTGTCGAGAAGGCGAAGATCGAGGACTTTCGTTTCCACGACCTTCGGCACACATGCGCCACCTGGCTTGCACAGTCCGGTCATGACATCTATTTTATTTCACGATGGCTGGGCCATGAGGATGTTTCGATGACGCAAAGGTATGCTCATCATTGCGTGGATTCTTTGAGGCGAGGGGTGGAAGCGTTCGGCGCTGTCCACAATTTGTCCACAGTCGTGGTCTCCATGGAGGA
>Ga0224511_10005169_pt1 | contig 10153 bp, 9 predicted proteins | sample SF_May12_sed_USG_2_FD_169988 | JGI IMG/M metagenome (GOLD analysis project Ga0224511, IMG submission 169988) | Sediment microbial communities from San Francisco Bay, California, United States - SF_May12_sed_USGS_8_1 | ecosystem: Environmental > Aquatic > Marine > Sediment | place: USA... | reverse complement strand
CTGAATCACTTCGTACCCCGATCCAAAGTGAGCCCTGTTTTCACTGAGTCCGTGATTGACTCACTGACTGGGTCACTTCCGGTTCAGTGCCAGGTGTGTCACTCCACAAGCTCTCTATTACATAATCAATCACCTGAAGTTTTGGTTGTATTCAATCTCTGTTTCTCCGAGAGTTATTATCTCATGTCCTCCTCTTGTGAATGTTTCTCTCAGTAAGATTGGCCGTAGTGAAGGATCCAGCTCCTCAGTCACCTATGGAACAACAATACATGTCTATATAGTTTCAAGAATAATAATAACAATTCCGTGCGTCTTCATGGTAGAGCGGCTGTCAAGAGTTGTGTGGAAATAAATCTCCTGAGGCTATTTGACTCAGCACTTACTGGGGTGAATCTTTGCGAGGCTTTCTACTTACACCCATGTGCCCCCATGGGTGGAACTCCTTTATTTCACTTCTTGATCCGAAACAAAAAGTGATCAAGGTGTTGCACTCAAGTTAGTGTCCGATTTGACTACATTGACATAAGGCTTTGAGTTCCAGTTGCTAGGTTAGTGAGCCTAGTCAGATCGAATGCAGTATGCCAAATGCTGATTCGCCGAGTAGGAAATCGGTTTGGATTCAAATCAAGAAGCAGCACCACTGTGCCAGAAGCGTAGTGCTCAAAATGATCCGGCGGATCACCTCCTACAATGCCACAACATCACCGATGCTGATCTAACCACATTGAAAACCCTGCTCCGCTTGACATGCCCCAGATTATAGACATCTAACAGCAGGGAATCAAACGCAAGGGGATCAAATAACTTATGGTTACCTTGGTCAAAGCTATTGGATCTCCAACGCGTAAAGCCCGCTCCATAGACCTCATATAATTCGGGTCGTCGGCCTGGGCAACAATTAGACTGGCACCTTCGGTTTCTTTAATCCAACTACAAAGATATTGGAATATACTAAATGCTATATAAGTATGAATGAAAAAATTCATCAGAGAATACCCGAATCGGCAACCCCTAACACATGGTCACAAAAAGGTGAGTACAGCCAATGTGAATCTGTACTTCTCAGACGTTCTCATGACAATGATGCTGAGTGATAGGGATATTTATAATTAGATGGACTCTGCGGCCAAGACTGAGTCAGTCAGTCAGTCAGTCAGTCAGTCAGTCAGTCAGTCAGTCAGCCAGTCAGCCAGTCAGAGACTATACTGACTTAGTAGCTGGGTGAGTTAAAGAATCACCTGTAGTAGTGTAGAGTACTAGTGTGTTGAGTGCAGACAAGGTTAACTGCCTAACTAAGTTACTAGTATTAATTGTCTGGCAGTTTATACAGTGGAAAGCAGTGGGAAAAATGGCAGATCTGTACGAAGCTCGGTGGTACTTTAATGTACCCAGGGTTACGAGATCACAACTTCACGAAGATTTGCTTTGGGGTGCCTAGGCTTGCCACAAGATCCCAAGTTACCCTTCTATGGTCTAGAAACCATAGCTACTTCCGTAATCACTACATATTCAGCTACCTTTAAAAAATATATACTCACTCCAGGGCTTGGCCTTGTGGATCAATAAGCAGGGGCCACTTGCAGCTGTTCTTGATAATTATTGCATTCTCAACAGAGTGCGAGTCTTGGGGGAGACCCTCTGTGTGCCAATGCAGAACTTGGTTCTGTTCCGCCATATCTTTCAAGAATTCATACACCTAGAATGTACTATCATAGATTACAACCAAAATAACAGAGAAACGTAAAAGCAGGTGATTTATTTCTGGGTAGAGGAAGCGATCTTATTTAAGATGTTCATTAGGGCAGAATGTCGTCACTGTTTTAGTGAATCTGCTGTGTTAGTTACTGGTTTTCCCCAGTTCTGGCTTAGAATGGAGCACCAGGAGCAGGTCAGTTGAGCTTGCATTAGTTGCATTAGATGAGAATAAAAGTGAAGAGCCCATCCTAACAATGAGAGTCTGCCATATAGTTGCAGGCCCAGTGCTCCACCACTGATGCCTAAACCCGCTATCTCAAGGAGGTGGTACGCTGTGACGACTGATTGTGGAATTTATTGAGTGGCAGTGTTTTACATAGATCCAGGACTTTGTCTGTCTGCCTATCCATCCATCTGTCCGTTGGTCTGTCCGTCGGCCTGCCCACCCACCCATCTATCCACCCATACATTCATCCACCCATCTGCCATCGGCTCATCCATTGTGTCTTATCTGCCTTACCGGTGACAGGGGGAGTGAGAAGAGCTCGCATTCTTTTTTCCAGCAGGTTAATAGGTTTTGTCTGTACTTGGAAGTGAATGCTCCAAAATAAGACACAGCAGCAGCGGACAGCAGAGTGTCACCTACGATTCCAACCACCTTGGTATCCAACTCATCAACCAGGTCTGCCCAGCGAACCTACAATCCAGATAAGCGGCTATAGCACAACACAAAGCTACTGCACAACAACAAATGATTGTTACACAGCCCAGCACAATACCACAACGGGCCACCGCCATGACATCCCACCCAACATGTCTACACAACCCAACAGCAACAACCTGAGCTGTGATGACACTTTGTCAACTTCAATGACTGATTAGTACAGAATTTAACCAGATTGTTATATCCTTAAAAGCAGCAACAGGTAAGGTCACCCATCATCATGACATCACCCAGCTGTCGCAAACCACATAAATTATTATTATTATTATTATTATTATTATTATTATTATTATTATTATTATTATTATTATTATTATTATTATTATCACCTTCTCATCAGCCAAGGCACTGGTGAGAACAGAGGCTCTGTCCAGTCTCAGTGCTGTAGTAGCTTTTCTTTCTTTCAGTGACTCTCGCTGATTCACACTATCCTGATACTGATTCTGCAGTACTTGCAGGTGATCCATAATCTACATAGACAAAATTTCTCAGCCGGTCTCATCTCATGATCATATGGATGATATAGATAGCAAGGGTTACTATTACTGGGCCCTGCTCTGTATCACGGCTCTCTATTAGAGCTCTTTTGCTCTGTTATCCCGCTTTACTTGAGTTAATCAGCAGTCAATATATTAAACATCTTGGCCAGCGAGCCAGTTAATTGATTGCTAGACAACAGAAACCTACAGGCACAGAGGGCATCACGCGAATACTCGCATACAGGGTAGTATACGAACGCTTTCTCAATCCCTGACACTGACAGGTAGTTTCCTCTGTAAAAGCTGACGCAATCAACCTAACCAGTATATGTTCATCGAACCAATAATGTCTCAAACAGGAGAGTGAACACCTTGGAGTGATCTACTTGTTCTGAACAGTATGTAAAAAAATCAGAAAAGCCGGTATTATCAGAGGTGGGTTATTACTTTAAAGGTATATGTTGTTTCCATAGCCCATAATGGCCATGTGGGAGTGCTGGCAACAGTGTAGCTAAGGTGAGCAGTCACTCCTCTTCCTCACCATTTTCACCTTTCCCCAGCTGCTCTGACAAGGGCTGGGTACTAATTTGAGAGCTTTTGAAAGATCCCACACACAAACTGTGTTTTGAGCCGGGGATCGTCAGCACCAGTGGCTAGCGCTCTAATCGCTCGATCATGGATCAGTGAATTTTACCTTTTGGAGACTTTTTTGTTTTTTCTGTAGATTAGCCTGAGCAAGACCAAGGGCCTCTTTCGCCTCATCTACTCGCTGTAAGAAAAGTGATGGTGTAACAGTTATGGCAGCAGGCCTGTTTTATTATTTCAGTCATTTGGACTTTGGCTTGCCTCCTGGATATCCACAGGGTATGCGGTGCCATGGTGAGTCATTTCTGCCATGTTGGTTCAAGACAGGATGGCAGAGTGTGATCAGCCAGGGAGTTATCCCTTGAAATACTCCGCCACGCCCGGGAATTGAACCCGGGCCATGGACAGGGCAGACAGTGAGGTACATTCATTCTCCTACTGAGCTATCATGGCTGCCATACGCATTAAAACAGTACAGTGGATATTGTTACTGAGAAGATAATAGAAACTTAGAGCCGGGAGAGCAATTTCACAACATCAATGGTTTGCTCATGCTTTAAGCACGAAGACAAACTACTAAAACATTGTCCAAGCATCTTTCTTGTAAGATTTTGATGAATAACTACCAAGCAGATGGCTAGTATGGTCACACAATGGGTCACATGATGCTAGAGCCCTGTCATGGGTCACATGATGCTAGAGCTATGTAATGGCATTTATTACGGAGTCGTTCTCTCACCCCTCATAAGGTCTATACCATTCATAGATGACCGGTGATTGTACAATGATGACGGGAAGCATAAAACGCACCTTCTGTTTCGGTTTGACCATCTTGAAGACCTCATGGTAATGTTCAAGAGATAGCACCCACTGGCAGATAGACTTGCAGGACTGAGATACTTTACCAACTTGCTCAGGAGTGAATGATGGATCTTTTGTGTACTGTTTGACTTTCCGAAACACCTGCAAACAATCGCAAGCGATGTATACAGAGTCCAATAAAGAGGTATATAAACAAATGCAACTAATTGAGTCATTTATGACTTGCCGTTTGCAACGAATTCTAGCACATTAACACCGAATTTGAATTGAAGTGACTTCACAGGTGAAGGCAGAGAATCAAGATGAATTAAGTCTAAGTACAAGTGGTAGAAATCTGTAATGACTCAAATCTTGGTTTTTCATCAGATGTACATCTCTAGTCTATTGTCACATTGAGCCTGACGGGAAAGGAAAGCACGTTAGTTTTACTGCAGTTGCTTTGCAGCTCTGACGATACAGGGCTTAGTCTTGTAACCTTTCCTCATTGATGGCTACCGTTGTAACTAAACACTAACAATTTTGCTGATCTTATCTCAAAATCGGGACGATAACCCGGGATGAAAAATATCATACATGTCCAACTCGAGATTCTACTGCTGGCTTATATATTGTTACATAACACATTGGAAGTTACATGGACCACAGTGACCACACCGAAAGCAAAGCCTAATTTACTTAAGACAATGTGTTCTCAAATCCCTATAGTCCCAACGTAATTAGGAAAGTCATTGAGAATAGGCCTAGTGACTACCTTTTCGGGAATGTTGTCTTTATCAATGCTGGTCAGTGTAGACAGAAAACGAGGATCGCCTAGCATAAAAAGAGCGCTCTTCCAGTCCGGTTTTGGCATCTGTAGCAGCACCTGCACAGCTGCTATCACCTATAAAGGTGAGATTCAAAATTTCCATGAAACTGCGTGCAAAATTGATGAGTGAAACGTCTGCAGTTACCAGATCCACTCTCTCAGCACAGCAAGAAGTACGCAGTGGCAAGACACGTCAAGACATGCTGGATTTTCTGCAGTGACTAGCAAAAAAAGGGTAGATTTATCTCTCAACCGCCCATAGGCACTATCTCAAGCACCTAGATTATGTTTGGGGTTTTCCCTTCTCTAGACTGATAGTCGACTAGAGAAGCCAATCTGCCTCAATTCCTGAATAGAAATTAAAAACCTGCGTGACTCCTTATGTGACATGTACCAATCTATGATCTCAACATTAGAACTGGAATTCTAGCGGTTCCACCTACTAGTGTATAATGACTCACTCAGTGAGCCGTGAGCCGATCTGGGAAACGGTAACAAAGAGGTTGCAGAGTTACCTATCCTGTTACTGAACTGGAGCTTTAATGATGCCATCTACTATGGATAACGACTTGCCCTGGAAGCCGGTCGCTCACTCAATGAAAACATTGCTCACTTGGGGTTAGTATTACTAGCGATTCAGTGTGCAATCTGGGTGCAAAGACATGAATATGTCTAGTGTGTTAAATCATAACCTCGGTGGTTGCCAACAAATTGCGGCAGAATTAATTGGTTCAACTAGAAAAAAGAAAACGTATTAGGCATCATCATTCGAAATTTGGGAGAAATTTCGTACCAACGTATGGTATCTCATCTGCATTTGCGCACCAATGACGTCAATTCGGGCTGTTTTCTTTTTACGTATATGGAAACGCAACTCCGCAACCTCTCTAATTAATCATGTACAACAGTCAGTTGAAGCAACCTGCATACCTGCTTAATCAGTTCAGGTGGATTATGGTAGCACTTGATTTCGGCAATATCGCGAGCTTCCAAGGCATCCAGAGCGAGAATAGCTTTCTCCAAGGCTGGGATTACCTCGGCCAAATCCTTTTCACATTCCTTCCAGACAATACATACAATATAACTAGCAGCAGCAGGACATCCATCATCCACCTCTCTAGCAGCAGCAGGGCAGCCATCATCCACCTCTCGAGCAACAGCAGCTGTCAGAGGCGGAGGAATGGCCTAGTGGATAGCACAATGTGTATACCCCAATACCCTCATACAGTGTCACATAGTGTGCAGAACAGCTCAGTGGACAGCAAAATGTAAGTCCGCGGATGCCTATCAGGAACTGAAAGAAACTGTTCCTGCTATTACCCACCATGGCATAGTCCTCCACAATTTTCGTTTCAGATTTCATGATGGCTTCTTCTTTTTCTACAATCTGTTTCACCTGATCTACAGCCTCTTGATCCTAAGAAGAAGGATATTAGGTACATTCGCATGATCATTTTCCGGATGACTGAAGCTGTTTCCGGTCAAGTTTATACTCACATGCCCAAAACCGCAACCGAAGTGTGTGATTGAAAGAACCATCTCCGTCGGCTATGACCAAAAGTGATATGGATTGGGCGAACAAAATTGTGGGACTAAAAGTGGTCGTTGGTGTACCAATTCAGACAATATCAAGTTTACTAATGTCGAGGCCGCAGAGAGATTGGATTATTGTGTCAGAATAACATATCGAGAACTAACGTTCAGGTCCAAGCGATGCGTCGATGTCAAGAGAGAGGACAACTTCGGCGCGCGTAAAAATCCTTCAGAACTAGTCGGAGTTCTGATAGCAACTGTATGCTCATGTGATTGTGACTGAGTCTTTTTATTAAGACCTTGACCGAAATCATGCGAATAGGTCTATTATGAATAAAGGCTCACACATGCTGAACCTGCTACACCTGCTCATATCAAGAGACTGGTGCTTTAATTTACCTTGTCCAGCTGGGCCATGAGCATCTCCGTATCTCTAGCTTTCTCCTCAATTTTAGGTCCGATAGAAACTAGTTCATCCTGCATTATTCCCACTAGTGAGTTAGCCTCAGAAAGCTTGGACAGTCCATTTATGAGTCTTTGTCTGGAGCAGATAGAAATGCATATAGTCACATATTTGTATATTTATTGGGAGTGGTCAGAATACACGATTCGCGCACAGTGAGGCATGGGTTCGAATCCCAGAAGAGTCTATGGTGGTGACGAGAATGGCATCTGACCCTTATTTACTCCTTAGCCGCAACCAAGTTTTCCCGATATCTAACCAGTGAGCAAACTCCATAACCTTGTACAGGGATTAATGATGTGGAGCATAGACGGAGGCAAGAAATGTTCACATGTATATCACACTGTGTCCTAGAGGCTGGGTAGAAATGATCACATCACACCCATCTGGGATAATAGGATGGTTCACCGGCTGGAGCGTGCGTGTCCACTATGAGGATGAGCTCCTCACTTAATTCCTAGCTCTTACTGCTCCAACAAGCGTCAGGCTTAGGAGGTTTAATAAATAGGATGGCCAGTGCCCGAGCAGAACAAAAAATAAATCAAACTAAAATCTGGCCTCTGGTAGTACACCTGTTTTTCATGAAGTTTTCCTTGTTGTTATGGAGCATACTGCTGTAGACTTTGATGAACTCCAGATAAGAACTTGGCGTTGTGTAATAACGTCTCCTCACCTAGAAACAGATCAACTGTCAGCTGGTCTAGTGACATAAAGGCTGGCTGGTTGTAAGAGAGAATGAGCCGATAGTGAGGGAGCAGTGATGGCTTAGAATACATGATTGCTCCTAGTGAGTCGCTGATTCCAATCCGATCTTAAACTTGCTCCCGAGCTCCAACAAAGTCTCCCTGCTAACCGGGAAGCAAACTCTACGACCCCGCACAAGGAATAGTACTATGGAGTATAAACAGAAACAAGAAAATAAGCCCGAGATATTTGACGTGCTCTGTATTCAAACCATACAATAATAGTATTCAGTTTAAAAGATCAGAGCGTATAGATGGATAGCTCAATGGCTAGCATTTTAGGATCAAATCATAGGTTCCCAAGTACTACGCTGTTGCCGTAAGCTCTTCAAACCTCAGTGTGAAGAAATCCATTAAAACTACTAATTTACAAGAGCCAATTTGGAATAGCTAAACCAGGAGTCCCCAACCTGTGGTTCAAGGGTCGCTTGCGGATCCTCGACTCAAAATTGGCGGCTCTCAGTGCGGTTATCAGCGGCCTACTTTGTCACTACTTTTAGACATGAACAGCTGATTAACTCACATGATTGTTAATTTGGTCCCAACAAAAGTATTGTTGGGTTCTCCTGACACGACTGTTTACACTTTTATGGTTAAGCAATGGTTTTTCTTGGTACAATAACCAAAATGGAGTTTGAAAGAATGATTTCCTGGCTCAAAATTGTGACCCCTCCCGACTTTCGTTCATTTTCGAAAAAGGTTGAGTACACCTGGTCTAGAGAACAGTGCTATGTGAATAGATTGCCTATGTTTTACAGTTACAGGCCGCTTCGTATTTACACCTCAGTTCAGTTTCATAATGGGAGAATTTTGACTTCAGACTATCTTAATGGGCTGAGAAGTGAGAACTCACCTCCTCCCAGAAGCGGTCCACCTCTGACGCCACAGACTTGTGAATCCTAACACAAATCTGAGAAACGGTATTCTTTACAACCTGCAATGGTAATGAACTGAATAAAATTCCCGGCATCAGTCGTTTTTCCGACTATACCATAACATGGCAATACCAGGCTGGGCAGGGTTGGCATTAGAAGTTAAATGTGCTTAGGGTCAGCCTCACTCTTCCAGAGCAGCCGCTGATTCAGCTTGAAGCGCAAAGTAGAAGACGGAATGAATGATTCTGAGAGGTTGGCGGTCAGTCAACCTAAGCTAAGTGTATTAAATGAGACAGCCAGGCGCCCAACTATGAAAAAAATGAAGTGTCACCCTCCAGACTGATTACAGGGGTGAGGAAACCAATTAATCAGCATTCACTCCTGTAGTAAGGATAACATACGTCTGGACTCTTTGTCGACTCCAGTGTAAAGCTGCTACGGGGAAGGTAAACCTCAGCAACGTGGAGCATAGCCTCCTCACTCCACTCATCATACCAATCTATGGTACAGCAGCTGATAAGCGAAGGGTTCATACGACAACGCAAGCGGAATGTCTCTCCAGCTGGTGACATAGTTAGCACAATGTGTAGATTGTTCTTCAATCGCTACAACAACCATGAATAACTGCAGATTCGGGTTATCTGGCGAAATCTGGTTGGTTCTTCCAAGACATTGTTATGGCAGGGTTCAGAATAATACTTCATCTGTTAGCATTTTTAATTCAAATTGTGTCCCCTGCCCCTAGCTCAGCGGGAATATGAATGTATCTCACTGACTCTCCTCTTCGTGGTCCGGGTTCAACTCTCGGCCATGGCTGAGTATTTCAAGGGATTATCGCCGGATGATTACATGTGCTGTCCTGTACATAGAGCTGGGAGGACCAAAGGCAAGGTCCACAGCTGAAGTAGTGGTTTATACCAGAGATGCTCCCTTTAAAAAATGCTGTTCATTTGATTATGATCGAGAGATGCCTATGGATCAACCTGGTCTACAGCGATATAACGATAGTGAGAAATACCCTTGGAGCAGCAGTCACACTACTGCATCTCCACAACTTCCACAACGTCCACAAGTTATCACGGTGCATGAGACTTACATCGATAAAGAACTGGAATACAGCTATGCGATTATCAGGCACACCCTGCTCAGAGGCAAGTTGCTTCAGTTCCATGATGATAGCATCCATCTCCTCATTATCAAACAGTCCTGGTACCTCTCCAGAGTTCAGAATGCAGTTAATATCCTCGAGAAACACCTCCTATAATAATAATAAAAATAGTGATAGCAACAGTAACAGTAATAGCGATGGTAATGGTGATGGTGATATTGAAAGTAATAGTAATAGTAATATAATTATAATTATAATAATAATATCAATAGTAATAGTAGTAGTAATAGTAATATAATAGTAAATAATAATACTAACAGT
>Ga0224511_10005168_pt1 | contig 10153 bp, 6 predicted proteins | sample SF_May12_sed_USG_2_FD_169988 | JGI IMG/M metagenome (GOLD analysis project Ga0224511, IMG submission 169988) | Sediment microbial communities from San Francisco Bay, California, United States - SF_May12_sed_USGS_8_1 | ecosystem: Environmental > Aquatic > Marine > Sediment | place: USA... | reverse complement strand
TTCCTGGGTTTCTTCTGCAGTTAAACAACGGTGATTTGAATTGATTGCATGTTAGAAGTATATGTAATGCTAAAGAGTTACAATGAAACATATATGTGTAAACGCACGTTGCGAGTAAATAAAGAAATTAAGCTTTAAGTAAAATTCATTTCGATAAAGACAACTTTATCACAGTGTCCCTAATGAACGATAAAACTGGCAACGTACCTTGACAGCCATATTTTGGCTGAAATCGGGTTGCCTATGAAGCCGAGGATGTACCAGATTGGGGTGACCACGCGGTCTATGAGCACGACATGGGGCGCCGTGTACCACAGTATGTCGTTGGGCGTCAGGTTGGCGAACTGATTCACGAGCGCTGAGCCACCCGGGTCCAACATGGACGCACCATTCGTCTCATTCATCTTGCCAACTGGTCTCATACAGTTTAACAATTGTTTTGTATTTTCTGAACCGTGTGTATAAAAGATAATTAGGAAACTTTTGTGCTCGAGTGTGAATGAAAAATAAGGAAAACATTTGACAATCTGTAGTTACCATATCAAAAACAAAATCTTACCTTTGTTGTTTAATAAAGGAAGCACCACGCGTTCCTTTTTTAGTTAGTTGTAGAGCTGTCATATAGTCATTATGGAAATATCGTTGAACTTGAGTATTAATAGTCGTTTTAATCATAATGTGGATGTAAAAATATGTTGTATTTACGCATTGTCTCTCAAATGAAGTTAAAATTGTAAAACTACCAAATATACCTTTTATTCCCAACGCGTATTAAATACGCGTTCAAGAAGATCATCCACAAAATTGTTACAAGCATATCGTCATGCTGGCGTAACACATAAACACTATTTACACCCCATTTGGCTGTCTATATCACATTAAGTAACTAGAGTTACATATTTTTATTTACACCGGTTAAATCCTGTATACTAGAAAATATCAGCAGATCGATTGTAACAATTTCATCCTTAACTTCAATATTAACTATTCAACACCGGAAAAGTGTGCGTTTAAGATAAATCAAGTTTTTATAACAATTTTTTTATACGCTTGTTTCAATATCCATCAAAATAAAGTTGGTATTAGTAGTTCTTTTAACATCTTACCACATCAATAATATTGCATTTATTATTAAATCACATTAATACAACTTCAAAGACAGAATTTAGAAGGAAACGTTAAATGTTATGATTTAATGTACTTCTGATGTATTATTTCTTTAATGTCAGAATTTCGTTTAAATGGAGAGTGTACGATCATGTAAAAATTATGAAACTCAAATGCGTATTAAAGATGCTAGGTCTGTATCTTGATACTCTTATAATCGGTCAAACAATTTGCAATGTGTTAAGTATACTAAATGAATTAAATTTTGTGACAAATGATGTGTTTGGGGCAAAAATAACACAACATCAATAACAACAAAAACAAAACAGAAAATCACCCTAACACGTTATTTGTCAAAAATTGTTGTAATTACGCTTGCAATGTTAATTCATTTAGTATACTTAATTCATCATAAGAGTATCAAGATAGAGACCTATTGATTAGTTTCGTAACGAGAAGCCTTTTGTTACTCTTATCTTAAATTATTATGAATGCATGTAGTTGTGATACGATCCACATTGATCAGTGCTTCAATAAATTACTTATTCACTAATTGTGTTTGTTTTACTCTTTTATCCAACAGAAAACAAATGTGCAACCACTTATATTTAATGAAATAGGTAATACCTATTTCATGTTTCTGTCGATAATTGGGGTTTCAAACATAATAATTGCGGTATTTCTAAAACAACGGATTGGCCTTTAAATTAAGCCAAGTGCTTCCTATTAAACAGCACGAGAGCGAATTATAATGCAGACATATCAAAGAAAACCTTACACGTTTACTAAGAGATAAACGTCATGTGCTCAACAGCGTTTTAGTATTTCATAAAAGTATTTTATGTGCTTTATAGTTATTAACTGTAATCGTTATGTCGTACAATTTTAGAAGAATTAGAAATAATAGATGCAACATGATAATATACAAGTATATACATTGAATTAGAATCGCAATTATGTCATATATTAATATATAAATATTAATTTCAAAGATATACATCCAATAAGAAAACATACAGATAAATAATTTATCGACGATACAATCAGCTTTGCAGTAAATATATATATATTGGCTCGACAACAGCTGCTGCATATTCTGGCAGCATTCAGAAGTCCCCGATCATGGCGAAGTTGATTTAGAGCTATGTCAGGATGACACGGCATGTGTAGTGACATCACTTAGAAGTCCCCGACCCTAGCAATGTTGGTATATTGTTATGTCAGGATAACACGGCATGTGTAGTGGCAGTACTCGGAAGTTCCCGAACATTGCAAAGTTCGTTTACAGTTATGTCAGGATAACACGGCATATGAAGTGGCAGTTTTCAAAAGTCCATGACCCTAGCAAAGTTAGGTAACAATTATGTCAGGGTGACACGGCATGTGTAGTGACAACACTCAGAAGTCCCCGACCCTTGCAAAAATGGTTTACAGTTTTGCAAAAATGGTTTACAGTTATGCCCAGATGACACGGCATGTGTCGTGACATCCATCGAAAGTCCCCCCCCCCAAAAAAAATGTATATACAGTTACGTATGTCAGGATGAAGAAACAAATCCATCTCATGTCCCACCTAACTATTCTCATAAATGTTTTTATGCTGTTTCAAACAGAACGTATTTGTTTTGTTGCCGTGGTTGTTGTGTTCATATACTCAAGCCAGTAGGCTACATTTTATTACCAGATAATTAATTTATATTATCAATATCTTGTTTGGCAATGCCTTATATTTAAAAAAACACAAACCAATTTAATAATACAGATTCAACGTTCGCATATGACTGCAGAATAAACTATGTGTTATCTTAAATTATATTAAACACATGCATAACAAACTTAGGATCTTAATTCTGTTGATGACATTTCATCGTAGGCACTAAATTTGAATGCACATAATTTACAGATTTTGTCAACGACGTATCTGAATAAATCGTTCAAGGTATGGACTGTGTCTGATACCACTTTTCTTCAACTGCCACTTCAGAGCGTTGAAAAACCAATGGCAGTTACTGGCGGTGATTAAGTGCTAAATACATGGCTATGGAAACGACAACTCAATGATTAATATTGTTGCGTTTTGATAATAACAGTGTTTGTTTTCATTTTGCTAGGTTTGAAACATTGTTTAGAAGAAACGTACGAGCAAATGATTATGCGACGTAGAACGTTTGTTAAAATGACAGTAAGCACAAAATAAAACACCGACTATATAATTGATGGGATTATGTCAAATTATCTTATTATATTAAATCGTCCGAATAAAACAATAGTATTACAAAATGTTATAACAGCATTATATCTAATGAGAATGACTGTATACCAATAAACATACAGTTACAGAAGGCAAAACATGGTGAAAACACAACAGCTGCAATTTACACGGACAACTTTTGTCCTGTTTAGATATGACCAAAAGAATTTCATACAGCTTTTGCAGACAGGGTCGTGTACGATTTGGAGGAATTATAGAAATACATGACTTGATAAGATAGAAATCAAGATGCAATCATGTTCAAATCGTATCGAGTGTCTTCAGACAAATGAGGCTCAAATACTTTTTTAACTTATAATGCGGTTATATAAAAAAACTGTCAACTTGTGTGTTTACTGCATAATTATGGTTCTTTTCTCGAACTATGTATCTAAGCACAGAGTAATTGTCCTTTACTTTTATTTTGAAAATATTTCGTTTTATAAAATACGGGTACTTAGTGTGTTTTAGGTGAATTATAAATACGTATTAGGATGAATCTAGTATAATTGTGATGTCCCTATGAATGTTTCTTGGACGTTGAAATCCAAAACAATACTTTCTATATACACTGAGGATTAATTGGCCTGTGTTTTTGGCAACGGAACCTTTCTATTTGCCAGGCTTAACAGCTTACATGTATTACACAAATGTCGACGATATATGGAGTATAAATGTATATCGTCCTTAAAGAAAACCAACAATTAAAACGTGCACCGCTGTTTGCCAATTACCTTGTGCAGTGTCATCATCGATACTTTGAAAAAGAATGTGTGACGATGAAAATTAAAATGCAATATAAAGATTTAAAGAAAACTGCGCATGCAGATACTCGTACATCTTGGTAAACTTTGCTCGTTTTACTGTCACTATTTCCATTATCTTAAAAGCACAGTCATGTCCAGACAAGAAACTGTTACAAATAAAACGGAACAAGATTTACATAGTTTCTCGTTTTATCAAAGAAACAGTCGTTTCTCAGAATTCATGTTCATGTACGCACACGTTCTAGTGTAAAGAGTTTTGTTTAAATAATTATAAACGCATTCATTCCGGTGTCATTTGATGGAAAGTTAAATTCGTATGTAGCCAAGGGGAAAATAAAATTTATTAATAAAAAAATCATAATTATGTTTCTACTTCTAGAATTCACCGTCACTGAAAGGGAAGGGAGCCGATATTGGCTGGAAACCATACTTGTAAAAACTTAGATATCTCATTTCAGTTTTTACTAAAATGAAAAACAAAATGATTAAACTCTTAACATTTATATGCGCATTATAGAGTTTAAATTGTAACTAGTTATGTCGTTTGAAGCGATGAAACGCATATGACAGTTTAGCGGTAAAGAAAATAAAAAAATAAAAAATCCAAAAAACACAAAAATAGTGTTTTTTTCTAAATGTCTGTTGCGTCATGGTGTTATACGTGTGTTTGTGTCGTTGTGTGTGTTGGTTTTTGCCATTGGATAATTGTACAATGTCGTCCAAGCATTGTCGGTGCTAACCTATGGTTTAAACAGTGTTTTAAACAAAATGGATTCAATGTGTGACACATCAACTAAAAGACGTAATCAATATATTTAAATGATTTTAGTGTTCTTAACATACTGCACAATTAGTGACCAATTGTGAGAGTATCAAGATACAGACACAGCATCTTTTATAAAGGTGTAATCGAGTAAAGCTTATTTTGTTCTTATATTTTGTATCTTCCAAAGCTTTGGCAATAACGCGAGCCACTCTGAAAAACATTCGGGAAGAGAACAAATCCTTTTATCTGGACAAACGTCTTTTGTCTTTTTGCTTGATATCGTGCGAAGATAAAAGTGCTTTTATCTTAGTTCAGCAATAAACATACGTTGGGATTACTTTCTGTTCCAGTCAGTATATAGCTTTTACGCGTTTATATGCAGTTCCTGCACGGAAAATCAGAATCCATGAAAATCGTTTAAACATGCTTGTATTGCACATTTCAGGACACGTTTGGTGGAAATAGGCGGTGTGTTTTAGATCATGAGATCTGTTTCCTAAAGTTGATAGATGCAGTTTGCAAACGATAGTGTCATATTTCAGGCGATTTAACATCGAGTGTTTTTAGTAGTGGTATAACGCAAGTTTGTGTGAAAGTTAAATTGCTTTGTTTGTCGATTACATTTCATTTCATACAAAACACTTCTGTTCATATTACGACATTAAGAAAATCTTGTTCACCTTGTCTAGCTTCTCTGACCTAATTTACTAACACCCAGTGCATTTACATGTCCCAGGTAATTACAAAAGCATGACGTTAGACAAAACTGCACACAAGACAGTTAACGATGTCCGATGTATCGCTTAGAAACATATGATCTTGTGCAACTTTATGTACATTTAAACATATAAAATTAGCTGGACAACATTGTGTCCCTCCCTTGAAGCAGATGTAACTAGGAATGGTGTGTTTAAAGCAAATAATGAATATGTTTACTAAAGCATAATGTGAACAAATTGTGCGTTATATCATTTTAAGTGCCTAGAGTGCATGCATTTGACATGGTGATATTTATTCAATGCAACCAGCACATGCATATGTAAATGGAACAACACAGTTAAAACGAAACATGTCTAATGAGCCCAACATTTTTATCATTATTATTATAATATGTGGTAGAATCACATACTGTTCCGTGTGTCTATAGATTTGGAATAATATTTAAAATAAAGCATACACATATGAAGCTCAGACGTTATTTGTACTTATAAAATATATAATACATTATATAATAATTATACATTATTTTATCAAACCCAGACATGTATGTGTTAATATGAGCCTGGTTTCGATAAAAGGATTGTTAATATATTTCAAAAGAAAGTAATTAATTGAGTAATGCGTATACACATTCCAGGTTTAAAAGAAACACATTTTATGTTCATGTAGTACACCTTGACATTACTTTGATAGAATCCAACAACGGTTAATGCGTTTTCTGGAAAGAAAAAAGTGATACGTGCACATGAAGATAAAGGATGTGCTTCGGATGCAGTTTATGCTATGTCACGGTTAAGATATCGTTAAATAACATAATTTGAAGGCACGCAGACTTCTACAGCAATACTAACAAAACGGAACCAGTTATTCGTGTTAAAACAAGACATGCATGTACAATAAAACTATTTATAACCTAAAGATTAAAACTCATTTAAAGGCCATCTCAACAAAGATACAAACTGTTTTATAAATATGTTATATTATTAATTTAACATTAATTGTATTTGCAATTACTTAAGAGCGTGTATAAAATAAAAGTATATATTGCCCAGAAAATGTGTACATCTTTATCGTATTATGTAGATTTATTCATGCTTTTCATTTTCAACATTTTGTCTCTACTACAGAAACACAAATTTATGATAAACCAAACAAAATCAGCAAACACTATGATATTGAAGCTTTTTTCTCATTTCGTTGGTCAAGTTTGTTTGTGTTGTCCCTATTATGTGTACATATACTGACATATGGTGAAAATAAAATTGATATAACTACACTATTGGCAACTTTTTCATTTTAACTGTCATGCGAATGCCATTATTACATTACGCGATCATATAAATTGCACATGCAATAGATTTATATTAATAATATAAAATTATGCTGCGTATGAAATTGATGAAGTTTTATCTATTTTATTTTATCAAATATATTCCAAATAAATAATTTGCCAAAAGATATAATTTTTATTTATTCTGCCGCAAAAGATATTACGAGCTTTACGCAAAACGCTTTGAATGTTACTTATTGTGTATGTTAAACACATTGTTAGAAACCTACCATTTACCTAAATAAATGTAACTTAAAGAAAAGTGGGTTACGTAACATGAATGCTTTTGGAATCTATAATTATTATATGCGTGCTATATGCGTGTTGACACTTGTCAAATTAGTTTCATCAAACGGAAATACTTACGCGGGATATTAGATAATATTTTCTATAATTGCAAGAAATAGACATTAATGCCAATGCAAAGCATAGGTAGTCGTGTTTTATTAAAATTTAATATTGACAAAGCACATGACTGTCCCTGGCAATTCGGCAATATAATAATACAACAAATACATAATAGTTTATCGCGTCTGTGTACGTTTGTATGCCATTTGGTGGTAAAGAACTAAAAAGGCATGCAATTTTATATAAAGTAACATATATGTATTCGGTTTATATTCAATATATGTAATTCATTCAGTGATGTTCAAAAGCTAGATCACATACCATGTAAACAAGCATTGATTCTAATTATACTTGCATATCAAAACCTGGAATGTTACTATAAAACATCCTGATCGACGATGAAACCGAACACAGCAACGTTATTGTAATAAATGTACGTGGTTCATACAGATGAATTTCTGTATGTTTCTTTTGCTCGTTAAAATGTAAAATATGTAAAGGTCCATTAACTTAAGAACACATCTATGCTCGTGCGAAAAACAAGCAGACACGGACTAACATACAAGCAGTCTTGCTTTTTATCAAACTAGTTCTTCAGGTTCTGGCACTGAAAGATAGTACCAATGTAAACATTGTTATTTATGAATAAAAACTTTTAAGAATGGGTTCATTTCGGTTGGGTTTGATGGAATGTGTTGTGGTGTTGTTGTTTGTTGTATTTTATACGCAAAAATACGCCTTTGTTTTAGTCAAGTTACATGTATTTATTTATAGGAAAAATTCGTATTATTATTAAACGGAAACAATATAAATTAAATGTTTAATAATTAACGTTTACGTTGGACGTTATGCATGTTTCATAACTTTAATTGATTACAAATGAATCACCATATATTGTAAAAAAGAAACGTGAAGCGTAAATACATGTCAATCGTTTAAATGTAAGTGCCATTTACATTACCTCGAATACTTAAAATCACACAAATAAATAATATATGCTTTATAACGAACATCGGTAGATGTTTCCGGGTAACTTTTTATAACGGTTGTCTTGAAAAAGCGCGACCAGACGATGGCGTGTTTCCTTCTTTTTCCATGCATACCATTGAAACAGTTAAATAGCTCGGATTAATTGTATCGCATCGGACAGCGGTGTCTTTTGGTTTGAATATCAGGTCAGACAGGGTTCTTTAAAGTGTGCTTGTTTGTTGATATTGTGGCGGCTGTAAAATGTCACCTCCTAATACATCATTGCGTAGTTATATATGTAATTTCTGATCCTCTGAGATCATAATAATTATTATATTTCATGTTTTAAGAGCTGTGTTTATGAGTTAGTAGGCATCAGTGTTGTGGCACCTTCCATAACTTTTGATGAACAGCTTCAAATAAATCGAGGCTGCATTTTAACAATGCATAATCTGATTTCTAGTTTGTTTCCCTTTTGTATCAGATTAACTTACTTTCTTTAATTAAAACAGTTTTCGTAATAAACTGTTGCCATTCATTCTGCAATGCTATTTCATTGGGTGTACTTGGCACATTGTAAAGTGTATGACCAATTATTAGGGTATTAATATATAGACATCTCATGTTCAAACACAATATTATGAACGTACTTTTTTAACTTGACTTTGAACATGTAGCGCTTTGGTGTTTGAAATGCACCTTGTTTACAGATTTTGTCAGCGACGTATCTGAATTAATCGTTAAATGTATGGAATGTGTTTGATTACACTTTTCTTCAACTGCCAGTTCAGAGCGTTGAAAAACCAATGGCACTTACCTTGCAATGATTAAGTGGAATTGTACATTCAGCGCTTTGTTAAAATTGTGGGTGGCATTTTCTAAATGAGTAATTGTATCAATGTTATTGCTTTACCGCATTTGACGTAAATTCCTTCACGCGCCGATACGGAAGATGTCGAAACCGCTCTTTTAAAAAAAATACACATTTCACTTTCTCAGATTCAGCGCCGACACTTGTTAAAATAGTTCTTGGTTTAGTAACTAGCGAAGTACGTAATTATGTGTGTGTTTTCAGACTAAAAGTCGCGGTGTTTCTTATTATTTAAACTTAACTGTTTAACTGAAAATGTTTGTGAATGTGACTTTCATGTTTAGATATTAAGAGCTGGAATTGCAGTCAATAATTGGAAATACTAATAGAGTAATTAAATGCTAACTACTATTTTTTTTTTGCTGAAATCACATGATCTCTGCTAGACCAGGCTAGGAAACCTTCGTACAAATATTTGTCTTCTGATAATTTACAAAGAAACTAGCACAAATAGCCTTAATTAGTTATGAAATACATTATAGGGATAAAATAATGTTTATGTTTGCTTTGAAAACGTGCAATTATAAACACCATTATTACAAAGTCTGATTAACGACTAAGACCGTGATTATTTGCACCATAGCCATTTAACGACTATATATACCAGTGCACGTGGCCTATTTGCACCAATCGCAGGGCTTGTCCATGAGTGGCTAAGGCACAATTTAACCCCTGGGTCAACAGCGAACCTAAAAAGCTGTGCCACAAAAGTTTACCCCCAACCCTTCCCCCAAACGCACACAAAAACAACAACAAAACACACACACAATTAATAACAAACACTAACACAAAACAAACAACTTTAGATGTTTGACATTTCTTGATAGATTTTGTGTGGAATATGTTAGTAAACATCACCGTTTTAACATATCTTAATAAACATGTACATGTTCTTATGGAATTTATTAAATACAAATTCACAATTATTAGCATGCCGTGTAAACATGACATCTCGCTATCATAATTTACTTGAATCAGAGTAAACCGTATATATCCGTATTATGCTCTAGCGAGACGTCTATCT
>Ga0224511_10005167_pt1 | contig 10153 bp, 7 predicted proteins | sample SF_May12_sed_USG_2_FD_169988 | JGI IMG/M metagenome (GOLD analysis project Ga0224511, IMG submission 169988) | Sediment microbial communities from San Francisco Bay, California, United States - SF_May12_sed_USGS_8_1 | ecosystem: Environmental > Aquatic > Marine > Sediment | place: USA... | reverse complement strand
ACAACTGTACTTGTAAGACGCATTTTGGGTCAGTTACATACATGTAGTTGGTCTCTATATACATGTAGGACAATAAATACCAAGTTGACTAGCAAGATCTAATTCGCATGTTTATTTCTTTGTCTGTTTTATTTCTTGGATCAAACAAGAACTATATTTCTCATTATTTTGTGCAGCTATGTCTTGTTTAAAAAATCAGTAGTGCCATGTGTACAAAACTGTATTAAAAAGATAATTATGCCACTTGTTATATAACAACTGCTCAAGTTCAAGGCAGTAATTCACTCTGTAAGACCCACCAAATACTATTTTTGTTTGTGTTTCGAAGAGTTATAAGTAATAATAAACAGTTCCTCTTTTATTACTAAATAACACAAGATTTGACAAAAGATTTCCCCACTTATCATATTAAGAAGATGAATACGTGTAAATCATCCACCGGAACTGGTGAAAGGGGTCACCCTCCTTGCACAGCAATTTTGGTAAAAAATAACAATCTGATTAAGCCAGTGTTTGTTTAAATGTTATATGTAGTGCCTGTCCATTTAAGATATATGCAGGTTTAAGAATTGTTTTGGCGTTTGTTATGTAATTTACTGGAATATTGATAGCACGCGGTATTTCAACACAGCGTACTAATGCAGAATTACCGTACGTGAAACACTTTGAAGATATATTTTATAACTACATTGTTGATATTTTTTTCTGAAAATCACTACAAAGTTTAATCGATGTTTGGCAAATATAATAGCCACGGTAGGTTTATTCACCATGTGTAAATTAATGAACAACATTCTTAATCCTCCGGAACTGACAAATCCTCCGGAACCGGTCAATCAACTGTAGCGTTTCGAGGGGCCACGGACCTATGATTGTTATGCCCAAAATGCTATATTTCCTCATTTTTTTTGCTCGCTTCGCTCGATATTTAATTTTAAACAAATTTTTAATAAGAATGTGACTAAAAACCTCCTAAATACAATAACTTTAAATATAACCGTCAACATGTTGAATGATTTTATGGTTAAAGTTATTCATTATACATGCGTAAAACAAGTTCCCTCTTAGAACAGGTATAGTTTTGTGGCAAAATGTATATAATAATAATTTAATTTACTCTGTTAAGTTAATTTAGTGAAAATCGTACACCAATATATTCGTCGTGACCAAAATACCGATAAGGTTAATTTACCGACGTAGGGCTCGCCGCCCCAATGTCAAAATGTTATCTACACCACTGTCTTCTAGTTATTTATTTGTATCCCGAGTAAAAACATTCTATTTAACAAACAAAACAAAAATATGTGTGTGTTGTTAATTATTTATTCTCATTTTTATAAGTTAACAGATATGTACTTTTACAAAATATACGCAAAACACTGTCAGTACTGTATGTTTACGTTATTTATTGATAATAAAACATTTTATTTTTATCATATTTATCATAATACTAATTTATTTCTGAAAAAAAATAACGTTGACGTATAACGGCAGTGACGTTACTGGTCCCTGTCACGCGCAGTCTGTGCACGTGACCGCCGGCCCGTGTCGCGTTCCCGGTTGCTATTGATGTACTCGTGCACGTTGGGTAGCCCAGTGATGACGCATGCGCTGAGAGCACTGCGGTACAGGTTCATGTCGCTGGCGTCGTACCTGGCCGAAGGTTAGATTCAAGTTATATATCCATATGTTGTAACGCTAGTTATGCAACATCATTTTTGGATACCCACCATGCCGATTTTATTTCGCTTTATGCGCCAAGGGTGAATTTGACAGGATAATTCGACGATGATGACATTATTAATAGGTACAGTAACAGTTGTGAGATAGTTAGAAGTTAGCGCGTGAGAAGCAGATGGCAAACAATTAATTGTACCACAATAATAATTCCCCTGTCGGTAGATTTTATGACAACTGTCACGAAAAAATGGTTAAAACTTTTTAAAACCATAAAAAACTTAATTGCCCATCAGAAATATGTTTTGTAAGTAAGTTTTTTATGTATTATAATAAATATGTGTTCTTCTAACCGTTATTCAACCATATTACATAAACCCAGCCCCACTCACCATTCGTCGATCATAATACATAAACCCAGCCCCACTCACCATTCGTCGATCATAATACATCAACCCAGCCCCACTCACCATTCGTCTACGCAGGCGTCGTAACACTCCACGTTGAAGATGGTGGTCATGCCGTTAAAACCGCCGATCACGAATATCATGTCATCCAGCACCTGGCAAATAACAAGCACGACTGATTGATTGATTGATTGATTGATTGATTAATGAATTGATTGATTGATTGATTGATTGATTGATTGATTGATTGATTGATTGATTGATTGATTGATTGATTGATTGATTGATTGATTGATTGATTGATTGACCGATTGATTGACCGATTGATTGATTAATCATTGCTGTACCGTTAATTTGCATTTTAAGTTCAAATTGGCACGAATACATTAAATGAAGAACAAAACAGATATGTGGCCAACCTCGATGGCAAAGTTGCTCCTCGGGCTGTACATATCCGGCAGGGCATTCCAAGAGTTGGTCACCGGGTTGTATCGCTCGCCCGTGTTCATACGTGAGATGCCGTTAAACCCGCCCAGTGCATAGATCTGGTCCCTGGAAGAATGAACATGGCTGGTAACAAAATGATATCATTATGTATTAACATTATAATAAAATAACAGAACGCAAATATCACTACACTCTTTAGTATAGACCTCGATGCAAAAGGCATCATCCATCTGATAAATGTATACGTGATGCATGCGGAGATTACTATTGTTCAATTGTGCCTTTTATATGTCTTCCCGTATATAGATACTATCTTACACCACAAATTCAACATTTATACCCTATACATATTTCAACAATGTTCGAGTTCTAGACCTTACCTGTACGCGATGACGCCGACGCCACTGCGCCTATTGCGCATGGGCGCGATCATGGTCCACTGGTTGGCGGCGGGGTCGTAGCTCTCCGCGTTGTGCAGGCACTCCTGGCCATTAAAGCCGCCACAGATGTAGATCTTACCTGGCATGTAGACGAAGGTAAAACATTAACATTTTACTCAATGATATTAAAGGCCAAGACATCAGATAGTGAGTAAATAGGATTGTTGTAGTAATTTACTGGGTGGCTGGATACTAGTCCAATGCCATAGGACGTTAGGCTTATTTATAGGACTAGCTGGATACAGTCACCTTACTGGCTCTTGATATAGGCTAAAATTTAAATACAACCTTAAACTCCCAAACAGACAGTCGATAGTCGACACTTGTTCCATGCTCATATTTATTTGTACTAAAACTTATTAATTTATTATGGCCTGTTTTATACCAAAGCTGCGCAAATGTACTGGTACATGTCTACATTGTACATTGTACACTAAATAAGGCGACGTTTTGTCACATGATTTTGTGTCCACTGTTACAGTACGTACCCCCGAGTGCACTGGCGCTGGCGTCGCTCCGCTGGTGGTTCATTGGCTGCACGAGGGACCACTGGTTGGTGCGTGGCTGGTAGCGCTCCGCTGTGTTCTGCCGGTTGTGGCCGTCATAGCCGCCCATTGCGTACACCAGCCCGTCCATCACCGCCGTGCTGACGTAACACCTGACGTTAAAACAGTAATTAGAAACAGAAACTGACTGAAAGACAGACAAATAACGTGTCGCCAATGTGAGGTTTACTTCACAATAGGCGTGTTGAATTTCGGCATAAGAAAGATGAAGTTTTTTGTCAAACCAGATCAGTATAACTAACCTCTTGGCGTTCATGGGCGCCACCTCGGACCAGGTCTTAGTGAGCGGGTCGAAGCAACGGACTGAGTTGAAGTATTCCATCCCATCGAACCCGCCCACGATGTAAATCTTGTTGCCTAGACACGCCGTTCCGTGGTAGGCGCGCGGACCTGGTAAATACATGTGCAATTGATAACACAGCACTCATCACAGAACATAAGTAACACATAAACAGGGAATATGTACATTCAATAGCATACAGGTCTGTTTAAAAAAAATAATGCGTAAAGTGGTTTTGATTTTCTTTGAATAACGTGTTATGTCAATTTTAATTGCCTGTCGCCAGAAGGTCGACTCAGTTCTCGAAAACAAAAACCGGGGGCAACTGTGATTTTTAATTAAGTTATCAAATTTTGCAGACAAGAATTTTAATCTATGGAAAAAGAGAGTCGTCTGGCCTCCCGCCTCACCTGTGTCCATGGTCTCACAAACGACCCAGCGGTCGGCGCGCGTGTCGTACGTCTCCACGATGTTAGTCGGCGACCCGCCGCTCCATCCGCCCACCACGAACAGCAGTTCATGTGGTACCCGCGGTCGTGCTAGGGGGTTCGTGGGATCCACCTGCAAAGCCGGAAATTGGCTTAATATTGAAACACGTATGACAAACGTGCTAGTGTACATTGTTTTTTTAAATACGCTGTAATTTCATTGTTCTAATACCAACTGCGTGTTGATAAAAAAATGACTTATAAAAAAAGAAAAGCCGCTTATCAATGAGAGAGACAAGGTTATTTTAGGATACGAGCGTATAATACTTTTTTACTTTAATCGAGACTTATCAATAAGTGACCATGTTAATGGTTAACTACAGTGCTACTCCAGCCAGATGTGGCGACCCCGCGTCCATCACCTGGCCGTGCCTTACCGTCTTCTCCTCGTCCATGTCAAGGTCGTACAGGAACTTGAGCGTCTCTATCACGATGGGCTTGCACTCGTCACTCTCCCGGACGTACGGGTGCGGCTTTACCTGCAGCGTGGAAAACACACGTGACGTGAGCTGGGATTGATCCGAACAACTACATGTTTGTAGATTAAATGCTTAAACAGTGAGATAATTAAATAAGCGAGAGTTATGGTAACTTTATATATCGTCCCTTGACGATGAGTGCAGAAACCATACATTCTTATGTTTGTTTTCTTCTTTTTTTGCTCAGTACGATATTATCTTTGTACATGTATTTGAATTGTATAACAGACAGAGAGCATGGATTTTCGGTAGGACAGGAGACAACGTGCAGTAAATTTTTTACATGTATTTAAAATGCCTCATCATACAATTACGCGAGCCAACATGTAGCAAAGATTGTTACTAGTACCTTCTCAACAAAGTACTGTGTGGTAAGAAGACCGAGGCGGATGGAGCGCATGAGTTTGGGCATGGCCTGCTTCCGGCGTGGCGGGTCGTAGTCCACCCAGCGGACGATGGCGTCAAACACCAGCTCCTCATTCTTCACGTTCAGCTCGTCACGGCTGATGATCTGAAACGGCGACGTCAACGTCTGTCTTTACTAGAGACATTTTGTGTACAGGGTGTTTGATTCGTCGGCTGGGAAACTGTGCACTGTTAAATGCATCTGTTACTAAAGTATTCCATTAAAAACGTACACAACTTACAAAGTATCAGTAAAACATTTACATTATCAAGTAAAACTTAAATTTTTAAATATGTTTACATGTATTGAGACAGTTTTGTAAAGAATAAATATCCTTGAAATATGCGTAATCCGTAAAACGCGTTTTGTCCGTTGTTAAAAAAGGTGGATTCTATGTTGATATTAACCGACCATTCTGTATTAAATTTAAATTAAAGCGATATAGCTGACTTGACGTTGCGTCCGGTTATTTTGCTTACCGGTACGCATTGGACATTGTGACTTACGTCAGCTAGCTCGTCTGGGGACAACTGAAGGAACTCGGTGCTGTCCCGGGCGACCGTGATAAAGTTCTGCATGAGGTAGCGAGCAGCCGTCCGCTCCAGCTGGTGGCAGAAGTACGCCTGGGAAAACGGAAACCAACGACGTTACGTTAACGTCAATTGTGATTCGTACCTCATTTTTTAAGAAAATAATGCTAATTATTATTAGTTTAAGGTTTGATTACATACATGTACGATACATGTATAGTTGTGCAGTTTTAGGTAGTTTTAATAGTACAAACATACAGGAAGCGTTGACAAAAATAATGTATAGGATGTAACGTTGAACAAAGACATGCTATTTCTTACTTATACATGTTCGCCGATACTAAACCGCCAAATATACTTGTACTATGAACGTATGTAAAAATGGAAAGAAAAAAACAACTAACGATATATTTAACAATCCGATTGTATGTGTGGTAAATATAATATAATAATATGTTTATATACATTTTACTGTACAATACGGAAAATATTTGACCGAGTAGTAGACAGTTTGAAAAACCTATCGGCTTGTTCAATATGACTTCAAGCTGTGTACGAGTCCAAATATATTAGATGTATTGTAGAGTAAAATGTTTAATACCCTTTTAATTATGTATTTTTTGTTTACTTTGAAATATTATCATCATCATCATCATCATCATCATCATTATCATCATCATCATCATCATCATCAATCTTAAATTGTTATACATTGTATACTAGTATTAAAATTGGAAACCAGACTAGCATATGAAAAACATACATTTTTTTTTTGAAACCAGTACGGGAACATATTGGACGATCACGAGATACAAATGCAGATTGTCGATTCGTTGGATTTATTAGATCATATATATAATAATATAATATAAATGTGCATGGAAGTCAGACCTTGGAGAACTTGTAGATGCCGATGCAGTTTTCCGCTGTCATCTCTGAGCTGAGGAACTCACAGCAGGCTGCAAGACACCAGACACGGCTAGTGAGCAATTTGTAATAGAATATAACTCACAAAAGATGTAAATCTCAGTCATGTTTTGTCGTGGAACTGCATTTCTGTCAGCCCTTGCTTATAAAGGTGAACCCAATCATTTGGGCACACTCGTGAGTAGAAAGAATAAGTTTAATAATAATAATAATAATAATAATAATAATAATAATAATAATAATAATAATAATAAATATAATAATAATAATAATGATAATAATAATAACTTTATTAATATAATATTTGACCTGTGTACTGCCTACCGATATTTTGTGCTTATTTTGTGCAATCAAAACCTTCCCCGATTACTGCGGACCAAAAGGTCACACTATTTCATTCAATAAAATATAAGAGCGGAAATGACCAAAAGACATTTTTCCTCGGTTATTATTATTGATATTATTATTATTACTAATAATAATGCAGTTCTCATAACAAAAAATGTATTTTCGTTGGAGTATTCACTATACAGCTCTCGAGTGAGTGGATTAACAAAACATATACAATGTGCATGCGCAAAAGGAGTTCATCAATACATCATCTCTTATTTTAAACCATGGCCGAGAGGTCTTAAAAAACCCATTATTTATCAATTCATTATTAAATACAATATAGACATTAACGGAAAAATAGATTAAACTACCCAAAGAATAAAATATAACTCAAATGATGAAATAATAACAAAGGGGAATAAAAGATCAAGTTTTAGACCTACTATCTAGGCAGAAAATCTCTGGCAAGACACGCGGATAAATCTATCACTACATAAAGATTCACAGACTTATATTTCTATCTCACCTTTGACCATGCCGTTAACGTGAAACTGATCCGCCGCCGGCAGAAGCACTTCTACGTTGTCTGGTCGGACGTCCACCTTACGTGTGTACGCAAAATCTATGATTGCTTTCATGGCCTCGGCCGTTACGCCGGGAATAACTACTCGTTTGCGGTCCGTGCTGAACAGATCGTTGGTAAACAGGGCCCGAAAGTAGGGGCTGCACGCACTGAGGATCGCCCGGTGGATGGGGAACGAGTGATGTTCCGCCACCACCACGGCGTCAGTCAGTTGGCCGGATTTACGTAACTCATTTAGAATGTTACACGAGTTAAGACTGTATTTTGTCTCAAGATTGGTTTCGGAGCCGCTTTCTTGCCACTCCATAACTGATTTTTTTTCAGATTTAAATATTAAGAAAAGCGTTCAACACACGTAAGACAGACGCGACCGTTCTCCAAGTCGAACAGAAGTCGAATAACGACGACGTCAAGAAATCACGACGTCAAAAAGCGCTTAGCAACGTCGTCTCGTCGCGTGTGACGTGAGTCACTTTAATGTTCTTTCAGTGTTTATTTTTATTTCGATTTTACCGCATGCTTCTAAATATTAGAACAGCATTTGTTTCAGAAAAAAATAATTGCTAAAGCATTAGTTTTCTGTAAAAAAGGTCATCTACTTTTATTTTGACGACAACGCTGATTATACGCTGCCCCATTTTCTCAATGTTTTTCTCCTGTGCGAAAAAGAGCAGAAAAGAATTTATTGTTTTAAATATATCGTTCTTAAACGAAAATAAAATTGTTTAACGAAGTCAACTTTAATAACGTTCCTTTTATGTTGATGGGACAAACATATGAGTAATTATCTGTTTTTATATTTGTTATGTACATATTGTACGCTTTTGGCGTACCAAAATTACTACCAATATAATCGATTTAGAAACTTGTTAATGAGGAACATTAAAAAAAATATTTGTTGAAATATTTACATGACAACTAAAATTAATTTGACTAGCAAACGCAGTTAAAAATAACGCGACATGACAGCAGTCACAAGGACTTGCCTTGGGATTAATATTCGAATTAAAACTCTCACGCACAAACACGCGCGCACATTGTTGTACATGTATAAATAAATACAGATGCATAACCCTTCCACAGGCTTTGTGTGTTTTGTGTCGAATATTTATTTTCTTGTTTATGAGTAGATCTAGTTGATGCTTGGTCAACACTAAAAGGAATAATTTCGCACACAAGCTCAGCTAAAACACAATTTAATCTTTAATAATTTCGCACACAAGCTCAGATATCGGCCTGCGACCGCTCTACGAACATATAAGGTCTAATTGATGTTAAGTATGATAGCGAGCGGATTTGGTCTAGTCGTACCGCATTTAGACAAACTAATTGACAGTTCCCGAGTTCGATCCCGCTTCCTACCAACAAAACATTTAAGTTTAGATAATCCTATGGTTCCACACAGGTATTGAAGCTGGATTGTAATGTTTGGTGGGCGCTCCGGTATCTTGCACTACCTACCACACATCAACCACGTGTACGCGCCGCGTGGGAACGTCCGCGAGCGTCGTTAAGTGGAACACAGCCTGATCGCGATCTTTGCAAACAGGTTCTACACTTCAACCGGTCTCCAACCATTTACTCATGAATGAGGACATCGTATTTCATGACAACTCTAAAGAAAAACTCTTTGTTCAAAAATACCATGTGGTCAATATTCATTTCAGTGTTCAGAAACATTGCGTCTAGTGTTTCTAGACGTTGATGCCGACCAATGTCTGAAGTAACAACGAAAAAAGCATAATCTGTTTACAAGATATCATATTTCATGAAAACTATAAACGAAGAACTGAACAAGAACTGAACAAGTCGAGAAACGGGCATAACGTGGCCAAGCTGTGTGTCAGAGTTATCGAACTTGACAAGTGTTCCGAGATATCAATGCTTACCCAGTATTATTTATACTTTTTGCAAATTAATATTCATCTTCACATTTATCCTCTTAAAACGGTCACTTTATAACTATGGTTACAAACAAGACTACATGGTATTAATTTTAAACGCATTTTTATAAACCTTCATAGTTGAAAACATCAGTGTGTGCAATATACTCAGACTGGTCATTATACATTATTAATGTATAACAATACATTTTACTTATAAATTATATTTACATACATATTTAAAAGCTAAAGTTAACACAAATAAACATACAACAAGGAATACTTAATAAATAATAATTAATTACTTAATAATCTTTTTTAACACTTACAAAACTTACATCGCTTCTTAAAATGCATCATACAAGAATATTTATATACACATATCAGAGGTTGCAGATCAGAAATACAACTCAAGTCTGACAGGTAAGAAATAGCACATAAATGAACTAGTGAATTCGCCATAGCAACAGCTGAACAGTAGTTTGGCATATGTGAAGCACTCCACATTTTCTTAGCCCAGACACTGCCACAAACAATTTGTTTTTGCTTTCCTAGACCTAGTAGAAAAGTTACTAATAAGTAATAACTAAGCTCATCTTGTTAATGTCAAATGTCTCAGTAGGGGTTTCAGTCTTCAATTGTTGGAGCTGGCAAATGACATCATGGCAGTGTCCAATGTCTCTGTAGGGGTGTCGGCCTACATGATC
>Ga0224511_10005166_pt1 | contig 10154 bp, 6 predicted proteins | sample SF_May12_sed_USG_2_FD_169988 | JGI IMG/M metagenome (GOLD analysis project Ga0224511, IMG submission 169988) | Sediment microbial communities from San Francisco Bay, California, United States - SF_May12_sed_USGS_8_1 | ecosystem: Environmental > Aquatic > Marine > Sediment | place: USA... | reverse complement strand
CGAAACATTCTCTAGCAGGACCAGTATTCTTACCTTTGGTTCTGCTGCTGGCAACTGTTCATCATCTTGAGTCGTCATCTTGTTATATACCAGTTCTGTAAAGCTGAGAGAAAAAGCAAATATCAATCGTGCAATGCCAATTGCTAGCAGTTGAATGCATGTAAAACTGATTAAACACAGCTGTACATAAATAACGTGTTTCACTGAACCCATCATAAATCACTACTTTCCTATTTAAAATGATGGATTCACCTGCTCGTGTGATAAGGCCTGTCAACCGCGTCCCAAAAAAGAGACTTGAATTTGTGATATATCGCTAATGTAGGGCCTAGACGGTAGGTATGCCCCATGAGCATTTATCAGATTTATAGTGTGAACAAGTGAACAGACCTGATAGGTTATCAGCAACAGACTCAGTGTACCCTGTTATGAAGCACATGTATGGACAAGGCGATGAAAAGGGTACAGCCTAGTTAAGACTTACACTTACAAGTTACATACTGGATACAAGTTGGATACTGAATTGAACTTTTAATGATTTAAATTTTAATCTATCCTAAGCGAAAAAAGCAACAACTAAGGAAGAATTGTCACAACCCATGTGTCTTGATTCTTGTGTCTGGCTTCTTTTCTATTTCAGTTTTGGTTTTCACTTATGTCTTATCTGATGACGCGGTGTCTAAACTAGTCTAAATCTAATGACTATGTAATCACAGTGTAGTGTCTTGTGAATAATGATGGCGAAATTATGATCAAATTCTATCATTCAGTGATTCACTAATCAATTAATTAATGATATTGATGAAATGAATCACGAACTGATGAAGATTGAAATCAATGAATCATCAAGTGACCATGTCACCAACCAACCAACTGGCAACTGATCAAGTTCAATTTCAAATCAAGCGAGTGATCAACTTCTGGTAGTGGTAGTCCATCATCATACTTAACTCAGAAAACTTAGTACACCAGAATATGAGTGGAATCTACTTACTCAGTCGGTTACTGTGAATTTAATCACTAAATTTAGTAAATAGACGTGTGGGAGTTTAAGATTTTTAGACCAGACACAAGGACTCGATAGTCACTCAATGACCAGGAACACCCTTCCATTGAAAGTTGAAGCGTAGGCTTATCCAGAGGTAAGGTAAGCGCCCCGAAACCTGCAATTAAATGGGAGCGACGAGGATGAGCACCCGTCCGTGAGTGACTGGCCTTGACATTAAACCACTCTGTATAGATTCGATCATTTTGTAAGCACCACCGCTTTGGTAATAACAGCGAGGGTGGTAATAACAATGCTGAGAAACATTACGCCATGTTAAAATATTTTAAAACATTTACTGATTAAATAAAATACAATATATAGTGATTGCTGGGTGATAACAAGCAGTAAATAAACCGGATTATGGAGGAGCGGTGCATGCTTCAACCGAGTCGGGCTTCGTCCTGAAGGCTACGCGTTGCTATCGGCTCAGTCACTCTCACTGACTGGGTTTAGTTCATAGTTATTTGCTACTAACAGCTGCAATACCTAAACAAGTGAATATAGTAGTGCAGGGCGTTGCCAGGATGGGATCGAGCACTGTTACACTATTGGGTAAATATGGAAACGATCTTTAACTTTCTCACTCTCAGTCTCAGCTTCCGCCATGATCCATCACTACTAGTACTAGTACTAGTACTATGAGTATGCGTATGACTGTATGAGTATGACTATGAATCATAGTGACTATGACTATGAGTGACTAGTGGGTCATACTGAGTCAGAGATTGAGATGACTATCACTCGACTCAGTTAGTGTCAGCGTCATGTATATTACTAGTATATATAAATTATAATTTGATCACCCTTGGCTTGACAACTTTACCTGAGCTGACTTGTTAAGTTGTTTTGCTTTTAGTTTTAGTTTTTAAATTGTTACTACTTATTTAGTTTAGACTCACTAATCACTAGTTATTAAGTTTATTTATATTGAGATTTGAATAATAGTAATTTACCGCTAATTCAGTAATTGACTGAGTTTTGATTAATTGACTCTCAGTGTCAGTCTCACTCTCAGTCTCACTCTCAGTCTCACTCAGTTAGCCTGAGACTGAGAGTAACTAGTACTAATAACAGTACAGACTTGGTGAGACTGAGAGTGACTCATTGAAATGAGACTGAGTCAGTGAGCGAAGCCTGCATGCCCATGGGTCGAACAGTCAGTCTGCCAGTCACTCACTCGCTGACTCGTACTCGTAGTCTTAGTTAGTCTTATTTAGTCTCGGTCCTTTTTCTAGTCTTGCCCAGTGACTTATTAATGACTCTATCATGTCTGTCAACTCAACTGAGCTTTTGAAGTTTGATTTTGGTTTGCACTCCACTGACTACTACTACTACTAGGTACTAAGTACTAACCTAATCATAGCACATTTTCCATCGGTAACAGGGCTTATAAAATAAGTTATACTATTATTTCTACAGTCAGGTGGCAAAAGACAGATGGGTTATAAATATACACAATACTTGAAATATTACACAGTCTTCTGTGAGACGCATTCATAAAAAAGAAAAGGGATAAAAAATATAACACTAGTTCTATTAGATTTAGTAATGGTTGTATGGTGGTTACTATGCAGTAATCGGTCAGCTTGTATGACTAGGTCTTGAAATTTGTTAACTGTCCAAGTAACTGCGACATGGTTACTGCACTAGACTAGAGATATTAAGCGAACTCAATTACGTGTCCAGTTCCTGGTCACTTAAGTTATTGTTACCTGAATACCTGGTTAGGAAATCGTATGCTGGAAAATAGTTATTCGTAATATATAACGCAAGCTTTGTATGATGCATAAAGGGCCTGCCACACAATTGCGAATTTACGATTTTGCGATTTGCTAATCGCAAATCGTAACAAGTTTGCACTTCGCATCCCTAGCCACTATTTGGGTAGGGCTTCCTGAAGTCACATGACCGCGGCCAATGAGATTGCGTAGCTATCTGGATTAGGAATTTTTTAATGTCTGGAGAAAGAAGTTTGCCTCTTCAAACCACAGACTGTACCTTTAGATAACTGATCACGAGCTCAGTAATCCATTTCTTCTGTCCGTTTACAGGTGGGGCTCTGCTCATACTGTTGTGTGCCGGATACTTTGCTCAGAAATCTTTGCCGCCTCCTCCACCTAAGCTTCTCGGAATAGATCTAGGTGATGTTTGAAGCCAACCTATACTGATAATATTTTCTCAAACTTGTAACGCAAGTCCTACATGACCAGTATTTGAGCTTGGAATCGATCGATCACCACACTGTAACCGCTGAAGTATCCTCCTGTCACACATGGGTTGTCCTCATCTTTTAAACACCTGTTAGTCTCAATGGCTGACAGTTTGTAATGGCCATTACCTGAAACCTTAAACCTTAAAACATTGTTTTGACTCTCTTGATTAGTCAACAGGTTGTCTGCATTTTAGTAGGACTTAAATCCAGTGTTAACTTTTGATCTTTCCTCACAGGCACTACATATTCGTGTATCGGTGCGTATCAGGCGGTATCCGGGGATATTATTATATATGAAGATGAAGAGCACCATAAATGCATACCCAGCATTGTAGCGTTCAGGTGAGTTCTCCCCTACTGGCTTAACTAGCAGTCAGTCCCATTGGCAGGGTCTGCATCACTCCTAACAACCGTTGACTACATAGTGTAGCACGTGGCAGCGCTCTCGCCATATATGTAATAATATATATTGATCACAATTCTCCCAATGTCGGGTTCTCACTGAACGCATGTGGCTCCTATAAGTGGGTATTCAACAGCTCGGTGCAAGCACTCTCGGGTCCAGGTAGTGGAGTTCTTGAGTTCAAGGTCTTGTCATGTCGGATGCTGACTGTGAGTATCAGCTCCTCACATAACTCCAAGCGCATACCGCTCCGGAGTAAACCTTGGGCTTGGGAGGTCCAGTGAATAGGATGGCCGAGTGACTACCTTGATCGTGATGCACTTTTCCTGATGGTCATGCATTATTTAATGATCGGTTAACCCACCTGACCGGGCATGTTTTTTCGTAGCGGTGATTCTGTGTTGGTCGGGTATAAAGCCCTCCGACAGCAGGAGGAGAATGCGGAGAACACCATATACGATGCCAAACGGTTTATTGGTAAACGATACAGCCAGAGAGAACTCGACCATGAAGCCAAACGCTACCAGTTCAAGGTGAGAACAAGCTGGTACCATAACCGGATATACTCCTGAAGCATGTGGCTTAACAAAACAGGGACTTAAAACTGTAATTCGTGACCATCTCTAGTAGTGCCAAGGAACAAACGAGGCCTGGAAAGTCAAAGTTTTATAGTCTAGTTACTAAACTCTGATTTGAAGCAGTGTTAAACAAGGGGTACAATCTCTTAATCCACAGCTTGGTAGCTTTGACTTTGTGAGAAAATCCAGATGGCCAAATAAATATTATCTTGACTTGAACCAGTGTTGTCGCTCAACAGGCTCCCATGCGCGCATCATAGAGAGTTAGACTGTATCCCTTGGTGTGTGGCACTATTCCGGAAAAATTGCCAAATCAGTGAGCACCGCGTCTATTAAAAAGTCAGGCTCTTCGCGAGAGACTCAAAATTACCTTGAATTGGCCCAAGATAACAATGGTTGGGCATGGGCTCTATCCAGATCTCACACCTACCGGGTGGATTCATGCTAAATGAGTTAATTGTAGATGACCCTTGACTCGGAAAACCTTGTGAATTTCGTCGTGAAATTTCGTGGAGAGCATATTAGGGTGCGTCCTGAGGAGATCGGTGGCCATATTGTCCGCACACTTCGCGAGAATGTGGAGAGAAATATAACTGCCCCAAAACAGGCGGTGGTATCAGTGCCCGCTGAGTTTGGGGAGTTACAAAGGAATATGACGAGAAAAGCTGTCAACCTGGCGGGTAAGCTCGGCATTGGTGAACTCGATCTCCATATATCGGTAATTCCCAGAGAGGTCACTGCATGGAGGGACTTCTCGTGTTTTACATCGTAATGAGGGTGAAGTGGCAAAGTAGTGCCCAACTCTGAAATCGAATCCGGGACCTCTGAACCTAAGCCCAGTGCACCACTTCGGGCGTATACCACATGCTATGTCTTTCCCGGGGGAATAATGTTCTAGTAATCCTTCTCGCGTGCCATAAATTAAATTATCTCAGCTTTGAGATTTATCAACTGATACGAGGTGTGTATCTTTGAAATCAAAGCTCTAAAAGTGTCGGAGTGTAAGTTATCTAGCATTAACTGTGAGATGCATAACTTTAAGCATGCTACCAAGCCTAATCAGGACCTAAAGCTTGCTAGCATTTGGGCGTTGCAGGTCATTCAAAACGCGGTTGCTAGACAAATGTGGTTTTCCGTTCACTGTAAATGTGCAGGCACTCACGACATGAGTCAAGAGAATGCCTTTGACTGCAATCATGAGAGCCACCTCCCTGTTGTTGACTCTGCCTGACTGGCGGAGAGCGTTGGCATTGATGTTATAATTTCTGCTGGCAGGTTTTGATGTATACAGAGTGATTAATGAGCCGACAGCTGCTGCTCTTGCATACGGTCTACATAAAATGAAAGGAGTGTATAATATAATGGTAGTGGATTTAGGAGGAGGTACTCTTGATGTGTCCTTACTTGCCATACAGGGGGGCATGTTTGTCACTATGGCCATGGCAGGTAGGTGAACTTTGTATTAGTATCGAAGCGGTGGGGGATCAGTTGCCAGCTTTTTGTTGTTCACCATAGACTGGGTTGATCCATAGGCTTCTCGTGACCATCTTGAGATTGAAGACATTTTTCTAAGGAAGCGCTTCTCTGCTCTTAACCGCTGTTTCAGCTGGGGACCTAGCCTTTGGTCCCCCAGTCCTCTGTACAAAGCAGCGCATATGATCAACCAGGGATCTGTTCTTGAAATACTCTGCCACGTGAATTGAACCCGCGTCATGAATTAGACAGGTACATTCTGGCCAGCTTATCAGCTTTCTATTAGATACCTAAATAATAGCCTTCAACCATTCTCCCTCTAGTTTTGAAATTGCTTTCCCCATGATTCACAGCGAACCCACTTGTCCCTATGATGATTTTCTTTAGTATTCACTGAACGCTGTCATTTTCACTTTAAAGGCAACAATCACTTAGGAGGACAAGATTTTAATAATCAACTTCAGAAATATGTGGTGGCTGAGATCGAATCGGAATATCAACATCGACTTAGTGACCCGGAAGATATACAGATTATACGGACTGCTGTCGAGGCAGCTAAGATTGCATTGACTACAAATCAAACAGCTCAGATGTCAGTGCCGCTACATTCACTTACTGCCGCCCATGGCCGTCCTGTTCTCTATCAGCGCGAGATTTCGCGAGAAGAGTTTAATAAAGTGAACGCCGAGCTGTTTGCTAAAGTATTAGAACCGATAAAAGCTGTTCTGGAGCACACCGAGCTCACCGTGGAAGATATTGATGAGGTGGTAATGGTGGGAGGGTCAACTAGGGTGCCTCGTGTGAGGCAGCTCGTTAGCAAATATTTTAATAATAAAGTTTTGAATACGGGTGTGGATCCCGATCTTGCCGTAGTGACAGGTGATGCTGTACAGGCAGGAATTATTGGGGGCATGTGGCCTCTGACGGTCAGCGCTGTAGAAGTGCAAACTAGTGTTAAGAAAATTCATGTCACATAATTTATCTTAATCTTATAGAAAATTTTATTTATGTTAATGTGGTGCTAGCCATTGTTGTTAATGATCTGATAAATCTTGGAAATGCTCTCAAAATTGATATTATGTCACTGTGTGTTGCAAGGCAATAGAGCACACATACATATATGCACATGGACGTAACTACCAAGATTCAAGATAAAAATGCTTGCCGCTTCTGAAAATTTTGATAGGATTGGATGCAAATTTAACTCGATCACCCAGATCACAACATTGGGTTGAATGAGAAAGTACGAAACTGTTGTGACCATGATCTGTGGTTCTCACCGTGTTTTGTCATAAGAGTTCCTCTTTATAATTCCCAGTCATCTCTGACTGAGTAAACAGTTGTTTAGCTTGACATGAGGTAAAAGCATATAGCAGTCTCCATCTGGGCGAAAAAGTCTTGAGGGTCATACTCCTCTGTCATAACAGAAACCAGGTAGTCTTATTCGATGAGGGTGCGTTCAGCTAAAGAGAGACTTCACAGCGCCTACAAAATCATTCCAGCAGCACTGCCTTGTTTCATCATACTCTACAGTCTGCATCCTGCATGCGTGTTTCATGCAGACTGTGGCGCTGTGGGGGCTAAGGAGTAATTTTAAATGCTCTTCTCCGTTGTGTTTGGTATCCTACAAAGTACTAGTGATCCTACGCCTAATTATCTGGAACTACTGATAGAAAAAAGGTGATCAAACTTGCGAGTTGAAGATGTGGATGCGATGTCCGTGCTTCTTCATTGTAGTCACATCTACTTTCAGCTTGTTGGTTGTCCTCTTCCATGTGGCATATTCACTCTACTGTTCATAGAATTATCCTCCCTGTTCATATTTTGATCATAACCGCATTCTGCCACTAATTCACTAATTTTCACATCACCCTCTGTCACCGTCAGTCACACATTCACAGAAATCTTTATCAAAACACACAGTCCCAATCATTCTTTGTACTGGCTTACTGCAACTGATAGTCTTATCTAAGGATATCAATCACATCTATCTAGACAGCCACCAATAAATAACTAAAGAATCACACGAAAGGCTACCGAATCATTGTGAAAAATTTCAGCAAGATAAAGGGTAGTGCAGAAAATAATTGCAGAAACAAAGACATGAAAGCAAGAGAGTTACAGTGCATTCTCATAGGGTGATGTTTATATGTTTAAGTAACATTCCAATAACTGACTTTAATTATTGAGGCAACCGCTTTTTTTTACCTTTTTTATTAACTGAAGGGCTCCCAGGTGTTGTAGGTGTGAGAACATCTATTCTGCTGCTTGTGTGAACGGTTATCGAATCTGCTGTTGGAGTTGTTGAGTTTTGTGCAGTTGTGGTCTGTTCTGGCAGGGTAGATTCAGTTGTTTCTGCTGTCACTGGTGACGTTACACTGCTGGTAGCCTGAGTGGAGAACTTTCGAGGCGTGGTTTCAGAGTAACCAGTTGTCGATGCTGTGATCATACTTGTAGCATTGGTTGACCTTGATGTAATTTGTTGTTCTGTTGAAACTTGTAATCCTGCTATTGAGGATTCTTTGGTCGTTGAGTAATCGTCTGCTGTTGTTGTTGTTGTTGTTGAAGTGGGTTGTTCTTCTGTTGTTGATGTGGGATCCACCCTAGTTGTTGTTGGTGTTGGTGGTCTTTCTGTTGTTGTTGCTATTGTTGTTGCTATTGTTGTTGTTGATGAGCTTTGTCTTGGTGTTGTTGATGTCGAATCAATCCTTGTTGCTCCTGTTGTTGGTGTTTTCAGTGTTGTTGTTCCCGATGTTGTTGGCATTATCATTGTTGTTGTTGTTCTTGTTCCTGGTGTTGTTGTTCCTAATGTTGTTGGCGTTGTCATTGTTGTTGTTATTGTTCCTGGTGTTGTTGGCATTATCATTGTTGTTGTTGTTCTTGTTCCTGGTGTTGTTGTTCCTAATGTTGTTGGCGTTGTCATTGTTGTTGTTATTGTTCCCGATGTTGTTGGCATTATCATTGTTGTTCTTGTTCTTGTTCCTGGTGTTGTTGTTCCTAATGTTGTTGGCGTTGTCATTGTTGTTGTTATTGTTCCTGGTGTTGTTGTTGAAGCTGTTGTACTAGTTGAAGAGATGGAATTCGTAGTAAACTTTTTATCGCATTCCCCCTGAATGCACGTCTCAGTACTGATGTCAAAATAGTGACCTTCATTGCACCCCAGGAGGTCTACGTAACCTCGGGAATAAGAGATATAGCAGTAGAAATATTGTGAACAATCACAAGGATTTCTGTAATATCCTAATCCCAAATGGCATAGATAGTAGGCTGCAAAAGAATATAGCATGGTCTCTTTGAATTGCATTTTATAATAAATAGCTCTCCTGTATACAAGCCATCTGCAGTTATAAAACCCAGAACACAGAACAGTGAGCACTCAAGATTCCAAGGTTATAAGATGAGCCAATCAACTTTTATTGGTTCGAAGTCAATTTGTTGACTTCACACTATCAACTGGACCAATCCATTGATTAAACAATCAATAAGCTGTTACTCAATATATCGATGGATCAACCAATCGATCGATCAACCAATCGATCGATCAAACAATCAATCAATCAATCAATCAATCAATCAATCAAGGGTCATGAACTGGACATCCTTTTTATGTTACTGTACAGAATTGACACTTACATGAGCAGGTCCCAGCTTCGCCAGATTCAGTTTTACACCACGGATTCGTTCCAATACACTCGTGGTACAGGACTCCATTGTGCTCAAATGGAAAACTACACATTCCATAACTGTTCCCTGTAAGTAGAAATGCTTAGTCTTTTTTCGTATCTTGGTCAGTGTCAGGTGTTTGCAGAAATTGGCCTACTGCATGAGTCCTTGACTCAGCATGACCGAGGATATATCATTAGGAGGCTTTATGCTTGCTTCGGCGTGCCCGATGGAGAAGATAACTCTATGGGAAGGTCTTCTTTGCTTAACGTCAGCATCCGAACCGACTAGGATATGCAAAATATCAAGTTTTTGCCTGAACTGAACCAATGGATTAGGCGGGTCAAAATCACTCCACAGTTGTAAAAGATCTACCTCTCCCCTTTCGTTAAGACCAGACGAATTTCGGCGGGTGAAGTGTGAACAAATGGCTTAGGTTAACCCACCCCCAACCTCCCAGGACCATCCGTTCAGTCTTGTAGCTGGTGCTTCACACTGAATCAGCGGGTGCCTTGGTAGAATATCAGTTGGCCAGGGCAAGCTAACATCAACTATAAACTTCCCTCGTTCTCAGCTGATATCTGCCTTGCCAGATAACCCTCATACTCAGTAATGAGTGGGATTCCTGTCATGTGGTGATTCCATTCACCACATGGTTTTGTAATTATGTTTAAACCAGCCTTATTCCTAATGACCCACTGCACTATAAAAAGCAGAGGTCAACCTATTATCACTCTCTGTGTCTCACATCCTCCTCAACGAATGCCATTAAATATC
>Ga0224511_10005165_pt1 | contig 10155 bp, 2 predicted proteins | sample SF_May12_sed_USG_2_FD_169988 | JGI IMG/M metagenome (GOLD analysis project Ga0224511, IMG submission 169988) | Sediment microbial communities from San Francisco Bay, California, United States - SF_May12_sed_USGS_8_1 | ecosystem: Environmental > Aquatic > Marine > Sediment | place: USA... | reverse complement strand
CGATCGAGTGAAACATTTGTGTTTTATGTCAATATTAACATTACGGCAGTAAAGATACAAACGTAATTTAGTATGGTGTAATGTGACCGCATACACGTACCGCGTTTCTTACGGCATATTATGTTTCAATAACATGGAGAAAACCACTTTCGGATGAGTCGATTTCCGGATGCTTCGAGTTATTTTTGCAAGTCCCTGGGACTTCGAGGTTTCGAGTTTCAAATGTATACTCTTTGCCATTCATGACAAATAAAGCAGTTTGAATCCAAGTAATTTTCATGATCTATTTATTAAAACAGCGTACACCAAAATGCCTTAATATACAATGTTTTACATAATCATGATGGTTTGATAATATCATGTTCATCTCTAATTAAATTGTGAAAATTGTTCATAGATCAGTGTTAATGATGCAGTGATTGAGTACACTAGAACCAGAATAAACAGGCGGACGCCTCTTTACAATGCATTTTACCTTTAAAATTTAATTGAAATAACAAGTCTGTTTATTCTTGCAAGTACTCGAGTACTTAAATACTGCCTTTATGTGTTTAAATTTGAAGAATGTTGGTAAGATTGTAAAAATGTTGTATTTAGCATGGCTATGAAATATCTATCTTTTTTCCAAGACACCATCTGCTTCCTCGTAGTTGTATTTAATAACGAGAATACGTCGGAGACAATGAAATACAATTATGGACTAACAAGTGTTATAATAATAAAACAATTTGCACGTTAGCGTTTATAACACCTATACACCTGTAATAATGTTAGAGTTAAGACCAAAAATAATAACTCTGTAAGGAAAGTATGTGTCACAGGAACTCTCCAGCGGTCTGCTTGTGTAACACATACACAGGAATAGTTTTGAAAAACTATAAAATCTAATTACCAACTTTTTCGGGTGATCAATGGTGTGGTATCCTAATATGTCTTGTTCATGTACCGGTAGGCATTGCGTTGCGTTATTGTGCGAGCCACATGACCATAACACAGACAAGTATCTTTAATGTTTCTGGGATGCATTCGTTTAGAGATGGTAGGTGGCGCGCAAATAAAACTTGTTACATGCATACGGGTGGAACATTGTACGGCAATTATTTGTAATGTATTCGCGTATTAAACAAAATTTTTAATGAACGATTAATTGGCAAAGGTTAATAAATTTAAACGAATAGCGAATTGCAAAACAGTAGATATTCTATTCAGATCGTACAGGTTAGATCATACATTTAGAGCGTAGATCTAGTTATGTTTTAAAGTCAAGTTTAATAATAAAAAAATCAGCGAACAAATCTATTATGCAAAATCATACCAAAGAGGGTTTGACAATCGTTAGAAACAGTTTAAATTGGTAATATAATGCCCACGATTTAAGCACATAATTTAGAAGACGTAAATTCTGATACAATATATCAGACACGATAACAAACCACATAGCAATATAGATGCAAAAAACAACATATTATACTAAGCACGATTTAAATTATATTTGTAACCTTATACAAACATAACATTTTGTTTTTGACATTCGCTTGCAACTCTGAACAAGATAAAACAGTTTATATAATTGCAAGAAAATGCCAAATCCATTATATGTTTCAGTTTTCGTTTGCCATGCAGAACAAATACCATGTTAACTTTGATCATCGTTTATCATATTAGAAATTTTGGTTTACCGATAATAAAGGTTATGTTACTGCCACGTACTCTTAAAATCTATAAAACTAGCCAATATATAAACGATCAAATTTAAAGGTGTAATAATGTCTATTATGCCATGCTTCTTAAGCTTCACCAAGCCATTATCATGTACGCCCGTTTTGTCACGACTGTTCCGATTGTATTGCGTGGCATTCAAATGTTATAAAGGGCGGCGCCAAATAAATGCTCAGTTAATTTCATCATGGACTTAAAGGGTATCGCGGTAGTTTATTTTTTCGGGGGTGATTTTTGCTGTAACAACACCACTGTGGCTACTAAACCCCGGCACCCGAGACCCGAAATGGGACCCTTTTATCAGTTGGTACTATTGGATCTTGGGTCAGGAGACGAATATTAATAAAGAATTATTTTATAAAATTTGAAAATACATGTTGTGTTAAGAATGATTACCTTATAAAACTAAGTGACACATACGTTCTTCTATAGTGACCTGGAAATGATAAACTCCTACATTCGAAGAACAATGTCACACCAGATTACGCATAAATGGAAGCGTGGGCGTTTGTGGAGTGTACATCGAAGACTGCTGATGAATACGTGCAATGGACTGAATAACATAGTTATTTGTGATTCATTATTTTTACAAAGGTATTCAATTATTTATGTTCCTCCATCTTCGCAATGCCTTTCACATATCAACAGAAATAACTTAAGTTTTAAACGAACTGCTACCTGTTAAGGTACCATAAAACAGGCCGTGGTGATAAAGTGTAGCTATAACAAAACCTATTCTGCACATATTATGGACTTTTAAATAGGCTATTGAATATATACAAATATTATGGACTTTTGATCAGGCTATTGAATATACAAAAAAAAAATATTCTATAAACCACAATACAACTTATTTTTGAAATTCATTCGCAAAGATAAATGTTTGTGTTCAAACTCAATTTAAGTAATGTAATCACATTTGCCTTGACTTTATTTTTCTGTATTGTTGTGAAGTATACCCCTTTGTGAAAATGAAATTGCAGCTGTAGGTGTACATATCAAATGTGGGTCAATATAATTATATTACATGCGTGTAAATATACTTTGCAGTGTTATAATAATTAATACAGTATGTTTTTACATCGATTTTCATGAGACATACTAGTACACTGGTAGCGGTTGTATTAGATAAGAGTTTTTAATAACAGCAATTGACCTGTCTCAATGTTTGTTAAAATCGTTATGTCTATACAACTGCACAAGAAATGGCACCATTTCAAAACAAATAATGTTTTTGGACAAAAAAACAAGCACGCAACAACAAGAATACAAGAAAGCAAACATAAAAAGACAAACCCGGGAGTCCTACCCGGGACGTCTGGCACCTCAATCGAATACGTTACCTCTCGTCCACCGAGACAACTACACATAAGCTTGTAGTCAATCTAACTGTTTCAACGTTATGCACCAAACCATAAAAAATCAAAAACATATTTTGCGGGCCAGGCGTTTCAGTCTGTTTTGTTAAATTTTAACATGCATGGACCATTATAGACGCACAGGCGGACGGACAGACAACGAACCTAAAACAATATGTCTCCCATTTCTTGGGAGACATAATAACAACATGGAAATCCCTGTGAGAACCAAGAATCGAATCAGGCACAGCAGGTAGAGGATACCGAGGCAACTGAATCACTGCCTTATGGGGGTTAAAATGTACAATGTAAACGTTTCTGGTAAAAATATACAGACAGCATGTTCAGTCGACGAAAGGCCAGTAGACTCTGGGTTCGTAATTTATGATTATGCATGTGTGTATAGACATATTCATTATAAAGTTAAAATTTAAAAAGGTGTTAACCTTTTATGTCAAAAATGTAAAAAAAAGAGAATTTCTGTGCATTTCTAATATTCTATTCGTAACTTTGAATTTATATTATTTTTTGTCTACGGCATTTGTCTGCAAGCCAGGGCGAAAAGTATTTTTAAGCCCGAAAATGTCAAAGCTCTTTATGCTTCTTGGCTTTCTTATGTCACGCAATACAAATGCTATTTAAAGTTTGAGCATCATAAATCATTTTAGAAACGTTGTTTCGCTTTTGAAAGCGTAAAACGTTTATTAAAATACTCAATCAATAGTAAGGGAAACTTTAAAACATTTACAATGAAATCGAAAACCTATATTTTAAACAGAACAAATTATTTGTTGAAACATATACCAATACAATTACGGAACACAACTGGTAAAAGCCACCCCATTATCATAGCATTATTGTTATACAAACACTATTTTAAAAGACACCACATGGTGCAAGTTAAGTTTCAAACAATTTTAAACTATCCCAAATTTAAAGGCCAATAAAGATTGTTCTAGATATTTTAAACATAATTTAAAATGCACACGTCTTCAACACTGTCAATAATTAAGTTACACATACTATACCGAAGCCAAAAAAGAATGTGTGCATTGATGTGCACTTGGTAATAACGAACTATTTTATATGTATTAAAAACAATTATGCTTGAACGGTATAAAATAGACCTTTCTTTTTTCCAAACGTTTCAATTGTGGTCGACATCACGCGACCATAAGGTCATTATTTATGCGTAAAGGGCGTTCCGTCGTCAATGTAAACATACAAGCGTGTAAAAATTCTAATGTGCGTGCATGTTTCCATGCTTGTATTAACAAACCTGATTAAAATCAAAGAAAAAAACATGCACTATTCGCGTCTGCAACTATTGGCGTTCACGCGTTAACGTCAAAAACTGACCTTGACTTTATATGTCAGAATTATTCGAAGTTCAGTTGGTCCCAAACAAAAACACTTAAAATGTTGTTGCTAAATTTAAATTTTGTAACACATGCTTGACGACGTTAGTAACGCCAACGTAAGACACCAGTAGCGGAGTCGCATCGATTAGTCAATTTTCAAGTGGCAGTCCCGTTTTATGTATAAATTTTTAATGTTTTGTGATTTTATTGTTACTAAATGACAACAAATCAATTCCGAGACAGATTTAAGTTTTATGATGCAAAGCAAGAGTTGCACGTGCAAAAGGTGCATTTAAGCGTGAAGTTTATTTGATAAATAGAAATGCATCAAATTATTGTCTTGATTATTGCACTTTTAACGACACATTTGTAATAAACATGACATGAAAAATGGTATTACGTAACATAGTACGTCAATGTTATGGGCATTTATCATGTCCACACTTTTTTTTAAGTGTCAGTATATAATCGCAAAATACTTTTAAATAGTTTAGCAGGATCGCTTTTGCAACTAAGTGGTATCGATGTGATAAAATTATTTATTGTAACGTTGAATTAATGAAGTATTTCTTGCAACATAAATATTTAGATGTCGTTATAGGATTTAGATATAAGAAATCGTTAATCGTCAACGGTTGAGTAATGTGGCCAATCTGAATAATAATAAAAAGGTTATTTTTATCTTGAGTTGGTGCCTCAAACCTGATCATTTAGTTATTCCCGTAAGCGTTTTATGACCGTAACCTTCTCTACATATTTTATTTAGATATCTCTTTTATACGAAAATGAGTGATTTCATACGCGCAATAATGATACCAATAGACATGCTTTTAAACAGATTAGTTAGTGTCGTACATTGCTTGGTCGACCATGACCTTGCTCATAGCACATATACATACCACGTTATTATGTTTATTTGATCTGCAACTGAATAACGTCTTAAATCTATTTTCATGAAATAGGATCTCACAAAGCAGGATGTTTTGACGGATATTGCAAGACATTCTTGTTCAAAATAAAGTCGTCGGGCCTAAGGCTGAACCGAATAACCTTGAAAATATCTTGTACGCTACGACGTCAATTGCAAACGTCAATAATTAAAATACAACCATCACCGGCTTTGGTTACGTTTATCTTTTTATATTATAATTGTCTGAAATATGTAGAGTAATTTTTTGAGAGCATATGGTGGCCAATTATCGTGTACTTTAACATGCGTCTGTAAATATCTGTTGTTTTAGATGGTTATGTTTCCACTACATCCATCGTCATATAAAGTGCTTGCTCTACATTTGTAACCTACAAGTTCCAGATTAAATGTTTTCACCAATTATATTTAAAAGACAAATGCTTTAGTAGTACAAGTGCGTGAGTCGTTGAGTTCAGTTAAAACTGCATTATTTTTTTAAATGTAATATGACTGTGTTTGCTGTACTTTTGATGTTGCTATTTAATGTCCTTTTTATATCCAAACGCCACTTACTCACGCGTAGTTTATAAAATGTCGCAAGTGCCTGTCAGGCACGATGGATAACAATTCATGAAGATATGGTAAGTTATAGCTTTAATATTATAGATGGAAGAGATGTTCAAAGAAAACATGTTACAGACCAAGCAGATTGGGTCATATTTAACGGCGCCATGACTTGAGTCATGTTTAACGGCGCCGTGACTTGGGTCATGTTTAACGACGCCATGACTTAGATCATGTTTAACGACGCCATGGCTTGGGTTATGTTTAACGGCGCCATGACTTGGGTCATGTTTAACGACGCCATGACTTGGGTCATGTTTAACGGCGCCATGACTTGGGTCATGTTTAACGGCGCCATGACTTAGATCATGTTTAACGACGCCATGACTTGGGTCATGTTTAACGACGCCATGACTTGGGTTATGTTTAACAACGCCATGACTTGGGTCATGTTTAACGGCGCCATGACTTGGGTCATGTTTAACGGCGCCATGTCTTGGATCATGTTTAACGGTGCCATGACTTGGGTCATGTTTAACGGCGCCATGACTTGGGTCATGTTTAACGGCGCCATGACTTGGGTTATGTTTAACGGCGCCATGACTTGGGTCATGTTTAACGGCGCCATGTCTTGGGTTATGTTTAACGGCGCCATGACTTGGGTTATGTTTAACGGCGCCATGACTTGGGCCATGTTTAACGGCGCCATGTCTTGGATCATGTTTAACGGCGCCATGACTTGGGTCATGTTTAACGGCGCCATGGCTTGGGTCATGTTTAACGGCGCCATGTCTTGGGTTATGTTTAACGGCGCCATGACTTGGGTTATGTTTAACAGCGCCATGACTTGGGTTATGTTTAACGGCGCCATGACTTGGGTTATGTTTAACGGCGCCATGACTTGGGTTATGTTTAACGGCGCCGTGACTTGGGTCATGTTTAACGGCGCCATGACTTGGGTTATGTTTAACGGCGTCATGACTTGGGTCATGTTTAACAGCGCCATGACTTTGGTCATGTTTAACAGCGCCATGACTTTGGTCATGTTTAACAGCGCCATGACTTTGGTCATGTTTAACGGCGCCATGACTTTGGTCATGTTTAACGGCGCCATGACCAATTGCTGAACAAAACAAACAGCTAGCACAATACGAAACAAAGAATATTTAAAAACTGTTTCTGAATGTGTTCTTTTTATAAGACAAATTATAATCCTTTTCTGTCTTTGTGATATAAGTTTTTAATAGAATAGTTACGTAGGAAAATATATGGTTAAATAACCGGCATGCAAAACAGCAAAACAATTAAGTGGACAAAACAATTGAATCGTCATTGTGTAAGACGACTGGGTTACAATTGGTTCATCACTCTTTGACAGTTAACATTTGTCGCCAATTATATTATCCAATAGCAAAACAAGTCGATTTATGGTCATACCTTTCTAGTATTTGCGTATCTGTCTATTTATAAGGTATATTATTAGCTTGGATGGAAATAATGTTAGTATTGGTGGATATTGAAAACAATATTACTAATCGATACTCCAATTAGATGTTATTGGTATGTTTTTGTTAAAGACTACAAAAAAAGCATTGCATATGACCACACGTCTAAGAGAGTCCGCTGTCGATGGGTTGATTTCTCTTGAATGTCTTGCTCGATAAAATACAATGTTAACATATTTGCATGGTGAAGAACAGGAGTAAACTTTTAGACTGTTTGCCGAGTTCCAAAACAAGGTTACATTTCGAACATTTCTGTTAACGCATGCTGACCTGTAGCTTTTACACAATCCCATATTTAACTTGTAGACACTAAACATTATTGTTTTGTACAACAATGATAGCAACCAAAATGAATTTGTTTATATTGAGTTCTCGTTTGTTTGTGAATAGGTTATTGAAATACATATTATTCCAATAAACTTGTGCCGTGTGAATATAGTTATTCAATGTCGCTTCTGAATATGCTAAGTATGTATCTCTATACTGTTGTAAATCACAATCTTACACACTGTTCAGAAATTGAGAATGATTTTTTATAAAGAAACACAAAAAGCTAAAATACATGTGTAGCTAATCACATGACATGGTTTCATAAGCAACTGTTGATATCGATTTTAAGGACGAATACTTAATTTGCATCTTTAAACAAACTAACTTATCCTTCTAATAATCGATGATAAATTCGCAAATATATGACTGTGAAATTTTACAATTATTTAATTTATGCCAAGGAAACCTTTAAATTTAGTTCTAATTGTACAATAAAAGCATTATGATTGGTATTGACAAAACGCCTCCGTCTTGAATTCTGTTAATTTATTAAATGAAACGGAACCACTTCCTGTAATCCTAGGCAAACATCTGAAATCGCTTCAGTACGCTAGACTGTCTTTACACGTCTGCCGGGATGCATATTTATTTTCATTACAAGTACTTTACGTCAAATTCTTACTTTCGGCAAACATAAAAGTTTCAATGTAATATCTCTCCAGTTTCGGTATCCTTAGATTGTTTGTCAAGCTGTGGATTTTATGTTTTATTAAAACAAAATACGGAAGACATACATTTACATTCGGCAAACATAAAATATAACATCGCGTCAGCTTAGCCGCAAATTTCCAATGCAATTTGTTTGCAGCAGCTTTGCACAGGTGCAATTGTAATATGCCATTGCTTGATCAACACATAAAGAGATTACACATAACCTTAACATGCCATCTCGTGGTGATAACAATAGCACGGGGGACATACGATACTCATAAATATATTTTTATATATGTCCTTATTTCATCACTACGACATTTCGTAGCCTTACTTTATTTTACCGAAACAACAGAAGGGCAGTACCAAGCTCGAAACGAAGTATTAAACTACAAAAGGCGTATCATTTGATAAATAAACATTTAAATGTTATGTTTTGGGAATTAAAGAAACAAACAAACAAACAAACAAACAAACAAACAAACAAACAAACAAACAAACAAACAAACAAGAATAAAAAGAAATACACACAAACGATTATTTGTTTTCAAATGAATCCTTTTCGATACTTATTTTTTTTATGGCGTAATTACTCTAAACTAACTAAAAAAGAGATTCTAACGTATCAGACTAGATATTTGTATTGTGCGGTTGAATGTATTGACATACCGCCTACAGCTATTTAATCCGTGGTAAATGGAAACGCCTCATCTCTGCCAAGATCGTAGACAACGTGTATTTATTGGCCTGTTTCGTTTCGCCTGTCTGCACAAAAGCTATTTCGGGAACTTTATTTTATATTTATTACAAATAAAAACGAAACACCTCAATTTACATTCGGCAAACATATAATCTGGCACCGCTTCAGCTTTGCATAACATTTGATAATGTGTTTTCCTAAAACAAGCTATATCCGGATGCAAATTCCATATAATGTAAAATTATTCTGTCGCATCCATTGCTGTGTTCAACCAGTTCAGAAGGCTAAAATATATTCACATCATCTAAGACCTAATGGAGGTACTAATATTAGAAAAAGGCTAGGCAATATACAAACATCAAATTGAAATATCAATGTGTTTTAATAAGCAAGTAAAATAAACTAATAACCAGTACCTAACAAAAATAATACAGGTTGTTTGAACTATGGTAAACGAAACGCCTAATATCAGCTACGATCAAAGACAACATACATTTTTGGCGCAGCTGTTTAGGCTGGCGTTTGACCCAGGGATTAAGTTGTGCATTAGCCAATGAGCAACGTTGTAAGAGAACATAAATAAAAATATATTTAAGAACAAGTCCTGCGATTGGTCCAAATTAGCTACGTACTCTGGTACATGTTGTCGTTCACATGTCTATGGTGCAAATAATAGAACTAGTATTGAATAAGTTATCGCGGTCTCGGTAGAAATTCGAACTTCTTAATATAATATTGACATCTGAACATGTTATAAAAACTGTTCGCTGAAATGCCCCAAATGTACTATTCGTTTTAGATAAAAACCACATTACTTTTTGTGTATACTTTAAAGGTGTTAATTTTCTTAAATAATTGAAAATGCATGGAATGCATTTATATGTACATGTATTTCGCTTTTGGCGACATTTAATGGCATTTAGTCTTAAAGGTTTTAAATACTGTGAATCCAAATATAGTATTACAATCAGGTTGCTCATATATCATTATCATAAAAGATGTGGGTGAATGAAACATGTAATTAGGTCAGCACTATTTACTGCAAATATTTGTCTTT
>Ga0224511_10005164_pt1 | contig 10155 bp, 2 predicted proteins | sample SF_May12_sed_USG_2_FD_169988 | JGI IMG/M metagenome (GOLD analysis project Ga0224511, IMG submission 169988) | Sediment microbial communities from San Francisco Bay, California, United States - SF_May12_sed_USGS_8_1 | ecosystem: Environmental > Aquatic > Marine > Sediment | place: USA... | reverse complement strand
TAGTGGGTTCGCAATGCAGTTTGATAATTATTCAAGTATTCATAAAACGCATTATAATGTTATTATAATAAGGGCAAATAATATATTTATTTAAGTTGAATAAAACTGAGAACACTTACATATTGACCATAACTTGTCATAAAATTAAATAATACATGTAAGTTGTTTTACAAAAATATTAACTAAAGCATATAGTTATAAAAGCTTTTCGATGTACACTACTACTTAGTGCATGTATATGTCTTTTACTAAACATTTTGCAAGTAATGCGTGACTTTATAAATGCAACTATTAAAAATGACAAAATGCCTTGCACAGTCCAAATAGGTCACTTTGATATCAGCTGACCTTTATTTGACCTAGTGAACCACATTCTTGTTTCCAATTTGCTGTAATACTTGTTGAAAATGTACTTTTTGTGAATTGCTTTCAAAAAATTTCTCTGTTTTATAAAATGACCGTCATAGCTAAAATTAGAAGTAACGGTGTATGGATATTATTCAGATTAAATTGTCCGTTGTTTTAAAATTGTGGTTTTGTTGTAGAAATGGGCTACATTGTGACCTTTCGACCTATTTTTCAAGTGAGCCATTAAAAGCGATCATATAACACATCCCATTAAAACACGTTTTAATCGCATACTATGCGGACATGATATGTAATGGATGTTGTGATGGTTGCAGTATGGCTGTACTAACGTGCTGGTTATGTTGTATGATTTACTCATTTAGATTATTCATACATATCTGCTGGCATGCATACCAATTAAACTGTAATGGGTTCTCGTCCCCTGACACGGTTAGTAGAGCGTGATTGAAACATAACTGGCAAAGTGAGTTGTTAAATACTTTATACAAATTACATCGATGTAAATATATTTTATAGCATATGTTATGGCATGGCAAACATCAACAACGTAGTTAGTTTATGTAGCAAATATGTATTACCCCTAGCTACAAACATAAATCAACAGACGTTCGCACCTTAGAAATGTGCACATACCGTTTACATTTTAAAAAGTAATCAAACGGATTATTGAAATACCGTTTGAAAGAGAATGCTTTAATATATTGAGGCTTTTGATAAAATATTATATTGTAAAAATGATTACATCCCACTTTTTCTTAAAGTGCATGTGGAGGACAAAACGGGTTTTACATTTTGTATTGCTATCGTAAATACATTGTAGGTGGTCGGCTTGTTTTTGTTTTTCATTGACCGTACCAAGGCGGTAATTCAACATTTTTTGGAGGAGAAGTCCTTTAAGTAATTGAAAATTGAAAATAAAAAAACAGAAAAATCCGAAAAACACAAAAAATAGTTATTTCTTAATGTCTATTGCGTCTTTGTATACTCCGTGTTTTGTCATGTTCTGTGTGTTTTTGTACGGGCCATTTTGTCATGGTGCCCATACACTTGACTTGTCCACATTGTTTACAACATTTTTTCTTTGAACATCTCTTCCATTTATATTTATATTGTCTAGAAGTCGCGTTGTCCACAATCCCGTAAATATGATAAAACTTTATCATTTATTATACGCTTAATCAAGCTTTATCAACTGAGCTGTCGAATTATAGGCAATGTTGGGCTCACAGTGTTTGCCCCTTAGAGGTGTTTTCTCATCCGTATGGTCAGCGTCTCCGCCACTGATTTCAGTGGTGCTTGTCCACTAGAGGTGTTTTCTCATCAGTATAGTCAGCGTCCCCGCCAATGGTTTCAGTGGTGCTTGCCCACTAGAGGTGTTTTCTCATCCGTATGGTCAGCGTCTCCGCCACTGGTTTCAGTGGTGCTTGTGCGGAAGTCAGAACATGACATGAGGTAGTCGATTTCCTCCTCAGAACATTCAGTTGTCAGATGGTTCCTTAAGATGGGAAGTTTCTGCACCTGTGAATGTACAAATTCTACAGTTATAGTTTTATGATCAATCTGGTGCTTGTTTAAACACTGCGAAAATGATTATCGAAAAATGCATTGAATCAAGTGCTTTCAATGAAACGCCATTTTACCCTAAGTTACTAGAAAATAAGAAGAATAGGTTCTATAATATAACGACTCTTTTCCGGTTTGGCAAATATCATGGACTATAATATCTGAGTATTTTTTATAATTTGACAATTGCCGTATCCCATCTTCTACCATTTCGTGCATAATTATTGGAGAGAGAAAAACATGGTCAATCAGAACTGATCTATAAATCAATTGAATCTCTGTTTTGCTGCGCCTCCACGGTTGTTATGGGTAAACAACACAGCTTGTCACCAGCGCCAAGCACCTTTGTAATTAAATTCTTCGCACCAGTGGCGCCCATATTTTATGAGTTTATTCCCTGGAAATCCATCAGAATGATTTTGTCTTTCATATTTTACAACCTCTTAGCACGGAATATTGATCTTGTTTGAACGTTACAGTAAAGCTTTTACCTTGGCCACTGAAGATGTCATTAAATGCCATCGACAATTTATTTACATAATGATAAGTCTGCATTTATAATATTGACGTCGTTTACTTTCTGGCATATGAACAAATGGTTATTTATTATAGCCATTAAAGAGTCGTTTTATTTGCATTGTACTGTAAAACCATCTTTCATAAGAGATAAGCACCCTCCTTAACGAGAGACTACTAAATAACAGCAGCCTTTGAGACCCGACTATACATGGACGGGGTGGGGGTGATAAACAGTACGCCAGACTGACCGACTGTTAAATGTGACATTATAGACTGATGTAAGTTATTTTCATATTGAACAACATTGAAAATTGACTTTTGGATTTCAAAGGGTGGCCGAATGGTTCTGCATATACATTATATGTAAACTAACATAAATGCTTAGACCTGTTAACATCTGTAGACACAAAATGGGCGCAAATCCACCATACTTCCTTCCCCTCCCTACCGAATCATAATTGGCACAGCATTTCGTTGAACGTTTATATCATAAACCAACTTAATATTTACACAATTACTGCTCGGACAGCATCTTTAATATACCGATTACACTCATGCCAGCACAGGTTAACATTAGAGAACATAAAGGGGTGGAATGTTGATGTACAGCGTTAACTGTGCAATCGGCCTTCATTATTATACATGATATAAAAGCATTTAATATTGTGTTTAATAAATATTGCATGTTTAATTGTTTACAAAATAAATGTAGCAGGTTTTAGCCGTTGAAGAAACGGAATTCTATCCACTGTTTCAAAATACAATTTGAACATTGGTAAAATATTTACCTTTTTATATATTTAAAACACATACATTAAATGCAAATTGAGATAACGCTGAGGCTACTATAACGACGCCCTTAGCGAAGTGGCTAATTTGTTTAACAATGTTATCCTAAGTGACCAAAGACACGCGGCTATGTTTGTCAAAGTATACGCTAATGCTTTTCATTGCTTTCATTGGTGAACGGATTATGAATATTTAAAAAAGGGAGGTCCGCCGTTATGTCAATTAATCTAGACCATACCTACACATTTCTTTTCAAGTGGTTACCCAAACCTTACTAGCTTTAGTTTGGCTGTATTGTCTTGTTAAAGGGACTAGAGCACTGACTTTTGTTTTGTTTGTCTCTTAAATATATTATGACAACATAATTATTTAAAAATATGAATAAAAGCATGAACACTGAAATAAATCCCGTTGCTGCCCCATGGACAATAAAATGATTTCCTCTTATTTTACATGGTGTGTATTGGAAAATGTCCTGGTTTGTGCACAATATTCTTCAAATGTAGCATATGGAACTTAAGTTTATGCTTTATCACGCAGGTTTTGTAGATTTGGGATACTTAAGTTTTTTTCAATTTTTATGCCCAAAATGTGCTCTGGGGGCTTTAAGTAAATTAAAGTAAATTATAATTTCTATTTGCTGTCATCAGTCCAATACAAATCATATGTATAAATACTTTCAGTTCAATTGTATGAAATCAAACATCATATCTTTAAACCAAAGTCAAATATTGACATAAATGCTTAATGGCCAACAACTCCATAATTCTCCACATTATCTATAAATATTTTGTCTGGCGTTAGCACTTATCTTAAAATAATAAGATTGAATTATCTTTTAACACTACACTGCCAGGCGTGCAGGTCATGGCCTCGTCGACAAGACGAACGCAGCGGTTACTTTGTATGTGGCATTATAAATATTTAGATATCGCTTTACAGGTTTACAATTTCAACCGTACATTCACTGATTATAAGAAAACAAAATGAAATGCTTAAACAGCCTGTTAATCTCTTGATTTAACCGAACCACACGTTGGCCCAGTCCAACCTTTTTAAAGTCACCAGAGCACGGTTTGGGCATTAACATGGGACAAAATCTAAACTATCCCTAAAAGTATGAATAACTGCGTAAAAGAGCATAAACAATAGGTACCATGCGCTAGTTTTGAAGAAAAATGTACACAAACCAGGACATTTCCAATATACCATTTATTATAAGGGTAAATCATTTTCTTGTCCACGGACACAAAAAGGAATTACCTCATATTACATGCATTTTTCATGTTTTAAAATATGATGTCAATTTTTTTTAGTGTCAGCCATTTTACATTACATTTCTTTGCTGAGACTCTTACCTAAATCATATTTTAAGATAAGTACTTTTCAACCCAATGTTCTGTGCTCTAGCTCCTTTAATAGTTGATTTATATTAGGACAAGGCTTAAACCAGTACTGGCCTCAATTTTATATTTGAGGTTTAATAAGTTGATCATGAACGTAAATTACCAATATAACAAGTTTGCAGTGTTCTGTAGCTAAATGTCCTGACTAGTTTTATGTTTAACCTTGAATTTAAAATGTATATTTTATGACTAGTTATTTAAGTGCTCAATAAAGTGATAAAATAGAAGGAAATTCGTGGGGGAGTCACAAAATAGTCAAACAGAGGTGACCGCCGATAGGAGGTGACTGTTAAAACAGCATAGACTGTACTTCAAATTGGTTGTAGACAAATAGACAACCATAATTTTCGCATTAACACGATACCATAGATAAAAAACGCACATCCGCGGTAATAGAAATTGAGAAACAAAATGATTACAAAACTGTAAAGCCCCTGTCACACCAAACGGCGATGCCACAGCGTGTGTACAGCGTTCTAAAACCATGTCAGCGCGCTGTGGGATCGCCGCGGAATACACCTAAAAATATCAAATTTGTCAGTTATAGCGTGTACAGAACGTCCTCACAGCGTCCCTACGGCGTCCACACGACGTTCCCACAGCGTCTTTACAGCGTCCATGACGTTTTTACAGCGCGCAAACAGTTGCTGCAGCGTGTTCACAGCGCGCACACGGCGCGCACACAGCGTTTTCGCGGCGCGCACACAGCGTCCTCACGGCGATTATAGCGTTTAAGGTTTTTCACTTATTTTTTTTATTTTGAGTTACCCTATTTTGCAAACATAGTGATCTATTTTTACAATTTTTTGAAGCAATTCGTCATAGGATTTAACAGTTGTTAAAATGTTTAAAGTCAGACAGGACTTGCAACATATGTAGTAACACACATACAATTATACTAAGTAGTGTACATTATAGCTTTATAATGATGTGTTTAGTTGAGGTTTATTTTTGTTTAACAACTTATTATTAAAATAAAAGACAAACTATGGTCAAACTCTAAGTTTTGTTAGTTTAAATGAAACTTAAACCATTTGCATTAATTATAATAAATACTTTATATATATATTTTAATATATTTTATCATTATTTGTTTTATCATCAAAATGCATTGCAAACGCCTACTCCAAATGCAGAATTTACACGGCTTCTTTACAGCGTGCACGCGGCGCGCTCACAACGCGCCCACTGCGCTCTAGAAGACCCCACAGCGTTGCCACAGCATGCTGTCTAACACGCTGTGGAAACGCCAAGCCGCGGCGTTTGTTTTGAGCATGCTCAAAGTAAACGCCGCCGCATGGCGTTCTAGGCGCTTGCACAACGTTTCCACAGCGTCTGCACAACGTTGCTGGCAATTGCACAGCGCGCACTTTGGCGTTCTGCAGTTTTTTAAACGCTGTGGGAACGCTGTAAGGACGCCACTCTGGTGTGACAGGGGTTTAAGTAGCTTAAAACTAAACGCAGCATTATGGGCGGTGAGATGTACCATCGCTTCCAGCACGTGCACAGGGACTTCCCACCGGAAGTAGTACAGCAACACCACCACGAGGATGAACGCTAGCGTGGAGATCACAGGAACCGTCACGTTTACCCACAACGGAACTTCCGGCGACCCACGCTCGTTATCCGTCCCTGTTAATGTCTGTAATTTGAGCGAAATGTATTATGTACAAATAATTGTTATGCGTACATTCAGTTTGCAGTCTGGAAACGTGCGATATTTAAGCATTGAATGAATATTACACAAATAAATGCAAGGAACGGTATCTACATGTAAATCTGGGGCTTACATGTCAGTCTAATTAAATCTTTAAGTACAGTTAATTAAGAAACGGTCTCATACAACTGTATGAATGAACAATAAAAGCAACATACATTTTAACACATGCATTTGTAATGTAATTTCCAGCAGAATTATGTATTGTAGCGTTATATTGTATAATGGACTTTCTATTAAGCATATGTAATATTAATGTACGCATTACGTGTTCCACATACCTTAAAGTTAATGTGTGTATCCATGTAATGAAACTGTGATGGACTAATTAACATACTATCAATTATTACAAACCTTTTGTATCAACTCATGATAACAATATCAGACGCTATGTCGATATTTTATCACACTTATACTTCATGCTTTTAATTACTTATACATTCGTTATGAATAAAGTTATCACCATAACTTGAAAACTTAACAGTTGACATAACATTCAATTAAAATTACCGGTAATAACACTGGCATGTGGAGTGTTGGGGTGCAAAATGGAAATAATTATATCAAGCAAAACAACAGAAACGTGGTTGCAATGATTATTGTGCTACAGGACGCAACTAACTATAAAATAAAATTTATGAAAATAATAACGAACAAATCGCGTTGTTATTTTGTTGTTATAAAACGATGCGCAGTACGAAAAACAATGGGTTAAAATAACGAAATGCACTGTTTGCAAGAGGAGTGGTGGTTCACCCTAAGATAATGTAACGTCAACGTAAATATGCTTTCCTAAAGGGCAAATACAGAACAAGACAAGAAATAGAACAGCAAGATTTATGTATCAAACACCGATCATGCACTTTTGAAGGAGTTAATACTTGTTTCACCATTTAAAGTGTTTGACCTAATTTTTCCCGATAAGCCAATCATGTCCGTTAACTGGTCCCTCCATGAGCACACGTGTTAACTTACATGATATCATGGGTGCTCGCATAAGTGTGTCTCGTATCGAGACTTGTCAAGCTTTACTTTAAGTTCAGTGTTCGCAAGACCTAAATTGAATCATTCTGTGTTTTCGCGACAATTCCGCCTATCGACAAAAGACCTACCTCCCCGGTCTACCGAGTTAACGTATCGCTGCATTGTTATTATATTGATATGAAATACTGCTTCGTTAAAATGTTACTGACCAAAGATCGGACTTCATGATATTGGTTTATGTTTACAAGGGCTGGACCGACCCAATGAGAAATAACCACTGATTTGTTTGAAGAAATCGACCAGAAGTGTTTTTATAACAGATACATAATTATTGTTTACATGACCGCTCCCCCCCCCCCCCCAACTTTTGAAATCTCATATTTATTATGTCAAGTTCATTTGAAGTCGGACGATATGTGACCGTCGTCAATAATGTTATAATAATTATGTTATGCTGTCCATTTATATACGTTTTTCCCTATCAAATGTGTTAAAAGTTTGATGACTTTGAACTTGCCAACATGTAGAAATGATGAATAGTGTCTCTTTCCAATGTTTCAGAAAATGCAACAAACTTTTAATGAAATAAGAGTAATAGAATCTATCGGATATGCCGAATATGCGTATTATGTTTAAATCTAAACCACGCAATAGGGTTGTACAGTTTAAGATGCTACGTCTGTTTCTTTATACCCTTATAGTTAGTCACACATTTTGCAGTATGTTTAGTATACGAAATGAATTAGCATTGCAAAAGAAATTGCACAATTTCTTGCAACTAATGTTATGTTTGGACAAAAGTAAAATCACAACAACATCATAACAAAAAACAAAACATCAAAATTCTTGCAAGAGCGGGGAATCCAACACGGGACATCTTGCACTTCAGTCGGGAGCGTTACCTCTGGGCCAACTAGACAACTGAACGGTGTGATTGCAGTCAGCTATTTTAATGTTTCAACATACTTGGTCGAAACACCAACAAACACAGCCATATGTGCGGACCACGCTTTTTCAACAAAGCCAGTTTTTTGTGTAATATTTTAACATAAACGGATAACTATATATGGCAGTTTCTTAAATTTACGGAAGCCCGAGTCGAGTAAACGGCCCGTCGGTCAATTAGAATTGTATACAAAATAGCCCGACCGGTCGATTTAAATTTTAATCAGAAGTAAAATTCTAAACAAAGAAACAAATTATCATGAAAACTGATTGTGGAGTGTTTTGTTCGTAAAAAAGACAACCAAAATTGAGATTAGTGCAAGTCAACGCATTTCTAATATGAATTGTATGAATTATGACCACAACAAAAGTTTTGGGCTATTTAAATTTCAGTCGGGCTATAGAAATATCTGAATAGCCCGAAGGGCTATAGTCGAACAATAATTAACGCGCATACTGTATTTAAATATTGTTGAAACTTATTTGGCCATGTAATATTTAGATCATATTCTAGACGCTGACTTAAGCGTATTTTATGCAATGCTTGTTTTTCCGTTAAAACTCTATTCTTTTTTATAGGAAACCCGTCGATCCTCATCAAGAAGACGGCTTGCGTCAAATACGTAAGTTCTTGTTTAGTGGAGATAAACTTGTAAGCACCACGTCATAATACGTGAGTTTACACTTGCAGAAGAATTTACCTTGGTAGGGTCAGGTATTAATGCATAGACATACGTCTTTTTTACAACGAAACATATAGCAGAACACAAACTATAGAAAGATTATGATTTTTTTTTCTCTCCAAAAAACCACTCCAACAACAATTGGATATTTATAATTATACAGAAGATGATGTCGTGCTTAAGTATTTGCAATCGATAACGTAGTTCTACTTGTTTGCGTGCAGAGGAACACTAAAGTTGCATATCGCAGGTGATCAGATTAGTTTTCAATACGTCCATGAATATTTAAAACCGGGTATCTCAGACCAAACCGTATTCTGGGAAGAAGACGGTTTATTTCTTATGAACGGCCTTTTTGTAGTACATAAGTACATATAAGTAGGTTTAATAGCAGATGCCACTTTATGTTTTATGTTGCAACTAGTATTATAAAAAGATAGAAAAAATAAATGATATACGTTACATATTTAGTCATACAGTACTTATGGATAGCATGAGTTGACATGTTTGGTCAAATGTTGTGAACTCGACACTTTGTATTTTTTATTTAAAACTTTATTTGCAATGTTTGTTGTACACTAGTTATTACGTTAAATGTATCTATTTATCTGATTTCAATTAAATGTAAGTCAAATAATTAACCCCGCTGATGTCATGCAAATAAACAAATTCGACGTGTGGAAAGAATGCGTAAAAAGCCGTGTTTACAAACACATTCTTATTTTCTGTTTTCAGTCGAGATGATGGACGACCAAGTTCATCTTACGACAGACGACCAAGTTCATCTTACGACAAACGACCAAGTTCATCTTACGACAAACGACCAGGTTCATCTTACGACAGACGACCAAGTTCATATAGTAATTCTGGATACAGATATTAATGTAATGATCGGTCGTTATCTAATCTGGTCTTCAGCATTTTAACAAGGAGCAATGCGTACATGTAAACACACACACTGTCATGTTAAAACATGTTTACAGATGTGTTTGAAATATAAATGGAGGAGATGTTCAAAGAAAAAATGTTGTAAACAATGTGGACAAGTCAAGTTTATGGGCACCATGACAAAATGGCCCGTACAAAAACACACAGAACATCACAAAACACGGAGTAAACAAGGACTCAACAGACATAAAGAAATAACTATTTTTTGTGTTTTTCGATTTTTCTGTTTTTT
>Ga0224511_10005163_pt1 | contig 10156 bp, 6 predicted proteins | sample SF_May12_sed_USG_2_FD_169988 | JGI IMG/M metagenome (GOLD analysis project Ga0224511, IMG submission 169988) | Sediment microbial communities from San Francisco Bay, California, United States - SF_May12_sed_USGS_8_1 | ecosystem: Environmental > Aquatic > Marine > Sediment | place: USA... | reverse complement strand
TGTTTTAAAGGTTAATGTAAATTTAATGGATAAAAAAAGGAATAAAAAAACGTTGTATACCTATATACATGTAATTAAAAGTTGATTTTCTCAGCAACGCCCCACTGGAAAGTTGCAAACTTTGTACTGCAGTACTCAGGACAGACAGGGGAATAAGAAAATATGGGTCTTTAAAATTCCCCCTGGGGGGGGGGCAAAAGTGTATCTGGCTCACGGCCTACTGTTATTTTATATGAGATAATAATGAGATGGTCAATAGCATTATATGTAGAGGCATCCGATCTTAAAACCTTTTTTCAACGTTAAAGTCCTTAAGAATTTACAATTTATTTATCATAAAACGTTGGTAATTTTACACCAATATTTGATTCAGTCTCCTGTTTGGTCTTAATCACATGTCACTTTATTGATTACGTTTGGTATTGGTCCCAGACATTATTATGCATGTTGCCGTTTTGAATGGCTATTGAAACGATTTCACCAACCGTGAGAATAGGCTGTATTGCAAAGTAGTATCGATTTCGGAAATGTATATTATACATTGCTTTGTATGAACCAAAGATTGTATTCAATATCTGAAGAATGTTTACGACGGTAACATTTTCATAACGATCTATCTTTGAGGTTAACCTTTTTAATTTCGTAGACACAAACAAAATTGTTCATACTATTTCGACAGTGTTTATATAGGATCTAGATTCGCTATCAAAATATAAGGCTTTTAAGTGAAGAACTTTTTCAAAATCATATTATTTGATAAGAAATGTAATGTTTTCACGGTTTGTTAAAGTAAAACGTAATATTTCCACATCGCTTCAATCTATATATATAGTACAAAATGCCAATAACAGCCGTAATAACAATACACACATTTGAATGCTTACATGTTCATAATTAAACTTGTACAATGCAATGTCAATAACATAATAATTAATACAAGTGTAAACACTTCATCCTAAAACTTTGGTAACACAAAGAAGCAATAATACTAAAGATATCACTATGATAAACAATAATTCAAACGCCAAGCTCTAGTTCTACTCTGTAAAGCATAAAATACCCAATTTTCAGATATTGATTAACATCATAACATTGAATAAAATGCAAAAATGTATTATGTCTTTTAAGTGGCACCGATCTGTTCACACTACTTGAATGTCAATCCACAGTTTTGGAGAAATCAATATCTTTTTCAGAGAGAAAATATGACATTTAATGTCAAATCAAACAGGTGACTATTAAACAAAAAGAAGCTTTTTCTCTGCCTTAATTTTTATTTTTACGAGAGTCGAATGGTATTTTTCGAAATTGAATGATGCCATGGGATGGCTTCATTACTTGAACATGTAATTATGAGCATGTCTTTTGGCTCGACTCTAAGCAGTTTTGCGTATTGAAGGACGCCGTATTAATAATAAAGGCTTAGATACAAACTGTAGTTTGACGCACAAAATAATCTTTAACTAATCAGAATTAAGTAATGGTGTTTACGTGTAAACCTTAGCCGGTTGTATGTCCAATCTTTGTGAATATAAGACCTAATGCCAATTATTACATACCGAAGATATTGATCAAAGCTTTTTGTACTTAATGTTGATATTTGTTTGTGAACACAGGGATATATTTTAGTATTATTAAAAAACTAAGGCAAATACAAATGTTTAGCAATACAAATTGAAAATTCATACACGATTGGAAAGGCGAGAAAGAAAACACAGCGTTAACCAACAGTCTCTGTGCTTTATTATGCACAGCACATACATGTATGTTGACAATCCACACCAAGCAGCAGCAAATAATCCGAAAAAAATATATTTGATTTGTCGTTTAGAGGAATGTCATATTTTGTATATAAAATATAATCATCTAAGTATTTCTACAGCTCTAATTAAAATCGTTTATAATCGTGTGGAATAAACGGAACTTCCACTCCTCCCTGGGGTCTGGTCGTTTGAGTCACATATCAACATGTTCTATAATTAAAACGAAACAAAAAAGACAACTGGGCATGTATGGTGTTTCGATTTTATGATTGCATCTAGTGAACATTATAAATTAGTTAGCTAGGTAGATTTATGTCGCATTTAATGTAAAAGCAATAAAATATATGTATATTTTAAATAGGATTTCTATGTTCAACACTTAAAGCATGGACACGTAAAAATGCTAAAACTAAAAGTTACAATCGTTAAAAATCTATTATTAGGGACACATTTCTTGTAATTCAAAATTGGTTTGATATTGATAAATCAATATGTTGAACATCGCACGTGATCATCTCTTCTAAGTCAAAGCGTAGCCATACCAATGTTCATGGGTCGCACGTAAGGTAATACATGTCATTGGGTAACGCGATGCATTCCTGAAATGAGTCTGCTGCAAATCGGTGATGATTGCGAATATTATGCTTTTTACACTCGCAACACCTCATATACATAATTCACATATATTAGATTGGGAACATGATTGGTCAGAGAGATATGTTCGTGCATTTGATCAGCAACTTCAGCGCAAGAGACGTCTGGAAGCAACTGTCTGCCACAATCTCTTTACTAAAATTCGGGGTTGGGATTGTTCCGAAGCGTTTTACAACATCTTTGAAGGCATCGCATGGCCCCAAGTAGTTAACGTCGCCGACCTGACGCGGTTACGAACATGAGCTATCGTAATGCGTCGGTCGGTGCAGACGTTTGTTGCTATAATAAAAAATCGAAAGCTGTCAAAGCCGCTGCTCGGGACGCGGAAACGGTAGCTGTGACAGTTCTACCTATGGCGAATGCAAAAGGACGAACACATGCGATTTTTTGTGAGCCACTTAAAACAAATGATAAAATTAATGGTTTTGAAATTTTAAGTTGAACAATAAGGTTAGTGCCAATCGTAAATATAATACATGGGTATTGTACCACTCGATATAGAAGGTCTAGTGTCAGGGGCCAATATACTAAATGACCAATTTAAATCCTTCATTTACGTCGCAGCTTAGACTTGATGAACAAAACAATGAACAAAAAGTTTAACGTCACAACCTGGTCACACTCCTATGCCATCAGTCTCTATTACAGTTCAATGAGGCAATAAGTTTTTTGCTGGACTGTTCATAAAACCCAAGATCTGGATCATATTTCACCTCGGTTGCTAAAAGAGCTTCACAAGGAGACAACACCAATTTTTACAATCATATTCCAAAGGACACTGGACCCTGGTAATGTTCTTAAGGACTTGAATCATACCATAATCACATCAGAAGGACCAATGTCTAAGCCAAGACATTACAGAAAAATATTATTCACATGTAAAACATCGGGACTTACACAACACATTTTATTGTGAAACACGATAGTGTTATGTTGATATTTACAACATATTCAGCCCTTAGCAACATGGTTTAAATTCAAAACACATTAGTGAGGGTGAAACCAACCCCTTGCGTACTGCGTACTGCTTCATGTTGACCTTGCGCACTGCATACCGTTGCGGCCTACCAGGAAATGAGTTTTGTCCGTCTGCTTGGAAATGTTAAAAACCGTCAGTCTCTTAGGTGGCGCACATAGCGTGGCACGTGTTTATTTTCGCTTATGCACACTAGATACTATAAAACTTCTCACTAGGTGTAGCATCGGAGCTCTCGTGATAGAGAGCCCAGTCGCTAATATTTAGAAGTTTTTACAACGATCTGTCCTAGAGATATATCTTTAATGCATTCCGTTTTTTGGTCTTGATAAGGCAGTTAATGATTGCACAGTTTGATAAGGTAAACCTGGTTGTTTTCTTTGCATTTGTGTAATAAAGTCTATAAAGATATCATAATCTTTAAATTTGCAATTCGCCTTTTCTTTCTTTCTCGGGTACACATATTTATGCGATCAATATTATTGAACGGCAAGCCAGTATTGTTTTGGAAAGGTATTTCCGGTTTGAAATGTCCCTGCTTTCTATTTTATGCATGCTAATTGCCCGAATGGAGATGGGAACCAGTCGAGTTTCGGGCGATTCCGATATTATTATGTAAACTACCGAACATTTGCTAGACGGTAATGGCCGAGTTGTTCCGCTTATGGTGATGTAATGCTTTTTTAGCGGAATGTATTCGCATCTTCACAACATGGCAAGCCATTCCTTTTAAAAGGAAATTTTATTAAATTAAATGTATATATGTGTGTGCAAAAGCACTTCGACGAAGGCAAACAACCCGCCTGCATGCAAAGGTAATTCAAGTACAAACTCATGAATACACTCTTATGGTAAAGAGAAGAATAAAATGCAATTATTCTCAAACCGATTGATATCTTCAGAATATTTTAAAACCGTTGAGTGCGGGATTTGAGTTTAAATCACAATGTTAAGAACAATGAGGCCGGACTTAAAATATTGTTTGTTGCCCCTCCAGCGACGAGTGTCAATAAGGGTTGGGTCTATAGGTAGGGAAAATATTTTAATTTGTAAAATTATTTTATCAGTATATTTTAGTGTAAAATGTTCATTTATTCTTTATACTTGGGCATAGATGTTTCAAATCCATACACAGTTAGTGATCATCCTGGCAAACGTTATACAAACAAAATTTGTATTTAACAATTTAATGCTGTTTTATTTTCTATTTCGAGTCTATGTCATCGCTGTCATTTTTGTACTAAATTTTTACGTGTTTTTAAAATATGTTTTAAAAACAGCAATAACACGTTTTGGGTCGCGGCAGTTTTTGCGGGTCGGTCGAAGGAGGGGCTACAAACCATATTTTATTCTTGAATATAAACACATTTAATTATTTATTATTTCATTCTTACTGAAATAATATGCTATAACAACAACAAAAAGAAGAACATATTTAGCTCTGATCACGGGATTAAACCCTCGCCTTCTACAAAACGACCACGCCACATTGAATTAGTGAATGTTCTCAGAACCACAGAAAACGCAAAATATCTCGGGGTCACTATCAGTAGTAACCTCAATTGGTCATCCCACATAAACACTATCACAAACAAGGCCAGAATAGTCTGACATTTATTAGACGAAATGTCAAAACACACAACAAACAACTAAAAGAGGCTGCATACAGAACATATGTACGCCCCCAGGTCGAATATTGTTCAACCATATGGCACTCATGGCAGAAACACCTCACATACATAATAGAAATGGTTCAAAGGTCAGCCGCAATGTATGTTCAAAATGACTATCACTACACAAGCAGTGTTATAAACATGCTCAGAGAGTTAAAGTGGTCTACTCTTAAGCAACGCAGAAATCATGCCAGTCTCACAATGCTACACAAAATACAGAACAAACAGGTCAATGTCGATCACAGTCATCTTACAACAACACGAAACAATAAATTCCTCATTCCGTGTCAAAAACAAAACAACACATGAACTCATTCTTTCCGCGGGCTATACGACTTTGGAACGAACTACCGACTGAGCTTAAGGATGCCCCAACTGTACCTGCATTTACAAGTGGACTGAACAAGTTTTATGCTTTTTAATTGATGTTTTAATTGAGTTATTTTATGTTTTCATTAAACTTTCATAAGTAAATCATTAGTCTTAAATTGTAAATGTTCAGGACTTGCGCCTGCCTTATGCAGTCAGTATTGACTTTTGGCAGTATAAAGTTGAAGTTTTAGAATGGAAGTAGAAATTAAGTAGATATTTATAACGTATGCAATATACCTTCAACGCCGGTCGCTTGGGAAAGTGTTCAATCATAAGAGATTTAGAGACTTCCGCTTTGGGGTATAACTTCGAGGAACAAATAATCACCAGTTAACGACGCTTCAATGGCAATTATATTCTTGCCACAGCGGGTGACACAATGTGATGTCACAGCCTATAATCTTAACATCGCATCTTTTAGACCGTTTGATAAATAAAAGTAAATTTTGTTTTAATATATCGTAAAGCATGTCTCACACAGAACACACGGTTTATACGGTTAGCCATCCGCGTTAACCGTACATACATCCGAACTAACCGTGGCCTGACCCGAATTACACACGGGGCATTCTAGTGTATCCGTTAAAGCCGTGAATGATTTAAAACCAAACTGGCGAGGATGTCATATCCATGTATGATTGTATAATGATTTCATGAGTCAGTAAGATACAGTGTGCGCCCGCATGAGACCGTATATACGTATAAGTACAAATCAGACACGGTCTAGTACGGGTATGCATGGTCTCAATATCTAACAGTCTTATCATGATTTATAATTCCTGACATTTGTTATATCTTCCATTGTTTTATAACTATAATATAGGTGTTTCTGCGTTGAAAGTTCGAAAAATCATGAAGCCTTGACATCAGAATGAGTCAATTTATAGCAAAACATACACATCTGTCTAAATGCGATCAAAACACGAACAAAGTCGGCAGGATCGTATGTAAACCATGTGAATGTTGAGTAAATCGAGTACATGTCGTGTTTAATCGTATAAAATTGAACCAGACCGTACAAAACCGTACTAGGAACCGTTTAACAATCGTGTTCAAAACGTGACAAACCTTGTTTGACCGAGTATATACGAGCTATTTGTTATACATTATTGTTCTACATTCGAGTCTAACTCGTATCAACTAATCCCCAGGTACGGATGGAGGCCATATACTCGTACCAAATATGAAAGCTCAGGGCCTTTTAGTTTCAGTCAATAATTTTGAAAATTGCATTTTAAAATCCTATTGTGTGACCCCGTGACCTACTTATGCAACCAATCAGAACCATTTGAACAACTTTGGTAGGTGACCACCCAGGGACCATTCCTGTTGAGTGTGGTCAAATTCCTATTAGCGGTTCAAAAGAAGAAGTCGTTTGAATTTTTCCTTATATAATTCAATGTAAAATTGTGACCCCCCAGGGCGGGTTTAATTTTGACCCTAGGGGGATAATTTGAACAACTTTGGGAGAAGACCTCTATATGATGCTATATACCAAATATAAAAGCTCTGGGCCTTGTAGTTTCAGACAAGATTTTTTTTTTTTGAAAATTGCAATTTGAAAACCTATTTTTGACCCCGTGACCTACTTATGCAACCAATCAGAACCATTTGACCAATTTCGGTGGAGGAACTACCAACGAACCATTCCTGTTGAGTTTGGTCGAATTCCCATCAGCGGTTCAAGAGAAGAAGTCGTTTGAACTTTTCCTTATATAATTCAATGTGAAGCCCGGACATTAAATTACAGTATTAAAATAACAGAGGGCAATAACTCTAAAATCAGGAAGTGGATGGTTATGTTTCTTGTGCAGTGCACTTCTCCTCAATAAGATATATACACCCATGAAGTTTCATGTTCAAATCTATAATAGTCTTTGAGATATAGCCCCAATAAGTTTGTGACGCCCGGACATACGCCAAATCTATATCCCTCCGCCTTCGGCGGGGGATAATAAACGCTTTCCAATTTTATGTATGTTTTGATTTTATGGAATAAAAGCACATACTAGACAAAATGTTTTGTTACTTTCAGAAGTTTAACTTCGAATTCCCGATATTTCAGTTTGCCCTTTAACACGTCGATTTTTGTTTTCTGTTCTTCAAAGTTTTGAAACAGCGTTTCCTCTATAGACTTAAATCGCGATTTCATTCCATATATAGACCCGACTGCGCTTCCATAACACACAAATAATAACAAAAATGGCAGTTTTTGTAATCAGTTTGCTCGTTTAACATACGCATATTAAGGAACGTCTTGTTGCAAAGTTCAGAGGGCGATTAATTGTTATGTGACTCGGGTGACCTGTAGGCCGTTTTTAGCAGTTCGTGATCAGTTTAGGCTAAGGGGAACAACCTCCTATTGCATTTATTTTGTAAAGATGATAAAATGTATTTCTTTGTACTTGTGAATTAATGCGCGGTATACACACAATGCTTTCTTGTGTTCATTGACGTTTTTCCCAATAAATAGCTAAATAAAAACATTCTATGTACATTATAAATACATAATAACAAAAGGCCCTTGATTAACAATAGAGACTTGTTGTAATACTAATAGCTGATTGGTAATATTCAATCTTCAATAAAGAGAAGGCAACCTAAAACGTTTTTTAATAATGTTAAACATGCAGTGTTTGTATGTAAAAGAGACGTTAATTAACTATGAAGCATTTTTAAAATCTTTACATCATTAATAGATTAAACATTTAAATCAGATGTTACTAGTGTAGAACATGTTAATTATATTATAACATTGTTTTATTCTTGGTAACCTGAATAAACATTTTATACATAAATAGCAGGAAAACAATTTGTCAAGTTAAATAAGGTTCAAAACTTTGTGTCTTGTACACATACATGTAAACTTTGAGAACTTGAGAAAATACGGCAGTCAAAATGTTGCTGAAATGACAAAGCAAACTTTTATATTTACGAGCTTGATTTGAAGAGTCGGATAATATTAATATTGAAATGCTTTAAACTTTGCACATGCAATTATAAGGACGTAGTTTAATTCGATTTTAGGTATGTTTGCGCTTTGCAGGACGCCGTATTGATCATGTAGGCTAAAAAATAAACATTAGTTAAACTTACCATCCTGTATTCAAATGAATCAGAACGTAAAATGTGTTTTTGTGTTCTTATCAGATTCAACTTATGTGTAACTAATCGGTCAAAAGAAGCGTCAGCACGTACATTTAGGCTATAGTGTTTCGATTAGTTTAAACCAGGGTTTTACAATGATTTTAAATGGCTAGACGTATGCATACTATATTGTATATGATGTGTACTGCAATGCAATTGCAGTTTGAACGAATAAATGTAGTTAACACTATTGTTTTACGTTAATTGAAACGGGCGCCCCCAATTTAAGTTAGAGAAACATAACATTGAAGATTAAATGTGTGAGGGTAAATGCTATTAAAAGAAAGCTTCGTGTCATTAAATACCATACATTAGATGTTAAATGTGTCATAATTCCAAAACTGCTAGCTTCGTTTAACATGGGAACTTCTTGCGATCTATAATCAATGTGCATCAAATTCACGTGTTGGAACATATTCTTAGAATGTGTCACGGCGTTGTCACTTTTAATTTAATTTCTTTAATTTAAAGTATCAAACAAATATATATTTCCACTCTTCAAAGTTACACTATTTCTTTTGTCTCCATTGGGTGTGTATCGAACTACCTTTGGGCTAAGGTCATCTAGGTTACCTCTGACACGCCCTTTCTTCAAAGTGGTAGGTGTTTTAACTTATATTGGTGGTAAAATAAATTGAAACAATGTTTAAAAATTGGATGCGTTCAGGACAAAAACTTGTTAGGACTGATAACCTGATAATGTATGTTAAATAATGCCTTATGCCTATTATTACACACCAAAGCTATTGATTGAAAACTCTAGAGACAGCCAGTTACAAAAGTCAGTACTAAAAAGGAGGTGCCTTGTGAAGACAGGTTTATAGTATTTTTACTATTATTGGAAACAAAAGAAAAATAAGGGGTTGGTACATTTCCTTGAATGTAAAAGTTTAATATCTGATTTGAAAATTTATAAACATTGCAAAATGTCCATATCATTTGGTACAAAGTGATTTTTGCACAGTTTTCTTTTAACAAAAACATATGTTAGCGATGTTTAATAAGTAGTGTTTAGAGCATAAGTTAGATAAAATTATGAAATGTTTATGTTGGTATAAATTATTTATTATTGTATTCATATATTTCTAATGCCGTATTTGACTGTTAAAATAAAATAAAAACATAAAAAATGAACATTCATCTTTTAACTTAATTGTCTTTTTAAAAACGTTTGTTCAAAAACGTTTAAAATGCTTTTTTACGGTGTGTCTTCTTCAGGGGCTAACAAGCTTTATATAAATAAAATTATTTAATGTATTTAAAGCAAATATTAAGTAACAGATTATAAAATAAAATATATAAACTGCATGCATTGTACAACATACGTACACATATGTGCAGGTATTATGGAGAATACACGCGAAAATTGTGCGCTTAGTGGGGACATTGTTTAAAAAGTAATGATGTCACAGTGTGAACAAATCATTTGCGAAGACGATCAAACATTACTCGATTATTATGCACAGGCGCGTAGCTAGCCTATAAAGAATGTGGATTCAAAATAATCTAGGGGGGTGAGGGGGCATGCCCCCCCCCCCCCCCCCCAAAATTTTTAAAAAAAAGTGAAAAAT
>Ga0224511_10005162_pt1 | contig 10156 bp, 13 predicted proteins | sample SF_May12_sed_USG_2_FD_169988 | JGI IMG/M metagenome (GOLD analysis project Ga0224511, IMG submission 169988) | Sediment microbial communities from San Francisco Bay, California, United States - SF_May12_sed_USGS_8_1 | ecosystem: Environmental > Aquatic > Marine > Sediment | place: USA... | reverse complement strand
TATACAATTGTATAAATAAAAATGAGTAATAAAGATGAGTATCTCTGTTAATAATGCACTTGATTAGGGCACGGGGCTGTTGATTGGTGATCATTTAGGATTAACGTTGTGTATACAGACTTACGCCATGACATGGTGATTGTCGGTCGATCAATCAAGTAATTTTGTGTATAAGTACTTCATAGCAGCACCTTCGGTTGATTGGTGATTAAAGAATGACATACACTAAACTTTGATCTTAGCCTAAAAGCCGACGGGCGTATTAGGCTTTTACCAATGTAACAATTAATTTTCTTAAATAAAGATGAATATAGATGAATTGCAATTTAAATAATTTTCATATAGTGTTAATTATGTAACCTAGGTTTCTCACCAATATTATAAAATGTAGTTAATGGCACTACTATAATACGGTAGTTGTGTATACCTAAATAGTACTCATTGAACATTACATTATACTTCATATGTTCGACAACAATCAATCAAATTTACACATTATTATTTAATTTAAATTATACGCAAAATTTGTTTAAAGTTTTTTCACGTCGTTTAATATCGTTATTTTACGTAAATTATTACAAATGCACGCGTCTAACTGTTTTCTAGAAATAGTATAATGGATTAAAATAGTAAACACTCCATTATTCATGTAATACATGCATGTAATTTATATAATAAAAAGTGGGTCGAAAAGGGTGGGCCGAAAAGGGTCGGCCGAAAACATAACTGGGCCGAAAAAGACTGGGCCGAAAACAAAAGTGGGCCGAAAAGTGACCTACCCATACAATTTTGTTTTACAAAGATTGTTGAAAGGATCTTTAATGCAAACCAAATTTCTTCTTCTGATAAATCCAACATTTATATGGTCAGCTTTTGTATGTGCGTGTTTCAGTGAACACATGATCATTCAGAATTAAAGTTCAGCACACATTTTGTGAAATGTAACACACTGTGCAGTTAAAAAACAAATATCTTGATATATTTGCCTTAAATATTATTAAAAATGGGCTATTTCTTAAAATAATAAATACAAATGTTTAAATTTTGTGATTTTTTTTCTCCCCAAATACCTTTTTTGAGCCAGATACATAGTATTGTTCAGTGAGAAAGCACTCATTGCACTGCTGTTGTTTGTAAAAAGCTTTTTGAAGTTAACACAAAAATACAGCACAATGTTACAAAACACAATAATACTATTTTCCTCTTCTTACTTTGCATTTGATCCTCATACCATGTTTTCAGTTTGAGATGATATTGTTGACGAAGACAGACGACTTGCCACTCATCACAAATCTCAACTGGACAGCAGTGGTTGAGATGTCAGAGCGATTCTTTACCGAGGCAAGCACCATACTGTTTGCCGATGCTGTGCCCGGGTTCCCGGACCTAAATCTGGATGCCTTCACAAACTCAGGCCTGAACTTGACCACTGGGCTCCAGAATACGTGGAACTTGGATCTGGTCAAGTATGATATTATTTAGATTACTGCTACATTTCTTGAGTTTTTACTAAACCATTTCGGTAAAAATATAACTGGTAGCAAAAATGTTTGGGGGAATTTAGCATTTTACAAAACTCTCTGCATAAGGAGGACCACTGCTCACAGATTTTCATGTCAGTCTGTCAGTCAGTCAGTCAGTCAGTCAGTCAGTCAGTCAGTCAGTCAGTCAGTCAGTCAGTCAGTCAGTCAGAGTAGCTTCCTTTCATTTCGTATCAGGACCAACATAATAACTTCCTTCTTACCAGTGTATTTTGTAAACATATAGCTAGATCCTGTAGGTGAAAGTTGAATAATGAACTTAACTCTATGAGAAACATGAACTAATGTTGTACAATATAATGCATGTTGACTTGCAGACTGTCGTCTGGCCTAAACCATGTACAATATAATGCATGTTGACTTGCAGACTGTCGTCTGGCCTAAACCATGTACAATATAATGCATGTTGACTTGCAGACTGTCGTCTGGCCTAAACCATGTACAATATAATGCATGTTGACTTGCAGACTGTCGTCTGGCCTTAACCATGTACAATATAATGCATGTTGACTTGCAGACTGTTGTCTGGCCTACACCATGTACAATATAATGCCTGTTGACTTGCAGACTGTCGTCTGGCCTAAACCATGTACAATATAATGCCTGTTGACTTGCAGGCTGTCGTCTGGCCTAGACCAGCTGATGGCTCTACTGTACAGCTCTGAAGTGGGTGGAGAGGGTGGTGACATCTTCAACATGTTCCGCCTCAACATCGCCCAGCAGACATTTATGAACTATCGCATGATGACCTTCTTGAACTACCATCTCAACATCATCAACAGTGAGTCAACCTGGGTTACCATCTTGATTTGATTAAATAGAGAATTTGTAACTAAACTTTAAAAACAACAAGGTGACATTTCTTTAATTAGATATGAATAACATAAAAACCTGTACATCAGACTTACCAGTACCTATCAAAATACTATATGGTAAGGTTACAGCCACTATTGTTTGTATGTTTATGTGTATATATTATGCTCATGTTTGTTTGTGGTGCATATCTGTAGGTACCGGAGTATTTGACCTGCGAGCTCACCTAGACAACTCGCCAGAGATGGACAAGCTATTGGGGCTCATGGAGAGGTCAACAGAGGTCACCCACGTTCTGTTACACAACCTGAAACTCGCCCTTGAGAACAACACACATGTAAGAAACCATTATTGTACATGAAAGTGACTAGCTTACTGATTTGCTCCTTACATTAGGTATGCACTTGTCAAGAACAGCAAAATTTGTTTAGTTTTAAAAGAAATTACTAGAAACTTCTTGTTTCCTACACAGATGTTCAAGCTTTTGAGTGTGGACCTGATGTCAGTTTGTGACAACCCTGGCGGAGCTGATTGGTTGGAATTACCGGTCAATGCGACAATCACACAGACAGAGGTCATAGAGGGCGTGTGTGCTGCTGTTGACGTGGAAACCCTCATGAATGAGGTCACTAACGGCTTCCAAGGTCTGCAGGGAATTTTGGATGATGTGAGTTGATATTTAGTTAAAAGTGATTTTTTTATGAAAAACTAATTTGAGATCATTATAATTTCATGGCATGACGTTTCTTACTTTTTACTCAAGCTACCTCTGGTTTGAACATATATTCAGAAGCTGCTCCTTTAACAAGATGCTTTCTCTACATGTATACATATTTAGTCCCCACTCCATGGTTGAAACGTAATTATTGTATAATCCATTTAAGCTGATGAATCTCGGCAACTACACACTGGAGCAAATGGCAGTTAACTACACAGACCTAGTGGCAGCCCACGACCGGTATCAGGCTCTCATTGCCAGCCTGTCCACCCGTGACATCAGGCTGGGCACAAGCTGGGACCCGGAGGCGGCCATTGCAGATCTGATGACCCAGTTCCAGGACTTCACTGTTGCTATGTCTGAACAACAGTAAGATAAATTTAATTTATTTAAGCCTTTAAACAAAACTAACATAAACAAACCCATTGAAAGATTCATATTAAAGTATATTTTTGTATGAATCTTAAACACTTTTTTTATGGAATATACAATTGTCATCTCAAAACATAATAAGTGTTCTAATAATAAACTGATGAAAGGGAAAGCCCTCAGGAAGCATAGCCTGCACGAGAAAACAGCAGCCTCGGTTTTATTGAAGCTGTTTATCAGTGGTAATGAATGATGCCACACCATTGACGCCAGCGTCATGAGCAGAACTCCATTTTCAAATGTAAACAACATACATGTACACTCCATGATCCCTGAGGACCAGAAAAATATGACTACACAATGATGAAGTACGGGGCGACTTTTTACAGCCGCCACACAGGCACTTAACAACAGCTGTAGTAAGTAATATTAAACTGATGAAAGGGAAAGCCCTCACGAAGCATAGCCTGCACGAGAAAACAGCAGCCTCGGTTGCCTTCACATATTATTTTAGATTTTATAAACATTATCCTAGGAATTTAAAAATCCCCCTGAAAAATGGGGATTTTTCTCATGAAATCTTCATGGGCCTGAGTGTGTTACTATGTGGATTTTATATCCCCACAGGAAAACTATTTTCAACAGAATAATAATAGTATCTGTTTAATGTTCCCTTTATATGTGCTAAAAAGTACCAGAACTTTTTTATGGTTCAAAGGGTGGACAAAAGTTTGCAACTTTGCCAGATATGAAAAGTTATCCAGAAACTGATATAACTGCATGATTCTATCCAGGGGTGTTCCAGACAGCCAGGGTGGCCTTGACCCCAACACAGCTCGTGTGATGGCCACGCTGGACCTCTTCCTGGAGTTCATGGTGCAACGCATGGAGAAAATCAAAGGTTGGATGATTAAAGTCCTGTGTTGTTAATATAAAAAGAGATGTTTAAAGAAAAATACAAAGTTAATGGGGTCAAGTTTTAGGGCACCATGACAAAATGGCCCGTATTGTTTTTATTTATAATTATTATTTTTTTATTTATAAAAGTGATTCCTCGAAACATTGTTAAGTTACAACCTTTGTATCGTCAATGACTTTAACACTAATTTAAGACAAAAATTCTTGTAAATAGACAGATTTTGTTGTTGTTGATCATACCTAAAATCAATATTATATCCTTAAATAATAGACCACATATCTTTTTAACATAACATGTATATTGTACGTAATGATTTTGTCATAATTACTTTTGGCACAAGTGAACTGCATTGCTTGACTATGATTTGTTACAGATACAGTTAATCCAGGGACATTAACCAACAATGCTACAGACATTGTGGAGCTGTTTGATGCTCTCAAGAAATTGAAGGACGCCACCAGCAACAGCACAGATGAGTCCTTGATTGACTTTGAAAAGGTGAGTCACTGATAAGTTTTCAACAGGTGAATCCTTGATTGACTTTGAAAAGGCGAGTCCCTGATTAACTTTCAACAGGTGAGTCCTTGATTGACTTTGAAAAGGTGAGTCCCTGATTAATTTTCAATAGATGAGTCATTTATCCAGTTTTTAACAGGTGAGTCCTTGATTAACTTTGAACACGTAAGCCCTTGCTTGACTTTGAACAGGCATGTATCTATATTGAACAGTTAAATTCAGCAATCACCTCTATGATGTCTTTGCAGGTGTCTGCGTTGCTGAGCAACATGACATTACTGGAGGAAATGTGTGTAGAGGGAACCATGTCTGCTTATGTCTCCATCAACGGAACCGTCTCGGACTTCACTGAGGCCCTCCAGAAGGTGATGTGTATCAACCCGGAGTCACTGGCTGAGGCCCTGTACTCCCAGATCAACATGGACCTGTTCCAGCAGGAGGTATGCTAATATGTATTGTTGTTTGAAACATGTTACATTTTTGTTTCTTGACTTAACCATACCGCTGCCATTTTTTAAATTATCTGTCAGTTCTCAGTTCATCATTTAGACAGGCAGTCATCACTGTGTCCGTAATATGAATCCTATATTCATGGATTTTCTTCAAGCTTGGCTAAAACTTTTACTTCTGCAAGGCAGTGTGATTATCAAAATACACATATATCAATATTTTATGTACATAAAAACACATTTTCTTTTACCAACTTTAGATATTGTGCTGCGTGTAACTCACACACCTTACTCTTGAAAAAATGTGTATCATTTATAAAAGTTTTTAACTTCATTTTAACATGGGCTTATTTTCTAGCAATAAGATTATATAAATTTCTTTTGGCTTTTTCTGTTAAGCCACACATTTCTAATACTGTGTAAAATCTCTCTCACCTTCCGCTGTAGATCGCCTCTATCTGGAACATGAGCAGTGAGGTTACATTCAACCAGACATCACTAGCCGCGCATATGGACAAGTTTATCCGGCTGTTTGTAAACCTGACGGAGAATCCACCAGCCCTCGACTCACAGTTGAGCGACCTCGTGATGTGGGACGGCATTCTCGACTTCCTCACTAACACATACACCAATCCAAATATGTGAGTTGTCATGGCAACCACAGACTCGTTCATATAAGTTTGAATGAAATTAATGCTGTGCCTTTTGCAAATTCCAATTTGAAATTTAGAGTTCTGAAAATATAGATCTACATAATTTGTGCAGAATTTAAGAAAAAAATAAGATTGTACAATAAAATGTGTGTTTCCTTGCAGGATATCATCTAGCATAGAACAGCTGATGGCTGTTTTGTACAGCTCAGGGGTTGCTGGGGAGGGTGGGGACATCTTGAACATGTTCCGCCTTAACATTGCCCAGCAGACGTACATGAACTATCGCATGATCACTTTTATGAACTACCATCTTAACATCATCAACAGTGAGTCAACATAACTTTTTTGCTGGATTTAATTTTGCAATACTGTGACTATAATCTTAAATAAACAAATTTTAACGTTTTGTTGTTGTTAAATAACATTGAAACCAATAAAGCAGATTTACCTATCACAATACGACTTGCCTAGGTTGCAGACCACTATTATTTGTATATGGCACTCATTTGTAGGTACTGGAGTGTTTGACCTGCGGGCTCATTTGGACAACGCGCCAGAGATGGACAAGCTATTGGGGCTCCTGGAGAGGTCAACAGAGGTCACACAGGTCTTGCTGCACAACCTGAAACTCGCCCTCGAGAACAACACACATGTAAGGAAACATTTGTAAAAATGAAAGTGACCGGCTTACAAATTTGGCTAACTATATAAGGTATGCACTTGTTAAGAATAGCAAAATAGTTTTTGAAATACATTGTATGGTACTAGAAACTTCTTGTTTCCTACACAGATGTTCAGGCTGTTGGGTGTGGACCTGATGTCAGTTTGTGACAACCCCGGCGGAGCTGATTGGTTGGAATTACCGGTCAATGCAACAATCACACAGACAGAGGTCATAGAGGGCGTTTGTGCTGCTGTTGATGTGGAAACCCTCATGAATGAGGTTACTAACGGCTTCCAAGGTCTGCAGGGAATTCTGGATGATGTGAGTTGATATTAAGTTAAAAGTGGTTAAGGTTTATGTTGATGAAAAGTAATATTGGTGGTAACAATTTAACAATTGTTGATTTGCAGTGATGAAGTGATGAATATGGCTTGATTTTACTTACTTTTTATATATGTAAGTATTTATTTTATTATTTATAAGTTACTCTTATCCAATTTCCCTTTTTATATACTGTTGTATTATCCATTTCAGCTGATGAATCTCGGCAACTACACACTGGAGCAAATGTCAGTTAACTATGCAGACCTAGTGGCAGCCAACGATCGGTACCAGGCTCTCATTGCCAGCCTGTCCACCCGTGACATCAGGCTGGGCACAAGCTGGGACCCGGAGGCGGCCATTGAAAATTTGATGACCCAGTTCCAGGACTTCACTGTTGCTATGTCTGAACAACAGTAAGATGAATGTCAAGCATTTAGCAGTCTCACTGTAATATACATTTTAATTTCTTTAAACCTTACAAGCCTTGTAAGGAATATTTTTTGTTAAATGTTTCATCAGTATGGTCTAGAAATATAATCTGGTTTCTGTTGCATGCTAGTGAGTTTGTACTTTTCCAGTATTTTTTCTAAGATGTGTGATGTATAGATCTTAATATACATGTGTATTACACATTGTGTTTTTGATAAAAAGTATAATACAAATATAAATTGGCAGAGATATTTAAATATTTGATAGTCCCCTGGGGATTCTAAAAGTTTCTAAACAATTTCCCCGTTAAATGCCCGTTGGTCTAGCATATAGCTATTGGGAATTCCATTCTTCCCGCAGGAAAACCATTTTCAACCAAGATTCTTTTAACACTTTTGAACATTTGATGTTGTGACTATCAGTTTAAGTACCCTTTATTGGCTAAAAAGTGATAAATAATGCAACTTAACAAAAAATCCAAACTTAAAGCAGAAACTGATATAACTGCATCCTCCTATCCAGGGGTGTTCCAGACAGCCAGGGTGGCCTTGACCCCAACACAGCTCGTGTGATGGCCACGCTGGACCTCTTCCTGGAGTTCATGGTGCAACGCATGGAGAAAATCAAAGGTTGGATGTGTATACATGAAGTATTGTGTTGTAATGACACTTGTAAATTGACTTTTTATTTAACTTTGTTGATTGATCTTAATTTTATATTGTAATATCATAAACTGGACATAACATATAATTTTATGTGGTAAATAATGAATTTGACACAAGTTGTCTATTCTTAAGATGAGTTTGACGCCATAACAAGTTTGTTGCAGTATTTATTTTGGGCTTAAGTGAACTACATCCCTTAACTTGTTTGTGCATCACCTAACTTGGGATTGTTACAGATACTGTGGATGCTGAAACGTTAACCAACAATGCTACAGACATTGTGGAGCTGTTTAATGCTCTCAAGAAATTGAAGGACGCCACCAGCAACAGCACAGCAGAGTCCTTGATTGACTTTGAAAAGGTGAGTCCCTGATAAGTTTTCAACAGATGAGTCATTTATTAACTGTAGGTGAGTCCTTGATTGACTTTGAACAGGTGAGTCCCTGATTAACTTTGAACAGTCTTGTCTTTAATTGAGTTTAAACGGGTTGGTCATAAAGCGCACCCAAATTCTTGATAAACCTTGAACCCTCCTAATATTTAGTACAACTTGAAAAGCAGCAATAGCTTCTGTCATGTTTGTACGGGTATTTGTGGAGCAATATGACATTACTATTGTCTGTGCAGGTGTCAGCGGTGCTGAGCAACATGACATTACTGGAGGAGAAGTGTGCAGAGGGAACCCTGGCTGCTTATGTCTCTGTCAATGGAACCATCTCCGACTTTACTGAGGCCCTCCAGGAAGTGATGTGTATCAACCCGCAGTCACTGGCCGAGGCCCTGTACACCCAGATCAACATGGACCAGTTCCAGCAGGAGGTATGCTGTCATGTAAAACCATTATGAAACATGTTACATTTTATCTGTTCCTACCGTTGAAGAACTGTACCACCACTTTATTAATGTTTGGAACTTTACTGCAATAATTATTTTATATTCATAGTTATATTTTACTAAGATTCAACATGAACCTGGCTGTAATATTTCCTTAACATTTTATGAATTTCAAGTTGGTGTTTTTTCTGTATGACTACTAGTTTTAGAAGGTACAATACACTGTGTAAACCTCTCTCGTCTTCCACCATAGATCGCCTCTATCTGGAACATGAGCAGTGAGGTTACATTCAACCAGACATCACTTGCCGCGCACATGGACAAGTTTATCCGGTTATTTGTTAACCTGACAGAGAATCCACCAGCCCTCGACTCACAGTTGAGCGACCTTGTGATGTGGGACGGCATTCTCAACTTCCTCACCAACACATACACCAATCCAAATATGTAAGTATCCTGTTCCTGCTCTATGAAGGCTTCTGGTTACAGTTAAGACCCCTTATAAGGAACTTCCAGTTATAAGGAACTGAACTTCATTTCCCAGTCTTTACTTTGGAACTAGTTTACTATATACTTTTATAAGGAACTCAGGTTATAAGGAACATACTTTCATGGTCCCGATGAGTTCCTTATAAGCGGATTTTACTGCACTGTGGTACCTCATGCAGTTCCTCAATTGTCATTTGTGTTAGCATTTCTCCTCCTGAGATTTGAACTGAGGCACAACTTGCTTTACTATTTAATTACATGATAAGGAATGATTTTAGTCATCAAACTGAGGTATCTTAATACAGTTCCTCTATGTTCTAGCTCTATTAAAAAAGAAAAATAGAAACCAAGAACAAAATGGTATCATTATGGTTTGGGCTCTGGGTGAGGGACATCAACATTACCAGCCTCGTTCATTCAGGCCATGCAACTTTATAGTTATATTAAATAAGGTATTTACAGGTCAGTCGCAGAATTGTTGGTGTTTGACATGATACTACTTGACTGTGTTTAATGTCATTCACTAATCTACCAATGCCTTTTTGCCAATTACCAGTTTAGTTAAGTAGAATATGACATTACTGTGTTGAACAATCAACCAATGCCATTATGTCTAGGTACCAGTTTAGTTCCGCAGCTTTTGATGTTACTGTGTTGAACAATCAACCAATGCCATTATGTCTAGGTACCAGTTTAGTTCCGCAGCTTTTGATGTTACTGTGTTGAACAATCAACCAATGCCATTATGTCTAGGTACCAGTTTAGTTCCGCAG
>Ga0224511_10005161_pt1 | contig 10159 bp, 6 predicted proteins | sample SF_May12_sed_USG_2_FD_169988 | JGI IMG/M metagenome (GOLD analysis project Ga0224511, IMG submission 169988) | Sediment microbial communities from San Francisco Bay, California, United States - SF_May12_sed_USGS_8_1 | ecosystem: Environmental > Aquatic > Marine > Sediment | place: USA... | reverse complement strand
GCTGACTGAATCGTCAGTGATGATGGGAAGCAGCCGACCGCAGAACGGGTGAACTGCATAGCGGCCAATCAGCTTTGAGTACCTAGGGTCCTGAGGGTGCACGGCAATGGCTGTGTCCCCTAACATTGTCTCCAATCGTGTAGTAGCCACCACTATCTCCTCATCTATACAAAATACAGAATTTTGTCTCCAGAACAACAGCTCATCTTAACTACTATTTGCAAATCAGAACCCACCATCCTGCCATAACCCAAAGATCTGTAGTATAAGCTGATAGCTGAATGAGCAACTCTCTAAGAATACCACCACCTGGGTTGAAGTCAGTCCAGATTAATGCAAGATTATGAAAGGCTCGAGCTTACAGAAAGATTAATAGCACCAATATTTTTCGTCAGCAGATCTGATCAGGTGTCTGAGATGGTTATTCAGAAAAGACAGGAGGTAAAGAAGATTAGTTTCCAAGACAGTCCATGGTCTGTCCAATAAAGAAGGTTAAATTGGTGGGTCTCCTCGATTGCTTGCCCCTATTTGCCGCACCCGCGGTTGAACTAGGGACCTCTAGTTTTATTGGCACTGTGCTATGCACTCTACCATTGCTTCACAATATTAGCACGGACTCGCAAATTAATTCTCTTTTCATAAGCTGCCACACTCAGAGATAACTAGGTTGGCGTTGGCAACTCACCCGAGTTCTGAATGGGGTATGCGAATGAAGTGAGATATCCCAGAATAATATCGCGACTGTATCCAGGAACTGTGAAGGGAGTCGGCCCCTCTAGTACCACATTGTTCTCCTGAAAATATGGAATAAGTTTGACAAGTTTGCCCGGGTTTGAACCTTTTGAACAGACAAACTCGAAAAAGTGTTCTTTTCTCATATTATGTCTTCACCGTTATAGCAAAGCAAACCGATCATTCGCTTGGTTTTTCACCAGTCACGGCTCATGGAGCACCACAAGCGGGCGAGTGTCAACATTCCACCTCTAAAAGTCTAAACATGCCTTTTCACTCCATCGGGCGCCTAGGACCGGAAGCAGTTTGCATCTGCTTTGGCGTCGGAAAATGGTCCAAGGACCCCCCCCCATCCATTCCAAACGGATCCGTCGGACGCATGATCTCGATTGATTTTGGAGCCAATCAATAGTCCCGAACCTGTGTTTCCGGAAACAAAAAACCATTTTTGCTCATAAAAATTTGGGAATTTGCGATAGCTGTTGCGCGCGCGATACTGGCGGTTCTAGCATGCGGAATAAAATCGCGCGTACGAAGCACGCGCGGATTGGCTCAATCACTTCTATAACCCGTGAGAATCCACAGGCTATAAAATGGAAAGTCAGAATGACCAACTACGTCTGACTTCAAACCTTATTTGAGCCAGTTTGGGAGCAGTCATCATCGCAGAGCAGAAAACAATCGCAATACATGGGAACCAGAGCATCAGAGGCAATTCTAAAATAAAATTTGGGCAAATTTACCTGCGAGTAGCGGCTAGTCAAGCCTGACTATGAGCACAATCCCCACGCATGATTTCCAACGACAGTGTGACAAGAAATAGAACCCAGTGGTACTAACCCAGAGATAGAAACCAACTGTGGAAACTTTTCAATCAACAGACTACTTGTAAACCCCCCATAGCTAGGCTTCCAACTGACAGTCACAGAAATCCATGCCTTAAGCCGTTTTTATAGGAGAGCCGAGTTTTCAGGCGAGCTACATTGGGCGATATTTGTGTTTATAGGAGACACCAAAGTCCTGCCAGGGATTCAAACAAGGGCGACTCTTGGCTGACCTAGTTGAAATAGAAGAGAAGAAAATAAATAAGGCAATCTGAAGGCAGTCAAAAATCCTAATTATTCCAGCAAATGTAGTGAATAACCATCAAGAGTCACTCGACCAACCAAGAGAATCCATATGGATCACTATCTTACCGTTGACTCATTGCCATTTACCACGACTAGTACAGCTACTGCGGTTTTGCCACGATTTTGGAAGATTAAATTTGATTGGTTGACTGAATAGAATCCCACTAGGGGGTACAGTTTCGGGCAACAGAATCGCTCGAAAAGAGGTTTTTAGATAGAGCCTTTAAAAGAGGGCTATTTCTCAAGAGCCCTTGTTTTCGGCCGAGTTTTCAACCGACACGCCGGAAACCTTACTCCTGTAAAAGCGGCCTAAATGGCTGTTGCTTATTTAATTGTTTCAAGGATTAAACAAGCCATAAGTTTCTTTGTCCATGACCTTAAAGCTCCAGAGAGGCTCTATAGTCAGGAAAGTTGAAAACGGCCGCGGCATTTCCAGTACAGGCGGCCAAACCGATGCATTTCAGCAGTTCAAAGCCAGCCTTTTCTGCTAATTTGGGTTTTAGAAATGCAATTTTGGCGGCGTCAAACTGGTCAAACCGGTCAAAACGCCATAATACGTCAAACTCGGGGTCGTGGAGGGGAGATAGGTGCTTGAGTGTAGACTACTTGTAATGCCTCTTTTAACTGGGCCTCTATCTTATAGATTGTGTACTTAGAAGCTTGGGCGATTCTATCAATTCAAATAAATAATTATTGACGCGGGGTACTACAATGCGTCCCAAATGTACAGAATCTGGAATTAGTAGATTAAAATATTTCTTTTTTCGGATAAGAGGATGCGGCTTCAACAATTCATTTCCCGCAAGCAAAGCGTGTGGGGTTGCCTGGTGATATGGTATAATTTATCGGTTCAACTTTTGAAGTTGAACGTGAAATAAATGCTTTTGTAGCCCAGGAGCTGATACGGATTCAATCAATACATCAACCGGTTTACTCGTGAGTAACCTTCCAGCAAACTGTATTATGACGGGGCACAAGTCACTGCCGGTCACTTTCAGTGACTGAGTGATTGACTCACTGAGAGTTAGACTGAGGTAGTCACTCGATGCAGCCGTTCACTCCAGGGTAGACTATTATAATTTTTTCAAATCTAATTGAGTTGAGTTAGCGATGAGACTCTAGTCTAGAACTTGAACTGAAATCAAAGTATTCAATGTGAAATTTGAGCCATAATTCGTCATCGATGACTGCTGAAAACGGTCGAGTTCGTGCTTCATTTAAAAATGCGAATGTAAAGTCACTTCAGATTCATGACGCCGAGTGTCTGCTTCTAGTGATTATGGACTTTGATCATGCAGTGCGACCATTTAGTTCAGTTTGATTGTGGATGTTACAAATGCAAGCGACAAAGTTAACATAAATCTGAATCAAGAAACAGGCGAATGGCTTACATTAGCAACGGGGTGACTTTTCAACCGAGCATCCACAGCAATTTTATTGCAGATCAAATATGAATAAATAAACAACCAGCAATTGTACTTAATTTAAGGCTTGTAAACTGGTGCAGGTACGGAGCTTAATGATTGTTTAGTGCTTAATAGAATAGCCGCAGCCGCATTTCGATGACACCATCAATCTGTTGATCCAAATCATCACTGGAATCATCCTCGGATTCTTCCTCAGAATTTGGAGACAAGTCTACTATCATCAGACTGATTGTATGACTCTATATCCTGTATGAACTGCAACTCTACTTCCTCAGCATGTTGGCAGCACTTAGCCCAACAACCTTCATAGGATGAGCTACCCTCCATGTGAAGTTCTTTCTCCTACAGATCAAAGTCATAATTTCAAGAACTCGTTAGATATTATGTGGCAATGTTGATTTAAAATTCTTTCATGACGACCTTTAAATTTTGTGCTTTGTAATCAATGAGTGACATGGCCAATTGATTCAGAGCAATCATGTTAACGAGTCATGTACTCATTCTATTCATGGCTTGTTCTGTGTTGTTTCGAGCAATGTGGCCCTTTAGAATGGACCACATGAGCTCATTCATATTGAGCATGCTGTGGTATGGTGACAGCATCTCTACTGTATGCCCATATCATTTTTCTGTTTCATCCACTATGCGTCTGCTTGTCACACCCTTGATAAAAAATGAACTCATCTTCATTTGACAATAAGGCTGGAGTATCCACACATATTTGCAGAGTTTACTCCTACTTGAGGTGACCCTATTCGGAAGAACCTCTCTAACACCTCAGCAGTGAGAGTGTAACGTCCTCGCTATCACCTTTCCCCATGTCATGACTTTTAAATCCTAATTAGGAACTTACAATTTTCTTCATAACCTCCACAAGTTGAGCTTTGTCCTTCTGCTTCAGTTGTTCCCCGGGATGTTTTCATCGAACCATGAGACCATTATTGGCTTCCTGTCAGACATGATGGATACTTTATTCTGTAGACAGTTATGATATTTTGGGTTATCTATAACAACCGAGTGCAATGGTAAGCTTGGCAGAAGCTTGTCTCCAAACTACAACATAGATAATCATACAATTTATGGACAGAAGGGATTTGCTGAGGGAGACAGGTACATTGACCACTAAGTTAAGAAAAGAATGCCTTGAATTAAAAGGGACCACGGTATGCGCTTTTGTTTGGTTTTTGATTACTTTAACTACCTAATGGATGATTCATTCCACAGCTCCCGCATTGGATTAAATCTACCCATTTCTCGAAGTGTTTTGCGTTTATGCCATCATGGTAATCGTCTGTTGCTATTGAACGGAACGATTTCCCTTCGCACGTCCACCCTTCTCTGCTACCAGCTTCTGCAAGGCGAGAGTCTCATAAGTGTGCTGCCATAATTGCATTATATTTAACATTCAAACAATCATATACGAGTTGTTAGCCAAACAACCAATAATGCACGTTTGAGTATCCAACCCGAGTGCTAAATATACTCCACCTTTGATGATTTAACACCCGATTTGGACAATCTTCACTGCGCAATCTTCCATTCAAGTTCATTTGTGTGAAGCATGTCATTGAGAGGCATACCCAGAGCAATCCAGCAACGTCTTAACTGGTGGGCTGGCCTTGTCCGGAAACCTCCAACAATATTGAGCCGGTGATGCGCATTGGCCCAGGTTTCATCCAGGAAGACCTGTAACCATTGTGTGATATCTGAGCAATGTGCATATCTGGGATGAGGAGATTCACCTGCAGAAGGCGATCTGCTGGCCATCCTAATCATTTTGACCAATGCGGTTCCATGGCTGCTCCCAAAAACACTACATCTGTACTTATTTGTTTTGCCGGAAATCTTTTTCAGAAACTGCAGAAGAATCAGCTAAATACTAGTGACTATCTGGACTCACTAAGTGTCTGCCTTGGGCTCTGTATTGCCTCTTATTTCGTAGGTAGGTGTTCAGCCACTGCGGAAGCTCTGGCCGCCCTCTCGCCTTTTGGAAACCGTCAAACAATGGTTTCCCATGGCTAGGATTGAAAGAGCAAAGGATGGAACCTTGGCAACTAAAATTTGGTTGGAGCTTCAATCATGTTTGGGTAAGCGAATATAAAATATGGCGTACCTAAATCCACATCGGGTGGGTCATAAGACCCAATGTAGTTTGCTTGCTGATGATGATACAGAACTCATCTTTTATAAAAATTTGAATTTGGTGCGCTGCTGTGTGTATCACTTTCTCCACTCTCTCCACTATATGCCGTTGTATAGCATCTCTTTGGAACACATGGATCTTTTCTGCTATCACGTGTGTCTTCTACAATGCATTCTTTTTGACGTATGGAAATGAGAAGTAGAGATACTGCTACTTCAGTCAGTGTCAACGTAAATCATTCCGGTACATGAGATGCTTCATTTGAGAAGAATGCCTAGGAAACCACAGCAACTCTTATGTTTTTGCTGCACTCATTCTTTTTAGAAAACTTGGTTTTACACATCCGCCACCAGGAACTTGGTCACTCACTAATAAAATAGGGGATATGAAATCTGCACACTCACCATGCCATCCAACTTCACAGCCTTTCGTAAAGTTTTCTTGGGAAACGGTACATAAAACTGCAGCCGTGACTCCGGTTTAAAGATGCTATGTTGTACGCCCCCTGCAGCACTCTCCGATTCTAATTGTCTTTTTTTTTCAAATAACATAACATCAGTTTGATATCTTCTGTAATACGGATTTTCGCTATTGTGGTTGCCTCTGGTCCCATGATGTAAAAGGATCCTCTGAGCAGAAGATGCATACCACCTGACTACAGTCTTGTATTAATGCCATGAAAAAACACCATTGAACTTTTTAAAATATAGTTTGTTGTTTAAATAAAACGTCATCAATTTAGACAGGACCTTACTTTTGGAGTTGCTCTTCCACGAGTTTGTCCTATTCATTTAGTTTGCCCATTTCATCATACGTATACCATGCATTTGTGTTTATAAAGTCATAAACAATGTTTGCTATTGGGTGATAAGTAGAGATCACTCCGCCGATTGTAGCCAGCGAAATCATCGCTTTGGTCCCTGGTTTTCCAAATGTTCTATCATGACTGAACTACACGAGTCCAGACGCGGATTTCCACGTCTGCTCATTTAATGCCTTTGGGGGGCTCTACACTCGCCATTCGGCTGCTTCCCCAAACAAGTTTGCACGGTATGTGCCTATCTCCCGTCCACGACCCCTGCGTTTGACATGTTAAGACGGTTTAACCAGTTCGACGCCGCCAAAATAAAATTTCTAAAACCCAAATTAACAGAATAGGCTGGCTTTGAACTGCCGAAACGCATCAGTTTGGCCGCCTGCACCGGAAACGCCGCAGCCGTTTTCAACTTTCTCCGACTAAATGTCCGCCATTTGGCTGCTAGACCGAAAAGTTACACTGCATGTGCCTGTCTCCAGGTTAGTACCAATGAGTTTGGCATGTGGTAATGGCCTACCAAAAGAACCACAATGCAAAAACATTGGCAAACAGATTGAATTAACTTTAAACTGTGAAAACTCATTGGTTTGACCACCACCAGCAGCAGAACAGCCACGGCCATTTTCAACTTTCCCAACTATAGCAAAGATTATACCAAGATAACTATCTCCCATTCAAACCGACGGAAACAGGTGACAGTGAGGTAAGGGGCCCGGTGTACCTGACGCTGGTCCAATTAGTCCACCCAGGCGCTGATTGGCTGAGTGGTTTTCAATAGCTCTATTAAATAGTACTATTGGAAGCCACTCCATCGACTGGGTGGACTAATCGGGTTATACTTTAGAGCCCAAACTCAGCGAGACTTTTGCCAAGAGTTTGGTCACGTTCAAAGTCCTTTTCATTTGCATAGCAGCGAATCACACTACTTTGTAGACAGCGAGTCCAGTTCTTTCATCTCTACAAAAACACCTGCAACTGCATCCCGTTTTGTTTGGTTTTTAGCAAGTCTAATTGTTGAGTATCTGTGTTAGTCCCTTTTGTTAGAGCCGGGCTAGTCCACCCAGTGGAGGTTGGGGAATGCAGCGATGTGTTTCCAAAAAACAGATCGTGTATGTAATCTTGGTATAATCTTTAACTATAGTACGAGACTGGAAACGAGCCAACGTCCGTGGACGATAATTTGATTAGTTGATGACTCGTACCTCCGAGGCCAATCATACTCATTTTATCTAAGGGAGCCAAACGCTCGGGCATTCAAGGGAGCGGATGAGGCTTTTCCACTCCATTTCTGATAGGTCGGTCAACCTTCTGTCTCAAGCGCCCGAGTCGATGCTGACCGGATGACCAATGGAGTGAAAAGGCACCCCAATGCTAACGAACCTCGATGTCAGCGATGGCAGATTTCAAGTGGCAGGACCAGTTGACGATTCTCTTCTTTCGGGATATAAGTCCTTCATTGTACAGCCTCACAAATGCTCCATTCACAGCTTCTTTCATATTCTAAGAATGAGGTGAAGTGAAGAGAAGGGTTTACACCACTATCATTATTCAACAATCGTTATGAACAATTCCGTGACAGAACAGCTGTCAAGAGTGATGCAGAAATTGGCCTACTGAGTCTAATACCTGCTTTAAACGGCCGTATCTGAAGGTGCACCTTTCAGCACGGCGTGCTCAACTTCAAAAGTGGTGTGTCCAGCGGACAGAGCTGGCGCACGCGTGTGTGCATGCGCGTGTGTGATTAAGAGACTTTCTGCTTGCACTCGCGTACCCCATGAAGAAGCTATCTCTATGGGGTCATACTGGTCACTCTATGGTTAGGCCTCCTTTATCCAAGGTTGTGATCCGAAATCAACAAGGGTGTCACGAAAAACAAAGTTTTCGCCCGGTAATCGAATCAAGGACCTCCAATCCAAGACCAAAAATGTTATTCACTAAACCATCGGTTCACACCCCAACTACCAGTAGTGTAATCAGTATTCAGTGATAGGTAAACATTCAGAAGATGACATGTAAGGGACAACTTATTTATTTCAGTCAATAGCACAATGGGCCCAGGGCCAGAGATTCTTAGTACGGTTCCCAGTTTGGACTCCACATAGTCCTTTCACCCTCATGAGTTGGATTGCTCCTAAATGAGAGCAACCATCCTTCTACAGGACATACCATGGACCATTCTGAAAACAGGCCCCCATCTCAGTAACTGCTATCCATGCGAAAGGAAATGTCTTATCCTACCTTGCTATTGTCATAAATGACAAAACGTTTCTTACATGATCCAATCATAAGTAGTAGCGATAACAGTCAAAGTATTTGATGGAAATAGATATGAACAAACCTCGTCCATAGTGAAAACCATTCGACTCCAGTCCAGACTAAGACCCATACAACGAAGCTGCTCCACTATCTCTTCACTACGACTAGAAATCAAAACGAACCCAAAATTGGCTTTCTCTTTTGGTATCTCAGAAATGATTCTCGTAGCACCAATGGGTAAATCGCCACAAAACCATACCATCAACAAATAATGTGTCTCTTTAATCACCGTTCCGCTTATCGCCAAATACGGTCAATAGACAGTATGAGACCAGAATCTATTTTATTCATTAAGATGAGCGGCAGCTAAACATAGAACACGACACCCAAAACCCCAGTTTAAGTGTTTGGAAACATGCAAATTGAGGGGGTATTAAATCTGGTCAGTGACATAGGTCATTGCTGTCACTTTATGTAACTGACCTGATGCATCAAAACAGGTGACAGATCGAGTGAACAATCACCTGTGTTTCCATTTCCAGATAAGATCTATGAATGCCTCTCTGCCAAGGTCATGCCTAGTCATTCTTTCTTCTCTCCATAGTTGCTTCTCGACGACCACTTGAGTAGCGATACCGGCGTGGTCTAGGCCAGGTATCCACAACGTGGAAGCGCCGCACATACGATTCCTAGCAGGACAAATACAGGTCTTATCAAAGAGCATTTAGGTGGAGAAGAATACATCCTTTCTCATTTTATAGGGATCAGATAGGATGAATTGTCTTGTTTTATATGTGCAGCATTACAAGGTGTATCTCATAGAAAAAGTAACTCTCAGATGGGGCCTTTTTTAAATCACATTCAGGACCCAAAATTTAAGTAGCATGGAAGACAAAATTGTAAACGAACTGGAAGTCAAACCAGGGACCTCTAGTCCTAAGCCCAAGGCACCATCTACAAAACCACCACCTCAGATGTTACAGAATATGACAACTAATTTTACTTTTCCTGTCAGGACTGAGTCCGATTCGGCGCACTCATCACTATGGGGAACACGCCCTTGACTTAGTGATCAATGTAAACTAGTTTTATTTTCAAACATTCAATACTGGACATGTGAATTGCTCGACATGTCCTGTTGATGGCGAGATAATCGGGGTGTGAATTACTCACCATCGAATGATTGCATCTTGTATTGCGTTTGTAAAAGCGTGCCCAATATGCAGCTTCCCCGTCACATTGGGAGGTGGTAGCAGCATAACAAACCGCTCACCAGAGTTAGATGGCTGAAAAAACCCTTTCTTTTTCCACCAATCGTACCATACAGCCTCAGTAAAAGGAGGGCTGTATGAGGAGGGCAGTTCAACTGATACATCTGTAAAGAGAGAAAGAGACAGCGGAGATATTGATCATCAGAAGGCATGCCAGAATCTGTGTAGCTGATCGAACAAGATCAAACCTCCTTTGGAGACCGCCCATGTGGATCAGCATTACATTTAAATACTGAATTGAAGAACATCCATTATCTGTCCATTGATATTCGAACTGTTAAGCGCAGAGTATCAACACGAGAGGGATAACTCAATAGTATAAAGCGCTGGGTTCACAACCTTGAGAACCTGGGTTTGAATCTGGGTGACGACCGACTCCCATT
>Ga0224511_10005160_pt1 | contig 10161 bp, 7 predicted proteins | sample SF_May12_sed_USG_2_FD_169988 | JGI IMG/M metagenome (GOLD analysis project Ga0224511, IMG submission 169988) | Sediment microbial communities from San Francisco Bay, California, United States - SF_May12_sed_USGS_8_1 | ecosystem: Environmental > Aquatic > Marine > Sediment | place: USA... | reverse complement strand
ATCAAAACACGTACATGATTTGTCAAAATTGTGGGATAATAAATGTATACATTGACTGGAGTAGGGGTACGTTGAAAACCAAATTTTATTTACACGGAGTCACATGGAGTCCTTGAATGAGCTCCAGTGAACTACATATAACGAGTAGAAAATGCATGTGTTGTCATAAAAGAGAGACTGAAATCTTAAATATTCAACAAAGAACGCCATTATTTTACACAAAAAACAAAAAGGATTACACATACATGTACGTATCCAATACAACAATGAGTAATTAAATATTGAAAAAAGGGCGAATCTACAAAACAAACCATATGCAACTATATTATTAACAAGAGGGCCAAGATGGCCCTGAGCCGCTTATCTCTATTGACACAATTATTCTGCCAATAATAATTATTTAAGAGATTATTGACGTGGACAAACAAGATTAAGTTATGTTAGGTATCATCAAATTTGACCAACATATTTTGAAGAAAATAAACATTTGATGATTTTTCTATGTAATTAAAGGGTCATAAATAGGAAAAATAAGTTTGAGGATGATGTTTAATGGTGTTCAATCTTGGTGAAATGGTTAGGAGACAAAGCCGTGTGAATAATTTCTTAGAAATTCAATGTAATAAATTATTATTTAGGATAGGGAGTGTCTAAATGGTGTTTCGATCGCAAAGAACATTTTCATGGAGTACTTCTTGGTCATGGTAAATAACAAATATAACAAACATTGCCTTGTTTCAAACAAGCTTTTTGAAAATTGAAAAATTGCATTTTGAAAACCCATTTTATGTTCATATGACCTCACTTTTGCGATCGACTTGAACCATTTGAACAATTGACCTATCGACAACCCAAAATTGTATCTTGACGGACCATCTTTGTCGGGCCATCTATTGTATTCACTTGTCAATCATGCTTATGCAAATCACCATCACCTAGTCCGATAAGTGGTCAGTAATATTATAATGGAGCGGTATGGCTTTCATATTATAAAAAGTATTCAGTCAAACGATGCGATATAATGAAGACCAGGACAGGAGGGCGGGCTGTCAATAGGTCAATGGATAGTTCCACAAATTTTCAAGCTCCTCCACAAGCGGCATATTTTCTTTGACCTTGTGATAAGGTTTATCACAAACTGGAAGTATGCTTTATTTTGTATAGTCTAGGTCAGATTGTCAGCTGACAATATAATCCTAATATGTTCGAATAAAATTGACCATGTACAGTTATAAATGATCATGATTGACAGTTGTGGAATTGTCCATTCTGGTAGGATACCCCCACGAATAATTGCTGTAATATTTAGTCGAAATTTAATGAGTGGTTCAGAGGAAAAGACGTGTAAATGACAATGTTGACGAACGCCGCATTATTCCAGACGAAAGACTAAGAAGGATCATAAAAGTGCAGCCGCAGCTAAGGTGAGCCTAAAAGAACCCATACGCGGACAATAAAATATTGTTTACGTATATAAGAGAAAAATCCAATTGATATTCACTGTAGTCTAATCTTTTTGTTTTTGCAAACCCCGTTATTCTGCGTATTCATAAATTACACGAATGGTTTACATATTAAATAGTTTTTACTTATTTTATTTTATACGAAACATGATCAAATTAAAAAAAATGCTCTCCATACCCTTATAATGGGTCGTAAATTTTTAAGTATGTTAGGTTTACTAAATTACTTTCATTGCAAAAGGCACTGCATAATGTCATTTTGAATAATGTTTTGGACCTAAAAGGTAAGAACACAACAAACAACAGAAAACAAATAAAACATAAGAATCCTTGTCAGGGCCGGGAATCGAACACTGGACCTCAGACACCTCAGAATAATGCGTTATCTTTAGACAGAAGGGACAACTGAGCACATTTGTATTAAAGCTTTTTAACTGACTCAACGAAGTGGGTCGAAGCATTACCAAAGAAAGCCTATGCGGCCACACCTTTATGATATAATTATATAATAACATGTATCGCTAAATATATTTGGCAGTTCCTCATATTAACGGAAGTGGGATTAACTGATTAAATATGATTACAAAAAGCCACTCTGTCATATGACAAATCAGAACAATGTTTTCTTCCCTTGATAAAATCACACGGCCACTGCTTTACTTCACCAAAACATACATTTGTGTTTCATAACAAAAACGATGTCAGTCGGTAAATACAATATGTTAAGATATATAGGTTTCGAATTTGAATTTAAAAATTCTGAAAGCTTACAACACGTAACCGACACTTTTTTAGTTGTTCACGTTTATCAATATAATGCTGTTTCTAGCCTGAATGTAACAAAACTATATAGAAGTGAGGCTACGAGCTGTGATTTGTGAACATACAATATAAAAGAAACAAAAAACAAATATAACTGATCTGCGACGTGTCATATAGATCTATTATGAAACAATTCGGTGATGTCACAGTGCTCGACAAACACCAATCACATTACCCGACAAAATTCCGTTTAGCGGAAAAAGCAAACAACTTATAAGCCCGGTCTACAGGCCATAAGCAACATGATCAGGTTGGCTGTTGTCCGCATTCTCCGCCTGCTTATCGTCATTATAGCGGGAACTGTTTCGAGCAGTGTCGGATCTGTCGTTTCTCTGCTTGCGTCATGTAACAGAAAAACCTAAATAATGTATAGTTCGTGTGAAATCAAGACTAAGTTACCGAGCAACCGGCATTATCTTCGATACAGGTAATAACCTTTAAATACCAGAATAGCGTATGTTTAATTAATCATTGTAATTGAAGTACTGTTGGTATACGATTTACCGAAAACAGCATATATGCACATACACTCGACAACTTTTCTAATTGGTCACTTTTATTTTGCTATTATCTTGACATCTACACAACCAATTTCGTCGAAATTTCAGCGTTTTATACAGACATATGTTCGTACCGAAATCAATTAAAATTAGCCAATTTATTTTCACGTAGTGTTGTGCAGGTATATCATTACTGATTTCAACATTTCCGGTGTGACGTCATCATTTGAAATACTCCGCTGATTAAAAATTAATTTGTTATGTCCTACAATGTATATTGTCGCTTACAAACATTTTATATTATGTAAATTTGGGTTTGAAAAAACAGCACTTTTAACAATTAAAAAAAAAATTACGATAAAAAGATCGCGAAAAATAATTTCTAAATAGTATCTATTTTTAAAGAATCTTTAAGAATAAAAACAACCAAAACATTCATTTCATTCATCAAAATCTATAAAACAAGTTAAATTAACGAAAAAGAATGTACCAGCGATCAATTTCTTACAAAAATATGTTTTTACTGTTTTGATCGGACCGGAAGTCGCTGATGCATGGTCTTTTGGTCTCCTCATTGGTATCAATATAGGGGATATAAATGTAATTTTAAATCTGACTTATTGTTCTGACAAAATAACCCATTAAACAGAAATAGCACACCAAAAATCAGAAAATTCTAAAGTAAAAGCAACATTTGTGAAACCAAAAGAGCTTTCCACGTACGCCATTCCACTGCATGCGTCTCATAAAACGAGAAAATATATTTATTTTTTAACACAAATTACACATTGAAGGGCCAAAAAAATCAACAATTCCAATCAAATTCTGAATATATCAAAATAACCAGTACAACATTGATTTAGAATGCAAAACGTCGTTTACATTACGTACGTTGTAATCATACGTGATTATTTAAGATATTTATTTTGTCAGCCTTATACTAACTTTCATATTTAGCAAAACTAAAATAATTATGTGTGCACAGTAAAATGTTTGAAAAATTGAATCAGTGTTTGTGACTTTTAAAATCGTAGGTTACGTCAAATATCGACTTCGAAACACGTTGATGCGTAGCATTCATTGATCGAAACGTATACCAAAAGACTCATAATAAACTATACTTTAATATTCGACACAATTTTTATTTATCAGTTTAATCATACGAAAAATATTCCATTTTATATTAAGTGACCAATTAGAAAAGTTGTTCAGTGTACTTGACGTTATGTCTGTTGTTAATAAGTAGTTTTGCTTTTCTTTAAGAAGAGACCGTCTGGCTTATGAAACTAGACAACATTATATTTGCGTAACTACTTTCTTACAGTTCTGTCCAAGAAAAGCGTGTCGAAGATAGGTTAGAGATCACATACATACCATGTAATGTTTGCGTATTTTCCGAACTCCAAGTGCTACAAGAACGCCGGCAAGAAGTACGCCAGTAACCACTACTAGAACTATGCACTCAATGTTGTTACAGACTCCTGTGAGGTCAGGCTTATCGGTGGTAGCATCTGGGCGTTTATCTTTGGTAACATCAGATTTATCGACTTCGTTATCGATGACTTTATCGATGTCTGATGTTAAAAGACAAATTGTAAATGAAGATATAACACACTATATGCCATTCTTTAAAACGCATCATGTTGGGATATTTAAAAACAAATCATTTTATTAACAAACACACTTGAATCAAAATTTGCGGTTATATTTTAATTGTGCAACTAGATTTTAAAATGTTTAGCGTTGACATACTTATATGTGTACGCGTCATAAATAGGCGTTAACTAATGCACCCCAAAAATCTATTTTGAGAAATTATCAGACGCATTTATTCAATATTTCGAAAAGGTCAAATGCTTTAAAACCATTATTATGAGTGGAGTTTGCGTTAAAAAACGCATGCAATATTTTAACTTTTAAACGCACTAAGAAAACTGTTTTGTTGCCTGGATACACATGGAAACTAATTTCAATCCCTTGGATAGCTGTCCACGTCAAATTGTACTTTTGGTTTCAACTACATGACAATGCATTTTTAAGATTCTTAAAGGAGAGAGAGAAAAAGTCTAAGCAAAGAAATGTGATGTAAAATGGCTGACACTGAAAAACATGTTGACTACTTATTTTAAAATATGAAAATGGCATGTAATCTGAGGTAAATCCTTTTTGTGTCTATGGACAAGAAAATGATTTCCCCTCATAATGAATGGTATATTGGAAATATCCTGGTTTGTACACATTTTTTTTTCAAAACTAGCACATGGTACATATTGAGATGCTCTATTACGCAGTTATTTAGACATTTATGGATAGTTTAGATTTTTTCAAATGTTAAACAGGTGAAAGTGTTGATGCCATCATCTATCATCATATCATTATATTTGTCGTTTTATCCTTTCTGGTAGTTTATAGAGAAGTATCAGTGAAATAAAACGGTCATGCACTGTTAGAAACAGTGACTGATAAAACCAGGATCAATCAGTGTTCGCCCGAATACCGTTAATGCCAAGGGTAGCCCCACATAACAAGTAAATAGCCCACATGATTACTTGTTCACCTTCATTGCAGTACTTGAAACGTGTTGTTGTTAAAATATAAAATTATCTTTGTTTTTTCCGTTCAATTTCATGAAATAAAATTAAAATCAAATTATCTGAATAATTTAAATATGGTGAGCTATATTACACCAGCCATAAACGGATTAACAACGCCAGAGTTGTATACAGAACTGCTGCGTTTCGCCAATATGTATATGACAGTGACGTCTTTTTTAGCAATCTCCAGACGCTATTTAGAAATCCCTTTATAAAAATGTTTAACGAATTTTATTTCAAACATATATATTTTTTAATTTACTTTAATTTATAACTATTGATGTGGTACACTAAATTGAGGATTCAGTCGGAAAATATGGAGACTATTAAAGGTAATGTTAAGCATAAAAATGTTTGTTTTTGTGTAGGGCCATGCTTTTTACACACTCGTTATCAAATAGAAATTTATTTACACTCGTCCATGTAGGTCAACCGCTCGTGGAAATTTTATTTACCATGCTCGCAAAAATCGATATTCTACAAAAACCTTTTTATATTCGGTAACTCAACATTTTTTCAGAACACATTAAAAAATCAAATCCAAAAACAACAAAAGTTCATAAAAAATATAAAAAAGTTTATTCTTAACGTGTGATTGAAAATGTATAGTTTTTGCCTGTTTCGTACTGTAATAAATGTGTTTTTAAAATGGCCATATTGCCATAGCGCCCTTAAAATTGACCTTACGTTTTTGTATCTCGTGTGTATGCAACATTTGTCTGTCAACATGTTTTGTATTGAGGAACAAGTTTTGTTTTGTTTTGAGGCATATTTGAGGCTTAGTTTCAAAACCAATTATTGATCTTGATGTTCATGATATATTAAAAAGTAGGTACTGTTAGGTATTGTCCTGTTAAATACCTTGTGTTGTGTCATCGAAATTGCACCCACGGAATTCCACGCGGAGACAAGGTTTGGAAACCCACGTTAGCGGATACAGACGGATACAAAGCGCAGTTACTGGTGTAAAAATATAGTAAATTCGTTCCATAGTAACGCGACTTCGGTCACCTACATGTTCATATATCTGAAAACAATAGCATACATGATACACAAACTGGTTTCTCAAAACTATCAATTCGATAAACCAACAATAAATAGTGGAATTAATAAAGGGTTTCGAGGGAGTTTTCCATTTTTTCCTGCATTTAGATTTTGATAATTCTTCGTATAAAACAGTTCATGTCTTAAACAAGTGAAATATAAAATAAAAACTTTAGGTCATCGGTCGTGTGTTGCTTTTATCGCAGGATGTTTATTATGTTTTTTTTTGCCTTCATATAGTATTAAATTAAATTAATATAAAAAGTAGTAAAAACTCAACATATAATTGTCATGTCTATATGATAATAATTATATACTTGTTCTTTGAAAACAAGCAAATCTTTTTAGCAATTTGATGAATTTGGGGGAAATTTTTATCTTCTCTCTCAACAGCTCGAGTCAGGGCCATTTTCACAACTTATTGACACATTTTGACATAAAAAAGATCTGCCATTAAGATTTAAGCGAAACATTTCAAATGTGTAAATCAATATGTTGTTATCATAAAACATATAATCTATAAAAAGGGGTCATCATACTTTTAACTATGTAGATTAAGCTTAATTATTGCCTTATGCCACAAACGGTATTTTCGATTGTAGAAAATAATTGTTCTTTATTACTTTTCGTATCCTGACCCGGGATCCAAAAGAACCCAATGCTAAAACCCTGGAAATGGGCCAATCTCGGGTCTCGAGTGCCGGGTTTTAGTAGCCACAGTGCTGTTTTTATCCCGGAATAGTAAACTTCCTCGATACCCTTTAAAACTGACTTTTACCTATCCAAGCTATTTAAATGTTTTAACTTAATGTCTCGAACCCTAAACAAACATAACAAATTCTAAGTATTTTTTCAACAACAAATGTTTTTGCTGTAATATTTTAACATGGATAATTATTTATGGTAGTTTCTTATATTTAATGGAGTAGAAATATAATTGCGGTTTAAAGTTAAATGCAAAAAGTATTGTTAAAAGATACATACATAGCAGATTTAAATTATGGAATAAAATCAGTTTTGGAATAACCATGTGAAAAATTATGAAGTTTGTAAGATATAAAAGAAAATACTAGAGCGTGTCACAAGTGCCGAATACCCCCGACATGCGCTTGTCAGAAACAAGTTATCTCTTAATTCAAGAACTTTTCACGACATAGATCGTTATCAATCACTTTTCAAGACTTGTGAGAACCCTGTCTTATGCTTTGCGCTTCTTTTCACTGAGATATGTCTACACACAGAGCTTCAAGTTGATACATTTTACAGTTCTCATGTTTTGTCCCGGTTCGAAGTGTAAAACTAAACAAAGGGCAATAACTTTAAAATTAAGGAATGGGGGATAAAGGTTCTTATGCATTGCACTTCTACTCAGTGAGATATATCTACTTACACAGTTTCAAGTTGTTCCCTTATATAGTTCTTAAGTTCTGTCCAGTACAAAGTTTAAAGAGTAAACATTAAAGGGCAATAACTCCGAAATAAGAGAAGGCAGAGTAATGGTTATTTGCAATGCACCTTTAATTATTGAGATCAATCTCCGTACAACGTTTCTTACTAATACCTCTTGTCGTTTAAGAATTATGTTCTGGACAAAGTTTAAAGTGTATAGCAAACAAAGGGCAATAACTTCAAAATCAGGCACGGCGAACTTACTGTTCTTTTTTCGTTTACGCAATGATATACATACCTACAACTTTTCTTGTTAATACCCCTTGTTGTTTTAGAGCTATGTCCTGGACAACGTTCAAAGTGTACAATGTAAAGAAAGGGCAATAACTCCAAAATTAGGCAAAACATAGTAACGGTTCTTTTGCACTTCACTTTTATTAATGAGACATATCAGCCTACGAAGTATGAAATAGATATCTCTCGTAGTTTAAGAGTTATTTCCCGGACATTAAATCTGCAACGGAAAGCCCGCTCGACTGCCCGACCAAACTAGAGCAAATAGTTTTGCTATTCATTTATCAGTTATGTCAAGAATGTTTGGTTTTACGTTTAGGTTTGAATGTTATAATACAATTTAATAATATTAAACACAGTCGATAAAACGCCTGATAGCAAAAATCCAATGATATTTATGAGAGGCAAACTATTCATTAGCCTTCTTCACATTGTCCCTGTGTACGTCCCGGCAGTTTGTACCTGGCGGACCGAGGCGAAGCGGGATGAATCGTGAAGGAATTCGAGTGCGTTCATACATTCCTGGCAGTCCTACTGAACAGACCCGGTTTGGGGCAAAAAGTGATTACGGTCTGTCCCGATTATGCTACGGTTTGCGACGGTGCATTCCCGGTGTAGCCCTGGAGACGCTACGGTACGTCCCGGTGCGTCCCGATAGACCACGGCTCTGCCGCGGGCATCGGCGGCAGAGACCTGGTGTCACTACGGCGAGTCACGGAAGTAGGACGGCAAAGCCCCGGTGTTACACGGTAGCATATGAATATCAATAAAATTTTCGTGGAACTTACAACAGATATGTCATTTGCAAACTACAGAACTCAAGTTACATACCAAGGCAAAATAGAACAGCAATTAGAGTAGGAGAGAAGATAGGTAATGGCGTAAGCAACGAAACTTCACCTGCATAATCCCTTCTTAGTATTAAAAATAAATTATTAAAAATAATACAAATAACCTGAGAAAAAGTTTTAAAAATATTGTTTAAATACTGTTTCTGTAGCTCAATCGGCGTCTACCGGCTTGTAACGTAGTCATATCGTAACTACACCGTAACCTTACCATTCACCGGCTGCTACCGTGCCAAACCGTAATTCGACCGGAAAGAGTTGGGGCTACGCCGGCTCTCCTCCGTGACACACCATATCCAAGCCGGAAGTCACCGTATCTCCACCGTGAGCACAGCTCATGCCCGTTTGCTACGGTTTCGCCCGGTGTTCTTACGGTGGATATAAGGTTAATGTCGAAAGAGCTACGGTGGTGCCCTGGAATAAGCTGGCGTTGTTTCGCAGTCCGGTGCGTCCCGGTGAGTCCCGGTTGTTTTGAAAATTTTGAAATCACAAGGGCCACTTCCCGGTAAACGCCGGTTCAGCACGGTGTATCCCGATTCAGTGCAATGCTTATCGGTGTCGCTACGTAGTGGTCCCGGTGTGCCCCGGTGTCCACAACGTAGCGACGCCGGGACTGAAAACCTGGGCAATGTGAACGAGGCTATACATAGTGTTGATATAATAGTTAACAGTTTGAATTTTCGTTTGAATGGTATTCAGCAATTGTAGAAAAATAACAGGAACATATAGACGACGTGTGCATGGCATGTGGTTTAACAAGAAAGACAATGATACGCTTCTTTAATGGGAACTCAAATTACAGTTTTTAATCTGTTTATTTACAATTATTTAGTATTACTTGGATTCTTTAAATATTGTTGATTGAATTACATGTAGTTACAATGAGATCATAAAACAACTGCATACCTTATTGTTGCCCTGAGTGTACACCGCTCTAATAAAATGCACACAGTCCTCACTGTATTCAAGACGGTATGACGTCACCCATTCATCTTTGTCCGCCCGACCTTGTGTTTGAATGTCTACCACTGAACTCACATTCATAAATTTAACCTGTAATGAAAATCATTATTAAGTGTTTTTATTATATGCTTTCCGATAGTTTATAGAGAAATATCAGTGAAATAAAAACGGTAATTCACTGTTTGAAACAGTGACTGATAAAACCCGTATCAGTCACTGTTTGTCCGATGCAAGTACTACTTTC
>Ga0224511_10005159_pt1 | contig 10161 bp, 4 predicted proteins | sample SF_May12_sed_USG_2_FD_169988 | JGI IMG/M metagenome (GOLD analysis project Ga0224511, IMG submission 169988) | Sediment microbial communities from San Francisco Bay, California, United States - SF_May12_sed_USGS_8_1 | ecosystem: Environmental > Aquatic > Marine > Sediment | place: USA... | reverse complement strand
TATACATTTTATTCATATTATCTTATTGAATATTTAACTATTATGAAAATTTATAAATGAGTAAAAATACATGTATTAAATGTTTTCTATAACATAATAATAATAATAATAATAATAATAATAATAATAATAATAATAATAAAAATAATAATAATAAAAAAAATAATAATAAAAATAATAATAATAAAAACAAGAGTGCCAAACTGACACAAAATACATGTACGTCCGTCGTATTTGTGGCAAATTCAATGGTAATGGCAACATTTTTGGGAGCAGGATATTCCACTTGGAGAGCAGATACATGTACCGCTAATTCAGTTTTGGACAATATATTGGCTGTAATTCATGAGTGCCCGTGAGATTTGGCTGGTTATAGAACTTGGTCGAGATAATATTTTCATAATGCCTTCAAGCATATTCAACTAATTTGATAAAGACCGGATGAAACCTCTCTGACTTAGAGAGCGTTAACCCTTATTTTTGACAATCTAAAGGCCATACTTCAGGAGTGCTTTGGGAATTTGGCTGGTTAAAGAACTTGGCCGAGATATTAAGCATACTAACATGTTCACTAAGTGTGATCAAGACAGGCAAAAACTTATTGACTTAGAGAGTGGAAACTCCTATTTTGGACAATTCAAGGGCCATAATTTAAAAGTGCATGGGGAATTTGGCTGGATATAGAGCTTGGTCGAGATATAATGCCTACCAACATATTCATCTAGTTCGATAAAGACCGGATGTCTTTGATTTAGACAGCGGACCCTGATTTTGGACAATTCAAGGGCCATAATTCAGGAGTGCTCGGGAGATTTGGCAGGTTATAGAACTTGGTCGTGATATTATGCCCACCAATATTTTTACCAATTTTGATAAAGACCGGGTGAAAACCCTCTGACTTAGAGAGCGGAAATCCTAATTTTAGACAATTCAAGGGCCATAATTCAAGAGTGCCTGGGGATTTGGCTACTTATAGAACTTGGTCAAGATATTAGGCCCACTAACTTATTCACCAAGTTTAATAAAGATCGAATGAAAACCCTTTTTATAATAATAATAATAATAATAATAATAATAATAATAATAATAATAATAAATATAATAATAATAATAATAATACAATGTATTTTGTGTTAATATTAAAGTTGTATGATTGATGTGATGGGTTTGTGTTTCAGTGTTCTTCAAAAGAACGCCACAACTCCAGACGCTGCCCAACATCCCAGTCAGGACAACCACGAACAGGAACGATCCTTGGCTCTCCGGCATGGCCCTCCTGTCCAGTGACCGGCTGGTGGTGGTGGACAGGTGGGTCCAGTTGGTAAAGCTGGTGGACGTTGTCCAGCTCAAGGTCCTGCACCAACTGGAGTTGAACAGCTTGCCCATCAGTGTGTGTTCTCTCCCTGGCAACAGGGCAGCAGTGACACTGAATGAGAAGCGGAATATTCTCATCATGGACTGTAACGATCAACTGTCCATCGTTGACACGATCGCAGTGCAGGGAGATAGTAAAGACATAGCTTATAGTAATAATCAGCTTATTGTTCTGCATCATACTCCTCTTATGATTGAAATATTGCATATGAACGGGATAAGTGTAAAACAAAAAATGTTAGAAAGAAAAGATAGATTGCCTTCTCAAGTATCAGTCATGACTGAAGGTGATGTAACATCAATATTTGTTTTTGACTACGGCAACTTAGGAATCCTCCGCCTGGACGAGGACCTGCAGGAGCAGCAGGTCTTCCATATCCCAGGTGCTACTAGGCCTCCCACAGGTGGTGAAACATGTATCCGGCCTTTCACAGGTCGTGATAGCTTTCCTTTCACAGGTCGTGATATCTTTCCTATGACGGTTAGTGATATCTGTACATCTGAACCACGTTGTATGTTGGCCGTGGGGGAGAACCAGCTGCTGGTGAGCGACTATGGTCACGGACTATGGCGGCTGGACTACACCATAGGCCGATGGACGCTCCTGAGTGAGAACGTTGGGATGGCGGTTTCGAATGGATTTGGAATGGCATTTTGTCATGAACAAAACGTTCTGTACTACGGAGGTAGGGATGGAGTGGTAAGATATGCAATCTCATAAAACTCCATAACGAACACAAAATACAAGTACCTGACAGTGAAAGGAAAACGTATGTCCAAATGGGAATTATTGAATTTGCATTGTGTTGGACATAAGACAATTTAGTAACAATACTGAGAAAAACTTTAATTGTGTACAATGTGTAGAATGATAAATGATGTTTACGTAATATGCATCCGTTATTCAACTTATTCTGCTGAAATGTACATGTTTGGTTATGTAGGTTATTATGTAGTGAAAATTAATTAAAAAGTAAATATAAGGCCACGAAAAGTTGATTTTCTGTTTCTCAGGCACTGCCGCATTCGTTTTTAGACCCCCGCTTCAAAACTTTTATCCAAGAATGGGGCTCATATTTTTGTAAAATAGATCTTGCTTCCGATACGCAGAATCATTTTAATAGTAGCGCGTATCTGCTGCAGGTTTGACTAAACTCAGAATAGTCACGAATAATCAAGGACAGTCGCCTATAGGCGTTTTTGCGGCAACAAAATTACTAGTCACCTGTTTTTTTAGAATTGTCAAAAAAAGATGGTCATATTCTTGTGGTTTGACATATTTATTAGAAGATCTGTCATTTTATTTTTATGCTTTATACTTGGGGTTTACTGAAGAAAAAAAGCTGAAAATAGTCAAAATATGGCCACAAATATTTGTCTCTTCCTCAACTAGTGAAATAAAATATTGCTAAATGTTAATGTGTCCACATCATTTACATTATTTTCTTATATTTTGTGCATTTTTGTTTTTAGTGTAGTTAAAAAAACGCAATGAGTAAAATAATGGTTAAATTATTCCGAATTGTGGCAAATATCGCGTGAATATTATCTTGGACGATAAAACGTTGCAATATATTTATGTTCCCATAACAAATCAAATTTGGCAAATAATTTATAAAACAATAGCCTGAATATGGGTCTATCTTAGTCTGTATATTTAAGCATGACTCGAACACACCCTGGCGAAAAGAGTGGTGGGGTCGCCTTACTTCCAAGTCTTATGATAAAACGCCTTGATATTTTTATTTAACCAAACCTTATTGTATACACGATTTTAGTTGATTTTATTACAAAATGTATATTTATTTATGCTTGACCCTTGTATACAGCCGCAAGTAGTAACTTTGCACCGGGAATAGCCATAAAGTTACTCACGGCAGCAAATGGTCACAAATGTTGTGCGAATTGTATCTTTGACGATAAAATGTTGCAATTTTGTTATGTTTTCATGAAGCCCATATTCAAAGCATATACGTGTCAGCAATATGTTTGTGTGTTGTCAGCTATCTTAGCCGCAAATGGTCAAACATGGCACGAATATGCACTAACGGCGGTGAATAGTCCCAAATGCTTTATAAAGGGTTAAAAATAGTCGCCTTATTTCAAACTCTTACGACAGAACGCCTTGATATTGTTTTCCGTATATCGTTTACACTATTATATAGTATAGTTTTGCAGATTTGAGCACTCTACAGCATTTCCTAAAGCACTAAATACAATGGTTACTGCTCTAGTTTTATAGTTATAACGCATTAGAACTGTATTTCATCTTGCTGTTCTCGAAAATATTTTGTTATTAAAGGCAATGTACTAGTACACGAAATCACATGTAGTGTTTTACATTGCTATCTACTGGGAAACAAGAAAAAAATAATCTGACACAATAAAATTTTTTTTCGCCCCCTCGCATTCGTTTTTTCAAAAAAGTGCCTGAGAAACAGAACATTAATTTTTTATGGCCTAATACATTACATTCATCTTTGTGAAAAAGTGAACAACATCAACCACCTTTTATTTCATTTGGTTTCATTCAAATATAACACTTGTCGAACACAATTAACATCATGTCTTGGTTTATAAACAGCTAATCGTCGCTGTAAAACGATAACCCCCATATATAGAAAACAGTAACTTTTCAGGAGAAACAAAAAACTGTATAACTTTTTAATCTAATGTCGACATGTTCTGAAATTTTTTATATATATGTTTAACAACACGTTCTATTTGGTAAAAATACTTATTGTGTATTTGATAAGTATGTGTATGATAACTTGAGAAGAAAAAATTCTCATACGAGGTTTTTGCACACATTTTTAGCCACTTCTATATTTTTAGCATGTGTACGGTGTTTTTGCTTTAAAGTCATATTACCATTACTGTATATTATAGGCTATCACTATTTATAATTAATGTTAATGTTAATTAAAGGACTTACCCATAACAGTGATTTACAGTGGTAAAAACGGGGCGTGAATGAAGCATGGGTGTTTACGAGGTTTTCGCATTACAAAATTTTTAGCCAATCGATATACAATATTGACTCATGTGATGATATCTCTGGTATTTAATTGGCTATTTTATTCAGCATTTTCGCAGAACATGCAGGAGAAAAATCTGAATTCTAACATAAAATAAAAGTTTTCGCGCTAAAATGCATATACGGGGTTATCGAATTACAGCGACGTATTGTTATAATCGACGTATTGCATACGTTTTTTTTTCAAATATCGTTTATATCATATTAAATAACAAAAAGAAACATATAAATTTTTGTATTAATTGAATATGATCTTTTGTTGCACATTTCGTTGTAGATCTATAGCTGTTTTGAAAGAGGTGGGGGAGATGGAAAATATTAAAAGAAAAAAGGCAATACTTCATTGAAAAGAAAAGGGAAAAGGAATGGGTAGTGTTGGGAATACTATTTGGTCATTTCATGGTTGACAGTAAAAAGTATAATTGATTCAAGGTTGTTGTATTTAAAACATCCACGTTCGTTTGTATGAGTTTATGTATATTAAGCTTATTTTACGAAGCAATTTCATGTTCAATATTGGTTCTACAATATTGGTAATTTTGAATCCATAAAACCTTTGCGTTTCTTTTCTATATTTCTATCAAAAATGAAATACGTCATTAATATAATTCTATAATTAAATACTATTATAATGTTTTTTATTCAATGCATTCCAAACAAGACAGAAGTTACGCTCAGTTCTGTTATAATTCCCTTTTCTTGAAGAAATGATTCCAGGGTCATGCAGACATCTTAAATTAAAGGGCATTCTCAAAACAGAGAATACAAAAATGTATTATATTTCAATATTACAGGAAAAGATGTGGCATTAATTTGAATTAGTTAGTTTACATTTCAATAGGAATTTACTAGTGGGAGTAGTTCTATTTATTGCTTATATTGACAATATTGCATAAAGGTGTCAGTTATCAACAATATGACAGTCGTAATTTAAAAGAAATGTTTATAGAAATATTTACCAATTAGTACAAAGATTTCTTTTTGACATATATTTATTTTTGTAAAACCTGTACTCAGACAAGTGTGTGAAAAGAACACATTCAATTTATTATGGATAGCAAATATTATTTTTTTAGCTGTAAACATTTCTTTCACGGCACGTTTGACTTATTGTCAATGTACATTGTTAAGATTTACATGAAGTGAGTCGATTGTCATGTATTACAGCACATAATAAACCTACAACTAGTTTGCTTTTATGTTGGTTATACTTTCGATAAAAATGTTAAGTAAAATTGTACATAAGTTGAAATGTGTGCAGTGTCTTTCTTCATATAAAAGTATGATGTGTTTGAATTGACATGTATTTTTTGTATTTTTTTAATTCGATGAAATAAATGTTAGTCAATAATTTGAGGTTATGTAAGAAATAATCAATGGTGACACCACATCAATATATTGTTGAAACCGGCCGTGGTTTATGATTGTGTCACCTTTTTAATACAAATTGAATAGAGAAATGTCTTAAAGTATTTCTCATTTATTTCTATTCTAGGTAAAAATGCCTGTATAGGCTGCCAATGCCGTAGGATTTTAATGTCAGAGATCATTTTAAGGGAATTAATATGACACAAGTGAGGTTAGAACCCATGCTTTATGTCCCATAATATTTTCCCTTGTGCTTTGAAAATATTGCTGAGTGTAGCGAACTTGACAGTTTCATCTATAATGTTCCTAAACCATAGCTTATAACTTGTAATTAAGCTTATACTTATAAATAGTATGTCGTTAAAAGATAATATGTCTATATCTTGCTACCCTAATAATTAGTCCTAATTTTGCAGTGTCAATGTAAATTCAATGCAATAGCATCGTAAAAGAAAAAGCAACATTCAATCGCAAATAATATTTTACACAAAAAAGTCAAAACGCAACGACAACAAAATAAACATGCAAACGTGAAAATGCTTGTTAGAGTCGGGAATCGAACTCGTGACTTCTGGCAGCGCAGTTTTACAGCGAAAACGCTTTTTTGTTCTCGCGAGCGTTATCCGATGAAAAGCCTACCTAACGCTCGCCTAACTAGAACTATTGTTGTGGATAAATTGTCAAGAAATACTTAAACGTAATAATGTGTTAATCTCTTCGATTTATATTTTTACACTAAATAACACGTTGGTTGTGTTTCTTGTTTGAAACTACAAGAGTTTAATGTAAATGTTATGTCTGCCACAGAAATAAAAGGTGTTTAACATACTGCATACCGGCTCTTTGCGTACTGCGCACTGTCTTAAATCCTAGAATACTGCATACCAAAGAAGAGGATGGGTTCACCTTCTAACATGTATAGGTCATCCTCTAACATGTTTGCTGATAATTCGAGAATGTTTAAATAAATTGTGCCTCGTAATAAAGGAGGTAAAATGCAAAAGAAGGGCTAATATAAAGGGCTAATTCTGAATACGTTAAACATCTGTATATATATATTTACAGCTGACACTTTATTCCATACTGCATCAAACGATTGGTGAACGTAAGCAGACAAAAAAGACATCGTTGCCCCGTAAAACGCTCTTCATGAAATACGTGACCGTTTTATGGCGCTATCGCCGCAAAGCGTTGCCGTTGAGCGTTTTGCGACGCGAGAGTAATGGGATGTAACAATGCATAGGAATACAGTGAAAATAAATGGCATATTTTTCCATAACTCATAATCCCCCCCATGAAATGGGGGACCGAAACGGTCCTGGTGGGATTTACAAATAACTTTGCACCAATGTCAAGTATGATGAGACGATGTGCAGGGTCTAGGTTTAACCAATCTTTGTTCAAGGTAAAGATCACAGTTTAAGATAAATCATTCTATGACTGTATTTTGAGTCCGCTCTTTATCTTTTCAACCCCTGGTGGGATTTACAAAAAAACTTTGCCCAAATGTCAAGTATGATGAGACAATGTGTAGGCCTTTTGCTTGACAAAGGTCGGGTCAAGGTCAAGGTCAGACTTTGAGATAAAACATTGTACGACTGTATTTGGTGTCCGCTCTATATCTTTTGGACCCCAGGTGGGATTTACAAATTACTTTGCACGAATGTCAGTTAATGCTTGTGCTTGACCAAGGTAAGTTGAAGGTCAATGGCAAATTTTAGGATTAAACCTTGTATGACTGTATTATGAGTCCGCTCTTGATCTTTTGGGATTTACAAATAACTTTCCTGAAATGTAAGCTATGATGAGACGATGTGAAGTTAGTCTGTTTGACTAAGGCTGGTTCAAGGTCAAGTTAAAAATATACCTCTTTCCCACGTTGCACATGGGGTATTAATCACCTTCTGTTATAGCTCTAGTTTACGATTTCACCTTTCTCTACAACAAGAATTGATTCCATCCAGTGACATACTGAGGATACATAATTGCTTTCGTTTCCGAAAGCATCCGTCTAGTTATTCGTTAATTTTGTTTTCTGTCGGGACATCAATATTGTTTGTAAATTCCTATGATTTATTGCTGTCCATAACTTTTCCGTTAATTTTTAATCAATACACACTATACGGCATTTAACATAAAAGTATAGCACCAACTCTTTTGGTCAGTGAACATCTGACTACTATGGACAGAAAACAACTGCTCAACGCTTGTCATGTCTTCATATGCCTACCTTTCTACAAGTTATTTGTATAAAAAAAATAGTTTCAGATCAGGCTCAACGATATAGTCTTGCAATAAGTTTGTTTAAGTATGTTTATGACATTGTAAACACATAAAGGTGCATTTATTTGAAAGATTGACTTATTTATATGTATTGAACGATAAGCACAGTCCACCAGATTTTCTTGTTGCTATATAAACAAATTGTTGATAGTTTGGAAGGGACGGAACCTTTTTGTTCGTAACGATAAAGTATTTAACAGCTTGATCCCCTACTTTTGTCAGTTTTACTATTGTACCAAAATGTCTAAGATCTATTTTGTTCTACTTATGAATGCTTTCTGTTATGTATCGGAATAAGTATGTTGTATTTTTAATACCGTTTGAAATTAAATTATTTATAAGTGCATTCACAAAAACTATCGTTATAGCACCAAAATCAGTTTAACTCACTTGATCAAAAATAAAAAAGAAAAGAAGCTTAAGTTAAACGGAGAGGTTGGAAGAAAGTAAACATAATCAATTTGCACTGTGCAATTCCCAAGATGACCCCTCCCTTCGCAATCACAATTAAAATAAGAAGATACCTTGTGTACGTTACAAACATTGAACATAAATTATGATATGAAAGTTTTTAACTGTTATATGAATAAATGAAAATGTTGAATCAACTACTGAGTTAGCGCCTTGGTGCGGACAAGGATGGCCATTTTGGAGTTCTCCAGGTATGCTGGTAAGTTAATGGGGAGAGGCAAGGCGAAATAGCTAAAAGCAGCCCAAAATATTACATTGTATATCATTTATTATGTTATAAAACTAGCTATCGTATTGAAACAAAATAAGTGAAATATTGTTAGGCCTTGCCAAATCGGAATTCTGTTAAGCGTCAACTCAAGTTTGACAAACCTAGGTACCTATTCACAAAAACACACAAACCAAAAAGGAAAACACAAGTATTTTACAAAAATAACAATAAAAAACACACCACATTATCATGATATGAGACAATTGTCTGAAGTGCTTATGAAATGACTACTTTCAGCATGACTTACTTGTAAAACATATGGTGCAATATGAAATGTGTTTTTAAGTAAAATATGTATTGAAATAATGACACAGTTATTTAAATATTGTCACAACATATTTTTGTAAGTATGAAGTAATTGTGGAGTAAATCAAATATAATGAGAATACTAATACTTTCTTACAATATGGACAGTAATATTACTGCATATGTCTATGCACAGTACATTTTTATAATACACTCATGTACGAATAATACTAACAGTGCGATGTACTATAAACCAATATATGAACTGTATATATTACAGGGGTATTACTATCATAATAGAGTTAAACAGTTTATGAATGGCACACTTAAGGCAAAATACTTTGGAGATCTATGTTGCAAAATATCAATAAACGTAAGTACATGTAATATCAATATGTCTATCCTAGCTAGTATTCACATAAATAAGTACTTGGTAGTACATAAATGTTTATAGTTTTAGTTTAAGTATAGTTATATTTTTCTGAATCCCGGAACATCGAAATTATTGAAGAAAAATTCACAAAATCTTTTTTGTTTTTTTATTGATTTGAGGACTCCCAAACCTACGCGCACGCGGACGCTTAACAGAATTCCGATTTGGCATGGCCTTATGTTACCTCAAAAGTATCATTCCTTAGTAATTAAACATAACAGATATTTGTAATTTTGGATTCTTGGACTGCTTTTGGCTATTTCGCCTTGCCTCTCCCCCTTAACTTTCAAAAATACTAAGAGAACTAACGTACGCCCGTCAAACCAAACTAGCACCTTTACAAAATGTTTTAGTTGTTGTATTGAACTTAAGACCGACACACCAACATAGTTTTCTTTCGAAGAGCTTTACAAACAATCATATGTGTACAGTTGGGCTTAAACAAATTTGATATAATATTTTAATATAAATGTTAAATCCAAACAGTTAACTCAGTTTTGCCTTATTTTAATTTTAATTTAATAGTATAACGTAAAATGAGTTTCATAGGATGAACAAGAAAAAGTAAAACAGGGGCTGTTTTACAGAGACGGTCTATGTTGAAGCTTGGTGTGATATGCAAATACATGAAGCGTTATGGAAAGTGCTGAGGGTGACACCCCCTCCCCCTTGCGTACT
>Ga0224511_10005158_pt1 | contig 10162 bp, 7 predicted proteins | sample SF_May12_sed_USG_2_FD_169988 | JGI IMG/M metagenome (GOLD analysis project Ga0224511, IMG submission 169988) | Sediment microbial communities from San Francisco Bay, California, United States - SF_May12_sed_USGS_8_1 | ecosystem: Environmental > Aquatic > Marine > Sediment | place: USA... | reverse complement strand
CCAACAAACAATCTCAGAATAGGCCTGTGGATGTTCACCTTCAATGTTCGTCCCGCGCCCATCGACTTTCCGTTGAGCTACAAGAGTAAGGTGGCAAATACAGAATCAGTGCTCTGGCAACGGACACATTTTCTTGCCCGGACAGGCGTTACGCGGTCTATGGCAATATAGTGTCACCAACATGACCCACCCAGTGAAAATCTACGGGGCCAGTCTAATGAGTATGGAGGTTAGCAGGTCATTTACCACGTAGGTCGAAAAAGAATGCTTGCCAGGGTTCAACCACCTGATAATAAAGATCATTTTAGTTTTTGTGAGCGCTAAGTCAAGTCAGGGGAATGTATGCGGGTAGCTTACAAAAATCACTAGTTCACAAAATCTTTAATTATTTTAGTGAAAGACTGTACTCACCCCTTTGACAGCTTTGTCAGCCGATTCCTTGTCACTGAAGATGCAGAAAGCATAGCCCTTGGTTTCGCCGCTTGCTGGAGATATCAGAATGCGCAGATCATAGATGCGACCAAACTCCTCCAGCATGGGTACAAGCGAATCCTCGAACGAGTTACGACGTATACCTCCAATAAATATCTCGCAGCCGACTGCGGGGGCATCTCCGGTCCAATCCGGAGGCGGCCCGCCATACTGTCGCTGGCCAGGTGTCACCTCAAGTCTGTATCCTGTCCGTGCAAGCAACTCCTGAAAAGATGAAACTGTCAGGTGAGGCCAGTTATGCAAGTCATGACCAGGGCAATGCACGCAGAAAAGTGGTTCTGACACAAACACCAACAACTGTTCTGTTTATAGCCTCAGTAGATCCATAACATTGCTACTGTTAAATGAAACTATTAGATGATGATGGGTTTTTCCGTGAATTCGCTGATTAGTAGTCTGAACAAGAATAAAAATTGGGGATTGTTCCACCCAAATTGCTAGTATCTAAAAACACGGTGCCACCCAGACCTTCTGGTCATTGGTATATGCAAAGATAAAGTGAGCACTCAATTTAAGGGGGATCTTTTTGTATCAAATCAACTCTGATTAAGTGTGAATTATATAAAGCCTCATTCGAAATAATACACAGTTATTGTACATAGGTGTCACGTTTATCACACTCACCCTAACAGCATTTTCCTCCGGACCCTTATCTCTTGGCACGCCCTCATAGTATATCTTATACGGACAGGCGATGGTGGGGGCAGCTGTAGGTGTCACACCACATTTCTTTTTGTTTGTCTTGAGTAGTCCAATGATATAGGCTGCTTTATTCTGTATGCGCGAGAGGTCACTAGCTTGCACCTGAACAGAGATTACCTATTATGAGTGCCGAAGCTAAGAACAATCTCCGCTGTGGGTTTAATATCCAGGGATGTTGGGATAGCTCCAGAGCTAAAGCGCTTAGCTCAAAATGGAAAGAAACGAGCTCTGAGGTATGCTAGTTAAATCAGACTTCCATTGTGAGTACGAGCTTCTCCACTTTTTACCACTTCAGAACGGAAACAGACTGCCCATGTAGAACACGAAAGGTAACAAAGAGCGAGTGACTGCACCAAGAAGGATTTTGACTAGACTAATTCAATCACTTCTACATCACCATATTCACTTGCAGCGCAGGGTCATCTTACCTCTATGGAAAAGCTCTCAATCACATCGACAGTACAGGATTTGAGCTCTTCGCATACTTTCTCTGTGAAGGCGTCCGACTCGAGGAAGCCGGCGGCTACCAGCTTGTGCATCGAAGTCGCCACATCCTGCAGAAAAAGATAAATAAAGAGTAACCACAAGCTCAATTGCTGAACCCCGCCGTCCTAGAGTGTAACGGGGCATTCTTGTAAAATATTTACAAAATGTGCCTAAAGTTATATCTCTGATGAGCCACTCATCCATGAACAATACAAAGCAAAACTCCGCAGCAGAGACCTTACTGCTCAAATAACAATTTCTCACTAAACACATCAACGCCTACCTCACCAATACCAGCGGCGATCATTGTGTTAAATGCAGCATCCTCTCCAGTGTCTGCACTGTATACTTCAGGCTGTTCATAAGCCTCTTCTGTATATTCACCGCCTTCGACGGCAGCACCCTCGGTGAACTGAGGTTCCTCCGAGTAATCAGCGGACTCTTCCGTTACAGGATCGTTGACCTCTTCGTTTACATCAAGGGCATCTCCATTGTCAAAACCATTCATTGTGATGCTTTTGTTTATTTGAAAGCGTTTACCTACAAACAAGGACCTCAAAGTTGAAAATTAAATTTTATTATTCGGGTTGGAAATATCGCATAACAGGGGAAAGTTTGATGTGACTGATTCAATCGATAAAATAATTAGCAAAATGCTTCACTCGACCGTTGACCGACAGACAGCGTCAGTGTCAATGTGTATGCCTGTGTCAAATTCAATAATTTAGTTTACTTACCAACTACTACTAGTACTAGGTAATAAGTTTGTTAACTAAGCTAAGTTACTAAGTAAGTCGTATCGTAGCGGGTACCGTACCTGTGACGGGTAGACCCTCTGTTAGAATTAGATTGAGTAGTGAGACTCAGACTGAGTGATTGTGACTCATTCAGTTCACTCACAATGTGAGTGAACTGAATGAATCACTTATTCACTCATTTCACTGACTAGCAGTTAGTTACTTAACTTAGTGGTTTGATTAATCAAGTTGTTTATAACTGACTGACTCATTACATTATTACATTTACATTGATGATTGAGACATGAGTCAGCCAATGACTGAATGATTGAGTTTCAGTTTCACTGGTGAATCGAATCACGAAGGATTTCATTTTCACTGATTTGTTTTTCTGTTCGATTGGTAATCACAATTGGCGGTGGAGATGTACAGTCTGAAGCAATGGGGGTAATAACTTACGCCAATACCCGCAAAATAATCAGAGGATTTCAATACGGATCAACTGTCAGCTCTTCATCGGCTACTACAACAATGCGAAGCAAAAATACATATGGCGACTTTGCTGTGTCCGGTTATATTTAAAGCCCCAAGAGCCCTTTTTATGTCTCTGAGCCCGTGCATAGAGCCCAAAGGGGTCATTGGATATGCGTTGACCAATCGCGCCGCCGGAGAACGGGAGACCGCGGGAAGCAGTCACATTGCCAGATAGAAAATACCAAGGTTGCTCTTGCGTTACCTCGGTTTTTGTACGGTGTACCTTTTTGGGAGTCGTCTCACACCTGTGCACTCTCGGCAGACCAGAGCCGCACATACCAGCCTCTAAACGCGAACCTAGTTGACAGCACCAGACTGATCACACTTACAGTTACAGTCAGCCGCGCTGGGGCCGACGGGACAGTCACGAGTCAGTCAGTCACACTCACAGTCACTGTCACACTCACTGTCAGTGTCACGCTCACAGACTGTGACTCATACTCACAGTCACACTCGGTCAGTCGGGTCAGTCATTCAGTTCACACTCACAGACAGAGACACCAAGACAAAGTCACACTCACACTGACAGCTGAAACTGTCACTGTCGTGTCACTGTGTCAGTCACTCGTGACTCAGTGCCACAGTCGCTTTCATTGTGAATTGTAATACTGGAGATAGAACAAAACTCATTCAGTCATTGTTTGAATCTGAAAAGTGACGCCCAACAAACAAAAAACAATGGAGGTGGATCCACCAAAGGAAAAGACACAGAAAAAGGCGTACGAGCAGCCATGGTGAGAATAAAACGATAGTCATACAAGTAAAAGCCTAATTAGTAATTAAACTCTGATTTATTCTAAATGCAGCCCAGCATGAGTGTTGATGCTTGAGTGTTGTTGTGTTGCTAATGCCTGAGCGAATCAACAAGCGTAAAACTACACTACACTCTACAGTCTGTGTCAAAGATATTAGGCGGATTCGCGTGCTCACCTTGAAGAAATTTCTGTCTTGAACACACAGTCGCGATGAGGAAGCGCAGTTGAGTTCTGGATGGATCAAATCAGAGTTGTCCTCTCCCAACTCATCGGTTAGAGCCGAACTATCGTTCGGCATTTGTTATCGCAACATAGTAGTCAAGCCTCTATGGGGTAACCTTGATATTTGCCTAAACTACTAGGCGAACGCCTACTTTCGGTCGTGGAATTCTGTTCGCATGCTTTCGGTCGCAGATCGCGACTGAAAGTGAAAGATGTTTTTTTGGATTGCACTTTTCGGTCGCACTTTTGAGCAGTTTAGCAGATTTCGCAACCGAAACGGAAAGCTGAGCGGTGCGAATGCACCTAATAACTAAGATAATTAGACATGCATTCCTTGTAGTTGGGCCCATAATCATAACCACCCTGTCCCTAGCATACAGTCATTTGCATTTTTGCACAGTCTGTATGATTCTGTTTAAAAGTTTTCTTCGTTTCCCTCCTTGCAGTTTGCTACTTTGTGTGTAATATAATAAATGGTGTTTTTCTTATCAGGATTGAAAAGTACCGCCCATTGAAGATGTGCGACATTGTTGGGAATGAAGAAACAGTGAAACGGTTATCTGCCTTTGCGGAGACAGGGAATGTCCCCAACATCATTATAGCGGTATGGCCTTCCCATCAGTTGCTTATCTTCTTGCGCTTTAACTTGAACCTGGTCAAGTTTCTATGTTACCTGTTACCTATTACCTGTTACCTGCGGCACTTGGTCATCCTATTTATTTATCCCGACCTTTAAATCTGAGGCTTGATGAGGAGAGGTTGAATCCTAGAGTTATGTCTGTTGTTCATTCTCACAACAGGGACTGGCATGGCCAGGACTGAAACCTAAGATTTTACGATTTCGAATCAAGCAGCTTAGCCACTAAGCTATCTCGCTGTATCACACCTCTTTCGCTTCTCTCGAAAGGACCATCATGCAATTTTCTGGTGTTCCGAGCCCTAGCCGAGATTTACCGACTATTTTTGTATTACGAATCTTTGTTTTGCGTGGAAAATCTAAAATCATAGCAAAATCTTTAGAATCAAGTCAATGCACAGTGATAGCGTTTTCTCTTAACGCCAGACTGAAATGTGAAATCTTCACCTCAGGGTCCTCCTGGAACAGGAAAAACGACAAGCATTCAATGTATGGCTCGAGCTCTTCTGGGCGATTCATATAATGAGGCTATATTGGAGCTTAACGCGTCAAATGAGAGGTTAGTTTGAAAATTTATACACGTATTGTATGCGATCTTGAAGCTGCCAAGTTAGATACTCGCTTTTTCACCAGTTATAACTTGGTATAGAGAACTACAAGCGGGTCAGTATTAACGCTCCACCTCATAGCCGTAGTGAGGCTTGCTTTTGCTCTGAGGCAGGGTAAAACTGAGGAGCTCATACTCACAACCGGAGGCTGCCATGACAGGGATATGAACTCGGGTTCTAACGTTTGTAAGCCCTGTGCTCTATCACTGAACTATTCAGATATTCCATGCGTATTAACAACGCTTATAATTAAATGAACTAATGGGAATGCGGAAAGATAATGTTGTTCAGTTGTACCATGAAGGGTTGGTGACACTGTCGATCTTTGTAATATATTAGGAGTTGTTTAACCTTGTTACAAATTTGCTCTGGGAGAACAACTTCAATACTGGACACCAACATTGGGGACCATGTATTACGTAAAGGGTTGGTTGTAGATGTTAATGTATTTTCATGAAACCGGGCATTGAAGGAGAGAACGAAAGAATTTTTTCTTCAATGTCCAACACAATTATAATATCCCCGACATTTGGGATTTTTACTGTAAAAATTAATGTTTCAATTTCAAAATGGAAACTTATTTTGTATGTGTTGGGTATGGAGTATAATAAACAGAACCGGTTGTGGGAGAGTTGCTTGCTATTTAAAGACATGCTCATGGGTTCATCATTATCAAGCCCATGACTGCTCTACTCGTGGGGAAGAGCTGAGGGCAGGGCTGTCACTGCTTTCTGTCAGACGACACTGGTCGTAGCTCGGGTGCTGTCAATCTAGTCCACTCTCATGGGTTATCAACTACCAGTTATGGAAACTGCTGACTGGACTGTTCCCACTGTGTGGCAACGCCTAGGCCACAAAGTGCATGTGTTGACGGATCATTGGTGCGATTGCTTCAGCAGAATCAATGACAATTAGTAGGCTAATAAGAGATTTGCATAACTAAAGCATAATCGCTCGCCCCAAACCATTCTCCGAACCTGTAGCTGTCATTTTGGGTTTTGACGTTACGAGATGTGACCCATTTGTATGTCACATTGTAGAGGTATTGATGTAGTCAGAAACAGAATAAAGACATTTGCGCGGCGTAAAGTCACTCTGCCCGTTGGCCGGCATAAAATTGTGATTTTGGATGAGGCGGACAGCATGACAGAGGGCGCTCAGCAAGCAATGAGGAGAATTATGGAAATGTTCTCTAAAACCACGAGGTTCGCTCTTGCCTGTAACACATCAGAGAAGATCATAGGTGAGTCCCATTGAGTGTTAAGGTCATCCAAGTGCTTTCAAACCTTCCCACGGCTATTTACTGTATTTCACTGTAGACCATTGGGGTCTGTGGGCATCTCTTCTAGTTGCCATTGCTGCCCTCTTTCAACCTTCCGCTCCCCATCTTGATGTTCGACTCCGACCTCTATATCCCATAGCTACCCATAACATCGACTTGACCCTCAATCGAAGCCAGCACAACACTATCACCTCTTCACTTTTAGGTCCTTTTAGGCCTACATTTTTTATGACCACACTTCGTATAACCTCACTGTCACCCTGTTTGCCTTAGCTATCCGCACATTCAACTATTCAATAGAGTTAGGTGTAATCTTAGGTTGGTTAAAAACATACTGATCATCTGCGATTTTGAGCGAGTACAAGAGAACACAATTCCTACTGATTAACCCATACCAATGACTTGCCCAAGGGAAATATCTATCGCGAGGCCAACTGAAGAAGTGGTCTAGTCTATAGTCACGTATGCAACATTTAAAAAAATTTAAATCCGCTTATTCAAAATAGCCCAAGCTGATAATCAACATTATACAATCAATGTACAGCGAATAACAGGATAACTTGGATAGAATGCTCAACACCGTTGTCTTATTACAGAACCTATCCAGTCCCGTTGTGCCATGCTGAGGTACAGTAAGCTGTCAGATGCTCAGATCCTGGACCGATTGATGATTGTATGTGAGAAAGAGGAGGTGGTTTATGATGATAATGGGCTTGAAGCCGTTATATTCACTGCCCAAGGTGACATGAGACAGGTAACTTTGTCTTCCATTTTTATACACGGGCACTTGGCCATCCTATTTAACGGATGTCCTAAGTCTTATTGCTGTTATAGGGTGGTAGGAGGAGGATCATACTCACAGTGGGACTTGGTATCACCAGGGTCTTAATGTTCTTTTGGGATGTGATGTTCTTTTGCCACGAGCTCTAGTATCCCGAATTCTCACTCTATCTTGCAATTTTTATGAAATGCGTAAACTACCAATAAACTACAGGTTTTTTTCCGGACCAGTGGTCGATACTCTGTTGCTAGGTTTATATGAGGAACGTTCGTCAACAAATCCTTTATCGACAAGAAAAGTCCAAAAGATTGTCGATCGAGGCAACTCAAAAATTTGAGGAGCCCTCTTGAATATCTGAGGAATCTTGAAGCAACCACCGGACATTACCAGGGTTATTAGGGTGGCTCACCGTGAAATTTCCTGCTGAAAACAAAGTTATTTGAGACAAACATTAAAAGAATATCTTGTTTCAATCTAGGGTCGACGCAGTGTTCGTCGTCACTTCACGAATATTCACCGACGGGTTTGTCAGACGAACCTCGGCGTATAAACCTAACATGCGTCAATGCTGATGCATTGCAGATGCATGGTGCTTACCAAAGACTTACCTTACAGTTTTCTGCACGTTCGGATGCATTAGCACGAGAAGACAAATCAGAACCACGTGGGCAAGAGCCCGAAAATACATTGACTTGCTTCTTGTAAAAAATGTGGAATGGAAAACTGTCTGAATAGTTGACGCCCCGTGGATTTTTATTAGTTACATATTTCTTGTCGAATTTAGTTGACAAATGGCAGCATTTAAAATACCTAGCACAAACTGTGCCCTTATTTTGACTGGCTGCTGGATCATTTACCCAAAGCATCATTCGTTTCAATCCGGAATTGCAGAAAGCCGGGGTAGGGGCCATTTATGTTAGTACGGATATTAATGAGAGTTCAACTCATTTACTCATTCATTCTTACGCATATCCTTTTGGCTGTATGTCAACTAATCACTCATTGATAAGTTTATTTCGAGCTTTACTTTGTTAGCTTTGTTTCAGCTGATCTCCGCATTTTTTTCTTGTTTCTCGTGTATTTTTTGTTGGACTGTTTCCACTGTCTGTTGGGGATAGTGGGATAGCTCAGCGATGGGGTCGGAACCGTGCGAGCTCGGGTTCGTATCCCCCAATTATTCTACCTCAAAACAAAACCAAACCTTACTATGAGGTGAATCATTTATGCTGACCCACTAGTAGTCCTCCGTGCTAAGCCGTAACTGCTGAAAATAGCAAATATCAAACCCGGCAGTCTCACCAATGAAGACGTCGAAAGAAACAGCTTGTTTCATAGTTCTTATGCTCAGTCATTCGCCAACTAACTCTAACAACGAACAGTCTGATTCCGTTCAGCAGGAATCCTCTCTAAAATGTCGCAGTTGGTCAATTTGTTGAGGTGTTCGTGTTGACTGCCATTCATGGCAGTTCTCTGCACACTATTTTAGTTAGTAGGGATTATCATCCAGTGTCTATGATGTGCTTAGTTGATGAAAAGAAATAAGGTTCTATGCTGGGGTCAGTCATAATTCATGACTTCATGCTAATGCCATAGATACAAATCGATTTTCAGATCTGAGATGGATACTACATTTAATTGATGGTTCACTTACAAAAACATAGACATTAATTTAGTGCAGAGACCCTTTAAAACTATGAATAAACGAAATATATAGTACCTGTTTGTTTGGCCATTTTGGGGAATTCATTGGTACCCTGATTTTGATTTGTTTCCTTCCTGCAGTCTTCTACTCAAAACTATGATGCTGTAAAAAAAAGAGAAACATCTCTTACCATATTCGTGCTGCGTGATTCAACTCAATACTTGTTGTTTCCTGTTGTCACCAGAATCCATCGAGTTACTTTTTTGCGTTGCTGGGTTCCTCCTGTCACTTTGGTGTCTCATAGAATATTATGGGAGATGACAATCTGACAGACCATTCTGCATAATATCACCACTAAGCTGAGGAAACTGCGGGATAATATTGTAGAGCCGCTTGCCGGCATTCACAGGCCAAACCAGAAAGGGTTGAATCTGTGGTGGTGCGTGTCCCCCCAAGCTTGAATCGGTGGGCGTTTCTGTAACTTATCGTGTTGATAAAAAGCCCGGAGTTGCAACCTATGAATTGCAGGTTCAAGTCTCACCGCTGATGAGGTTGTTTTCTCGGTATAGGTCTTTAGCAAGCCTCTCACTCCGATTTGGTAGCGTGGCGTCGAAACATCACTGTAAAAATATAGAGGTCACAACTAGCGAATAAGGGTCAAAATCACTCCTTGATTGTCAAATATCCACTTTTCAATTCCCGTTGAAATTATCCCCCCCCCAGCTCAGAAGACAACAGTCATACCGTAACGGTTATCAGACCATTGAATCATGTACTGGACGACCTCTAGGCTTCTTGGCTGGCATCGCCAGAACCCATCAGCCATGTCAGCGTTTTCAAGCTTCCGCACAGGGATCTGTGGCACAGCCCATTGAAGCGGGGCATGCGATATCAGTACAATATAGAGCGGAACAAAGTAACTCTTGTTGGTTCAAGATATTCCAAACATTCCAAAACATTTGTACAATCTTTGGCGGTTTAATCTTTGCGCTCGCTTGCGTTTTCGTAGCATAGAAGTTGCCAATCATCCGATTATGTTTCATCACTGTCATTATAGTTGATTGAATTCTGACACACCCAAGAATTAATTAGAGTGAAAAAGCATCAACGAACACCCTACTTATCTACTCCCGCGTAGGGTATTACAGTCGCTCAGCAGTGATGAATTTTTGTCCATAAGCATGTCTTTGTGGTTTCTGGCTTCGAAAGTGAATTGTGCTGAATTGAATGATTTAAACAGATAGCCCTCAGTGGCATTTGGCCCCAAATCAAAAGATTGACAAT
>Ga0224511_10005157_pt1 | contig 10162 bp, 8 predicted proteins | sample SF_May12_sed_USG_2_FD_169988 | JGI IMG/M metagenome (GOLD analysis project Ga0224511, IMG submission 169988) | Sediment microbial communities from San Francisco Bay, California, United States - SF_May12_sed_USGS_8_1 | ecosystem: Environmental > Aquatic > Marine > Sediment | place: USA... | reverse complement strand
GGGTGCTATACTTACCACAAGCTGGATGGGGTTTTCTGTGAGTGTCTCATAATCGAGCCCCTGGCTGTTGAGTCTGATGAACCTCTGGTTGGTGACACTGAACAGGTTTCCCAGGTTCGTGGAGATGACGTAGTTGTTCGGGTTGATGTCCTCGCCACTGAACTGGAAACAGACGTCACAAATATTTTTAGCTTACTGCTCTGTGTGAAGTGGAAAATGTTTCAATGGAGAACAGTCACAGCTATGTTACATTCTGTATGGAAAAACATAATGTTACATTCTTAACATGAAAGTTGATGTGCGTGCTAAAATTGTATACTTTTTTAAATTATTTAATCAACTGAATATTATATATGAATAGCCTATTGTTAAGTATAATTATTTATGTTTTATTACATAAGACTACATTTTTTGTCACAAAGGAACCAATGTTCTCATTGCTGTCTCAGAAGTAAAACACATGTTAAGGGTGCTGTGGCATCAACAGAAATAAAATTGGTGAGTAAGTAATGACATAAGTTTACTCACAAAGTCCTGGTCATTAATGACATAAGTTTACTCACAAAGTCCTGGTCATTAATGAAATAAGTTTACTCACAAAGTCCTGGTCATTAATGACATAAGTTTACTCACAAAGTCCTGGTCATTAATGACATAAGTTTACTCACAAAGTCCTGGTCATTTATGACATAAGTTTACTCACAAAGTCCTGGTCATTAATGACATAAGTTTACTCACAAAGTCCTGGTCATTAATGACATAAGTTTACTCACAAAGTCCTGGTCATTAATGACAAGCTGGAGGAAGTCAGTCAACTGTGACCCTAGGTTGTTTGTGTAGCGAACATATTCTCCGACATCAGCCCCCTCTGAGATGAACCCTACAAGTGACCCCTGGGTCGTGCTCAACGATGGAGCAAACTGGTTGGTGTTGGTCACGAAAAGATCGATGTACGCGTAGGCTCTGTAAAACGGTACTGTCTGCTCCTCGGCCTGGGGACAAACATGGGTTTTAATTATTTATGGGTGAAATAATTTAAAAAATCATGGACATGAAATATAATGGTTTGATGATAATGGGCAAGTTAAAGGACACTAAAATTCATGTTTTCATATTTTTTTTAAAGAAAAAGCAATGTTCAATTTTGTCAGGTAAACAGTAAGATTTGGAACTAAAATTGATACTGTTCTTTTGTTGTTGTGAATTAAAGGCAAAAAATCTACCACTAGACAACAGCATTGCCAGCTGTTAACATGAACAGTAACAGCATTATAAAGTCCTTGTTATGAACATATTTATGTTGTTTTTTAATTCTTTAATCATTTTTTATAGTTTTAAACTAATAAAAAGGGCAACCTACAGCGACAGTGATGGTAATTCGGCCATTTGATGCTACAAGATTGTTCCTACTGATAGCTCTCTGCAGCGTGATGGAAGCGGTGTAGAACTGTTGGCCAAAGTTGTCAAACACCGTGGTAGAAGCACTGACAACAAATGCATCCACATACCCTGGGGGATCGGCTGGAAGACAAACCACCAGTTGAAAAATATTGTACTAGATATTGAAACGTGATATTTTTAGAAAATGATATGACAGCAGGACTATGCATTTTTAATCCTGTATTCTCATTAGAAACATTCTATGTGTTAGCTCTCTATCATTACAAAAGTCAATGGCAAATTATCTTGATTCTTTGTTAAAATTACTGACTAATTTCGAATTATATACATTATGGCTTATACAAGTTACCGATTTGTTCCTAACTAGAGACAAGATGGTCGCCATGCTTACTTGCAAGTACGGAGAAGTTGATGGGGTCAAAGAGTGTGTCCTTGTCCCGGGCTCGCACATCCCAGGGTCCCAGGGTCACTGGACCGCTCTAAAACAGGACACACAACATTGGCCTTAACCTAACAATTGATGTATAGAGCTCATGTATAAATTTATATCTTACAAAGATGTAGTAAAGGGTTGTTGTAAGTAAATGGAGCACTTACACCAACAATATGTTAGTGCATCTGACAGTCAAGATTAAATCAAGTTTTGCACTTACGCAAATATTATCTAAAAAATAAATCTATTTCAGATTAACTCACTGCAGAGCCCGACAGGATGGTGGCAGAGTAGCGTGCCCCGACACAGAAACCTCGTGAGTCGGTCTGGCAGTTGGTGGATATGAATGCAGGAGACTGGTCATTGCCATCAATGATGGTGATGTTGAGCCAACCCGTGGCCTGGAACTGCACGGTGGCTCCGTTGTCCTGGAAAACACAAGGCAAACTTGAAGATCAGGTCAAGGCCATTTGAAGGTCAGGTCTAGGTCAACATTAACTCGGCAACTTTGGAGCAACATTTCAAGTTAAATGTCAAGGGCACAAGACCAGGGTTGTCCAAGTGAGAAAAATATGTTCTTCTTAGACTTTAAAACTTTATAGAGAAAAAAAAATGGAACAAAAGGTATACAGTTATGTCTAAACACAGTGGTAGCTTACTTGTGAAAAAGTACAGTAATTCATTATGTTTATTTGTTAAGGAATGAAGGCACGAGTGAGATTGTGAGTGTCACCTGGGCCTGAATGACGAGGGGATAGAAGCTCTGTGTCTCATAGTCTAGCCGCTCACCGATCGTCACCACACCAGAGTTGCTGTCGATGAAGAACTTGTTGTTGTTGTTCTGGAATCATCAACAAGCAACATTGATCATTTGTAAAAGCAAAGATTTTAGAGCCATTATTAATGGCAAAACATGTGATTTTAATTTAATGTATTTACAATGTAATATTATTAAGACTCTTTGTTTTAATCTTGCAAAAAAATAATCTTTTAATAAGAAAAACATAGAGAAAAAATGTTTTAGATAAGATAAGTAAGTTCCAAATGAAAACAAAAAATGATATTGTACTATAATATAAAGTTGACATCTCTTACCCCTGATAGGATGGAATAGGTGATACGTCCATTTTCTCCCTGGTCAATGTCTGTGGCATTCACGTCATATACCGTACGGCCAACGACTCGCAGCTGAAACGAGAAAGTACAAAACAATATAACAATACTTCCAACATTTATAATACTAAAATACAATCATTCAATGTACACTGTACAGAGAACAGCATTTACTGAGAAATTAGAATAGGAGAAGCCAAAGTTAGAGACAAACAAAAGTCCAGTTACAATTTAAATATTATCAAATCAAAAATAAGTTTTCATTTTAAAGAACAACTTATTTCCAAAAATACAAAAAAACATCAATCTGCACCAATATATTATGTCATAACATCCCATATATCCCACCTCATTGACGGAGATAAGTGCTGGCAGATCAAGAAGGACCGGCGTGTTGTCGTTCACATCTCGAATAGTAATCACCAGAGTGTAAGTCCTCTGAAATGACACAGGACAGTTTGTGAAGACTTTCCATTTACAGCATGTTTAAGAAACAGGGCTTAATTACTTTTATTAGAATTTCACAAATTCAAAAGTTTGGCTAACAATTATATATTGTCAACATGTTTTCTCTACAGTCGTCAAATAACATTTATATCAGAATAATCCTAGAAACATTAAAAGTGTAGCAGTTTAGAATTTGAACAACAATAAGTGTACCAGTCTAGAATTTGAACAATGTTTAGTGTACCAGTCTAGTGAAAAGAAAGCGTTACCGGCTGGTTGTTGAAGGTACATGTCAGCCCATAGGTAACAGAGTTCCTCTCAATGTTGTTGAAAGTAGGCTAAAATGGAAATGTTTGAAAAAAAGTTAGTTGCAATCATTATTACTGAATGAAATAAATGTAACAATTTAATTATAGTTAAGGTTTTAACTTAATTTCCCTGCTACAACAATGGCACACATTTTAAGTATATGTAACACAAATTTCCTAGGTTTGCATTATCTGTTCCAAATATTCTGTTCTACTACCCAAGACAAACCTCTACAGGTTGTAGTTGACATATCGACAACCCATTTGTCGGAGCTCTTGCAATGATGTATGGCCTGACAAAAGGTGGTAATTAACATAATTTACGTAACACACAACATCATTTGGGCAAATCAGAGGACTAAATTGTTTGTATAATTGCTGGCTACCCACATATGCTACATTTAATGTTACAAAATGTACATAATTTCCCACATTTGTCAGAGCATTGGATGTTCAGAGCATAGGATGTCATTTCAAGTGTTCTGTCAATACGTTTATTATACACCATAGTACTGACATCTCTGTCGAGTGAGCTGATAAGCCTCAGAAAGATGCCCTGCCCGTTCACCGCCTCCAGGGTGAAGTACTGTAACGGACTGAGGTCCGACTGGGCCTGGTCCAAGGTCACCGTCAGGCCGTTCTGGTTGTAATTACCCACCAGCGGCAGCTGGGACCGGTACACATCAAAATTCGTAGCAAAACTTGGATCTACAAGGAAATACAAGTCATAACAAATGGGTGGATGTGGCATAAATAACATTATTAATAGCAAAACTTTGGGTTATACTATTATGCCCTGTACTCTTGCTTATAAAACCTCAGTTATAATTATAACCTAGATAAATTTGTGAAAAAAGAACTTCAAACAAGAACACAAACCATATTTGTGCTTATTTTTTTATAGTTTTTAAGCATAAATAGAAAGGATTTATTTTATTTAAAGACTACTAGCATTGAGTGGTTTATAACAGATGGGTCGAGTCTGCCAACTTACTGGTTCCCTCACTGACAGTGGCTGTCAGTACCGTCCCTCCCTGGAAGTCACTCCTCTCACATGCTGAAACATGCAGACGTCATCAATACATACCATGCTTGTGTCCACACTGCATGTTGGTGAACTCATTTAGGAAATCTTTTAATTTGTTATCAATATGCTTGAATTATATTAGACTTATAAGTGTGTTTCGGATCTCCGCCCTAAGCACAGGGGCGGCAAAAATCCATGAGCGCGAGTCTCCAAGGAATTAAGTATTACTATAAAATATGAATTTAACAAGTGGTCAGCTTATTATTAAATTAATGAAAACGTCAGGTTAGAAAATGTAGAAAATCATTTTAAGTGTTGAAGGTTGAAGTAAAAGTCATTTTTAGTGTGTTTTGGCCATATTTCTATTTAAAGGATGCTTAAAATTAGTCGCGAGCGAAGCGAGCGAAGAAACGATTGAGAAAAATTAGCGTTTTGGGCATAAAAAAATAATAGGTCTGCGGCCGTTAGGAGGGGCGTGCGCCGGGTGCGCCCCCCCTGGATCCGCTAGTGATTGACATTTCTTGAATCATATCTATATACATCCCCCAATGGCAAGCACATCATTTATATATCATTTGCCTGATGGACCTAAGGCCTGTCCAAGGCCGTTCTTGCAGAGATTGCATAGACATTTTTTAAGATGTTAGGGCAGACAATGCCTTGAAGGCAAAATATATTGATATAAGTGTTCATCTTGTACTTTGTATATGATCTTTGAACAAGTAGGCTTAATATATGTCATTTTTTAATCTTAAAACGCAATACAAATTCAACAACAAGTTTTCATAAACCCCGTCTCACAGATAATAGGAAAATTACCAATAACAATTACTACAATTGTAGTGTGTGTGGGTATGCATGAATGGAATGCTGACGGTAATGTACACAAGGGTCAACAATTGGAATTATGACTGAGTGATCGTCAGTGGTCAGCATGCTGTGACCAGAGTCCAGTTCAATGGGTCTGGACAAGAGAGGAGTAGTTGTCTAAACCTAATCCCCTATTGTAAGCTGCGGCCCTGTACATAACTGGCCATGTAATCTGCAGCTCTGTGTTGATCCGGCCAAGGCCGAGCTTTGCTAAGGATTGTCACAGTACTACTGTCCTATAATCTATTTTCAGTTAAGACACTTACAGCACTTTAGCCAAGTACTTTTGAAATTTATTTTTACAAATTTGATGGTTCATTCATTTTGCGGACTAATGTAATGTTTTGTCTAATTCACAGGGTTCTTCTGTTTCTTTATAAGATTAAGAACTGACAAATTTCAATAGGTAGATCTTGGTGTCGTCACGGTCAGTCTTTTGGTCAGTTTTTTTGGTCAGTTTACCACGGCCTTTCGTGAAACATAAACTATGCCAAAGCATTTGACCTTGAAATTCATTATGTAATCAGTTTATAAATATCATAAAGAGGTGAAATAGTTGTATTGAATAATATTAAAAGAAGCATGTTTTATTATTGCAATATACATGTAATTTTAATGCATAAATAAGAGTATTTTTCTTGTATTTCATGTTGTTTTATTTTTTAAACAACATGATCCATATATTCCATATTTTTAAGAAGAGAAGAAGTGTAAGAAGACAAGAATCTTCACTGGATCACATTAATTAATGACTACACTGAGTAAGGCTGCTTCAAAAAGGGGAAAAAAAGGCTACATCAATTGGTCATACTGCATGTCCTAGATCTTTACGAAACACTACTTTAATGCATAGATCCACAGCTGGCTATAATCCTTATAATTTGTTTAGCTTAACAATAGATTACAGTAAGAATTTCACCACAAACAAATTGCTAACAATAGGACACATGCCAATGTTTGTGGTTAAATCTATTGTTAGTTAAATGAATAGTTTGACGTATGGATCTATCAATCTTGTTACATAGCCCATCTAGTCGGTTCCAAATGTCATCACTCATTTTGTTCCAACCGGTATTAGTGAACACAACTGCAATACCTTTTTTAAACAAACACTACATTGAAGACCATGGTCATTTCGTCTGATTAACCAGTTTGATCTTAGTTAACTATTTGCAACAAGACAACTATCAGCATACTAAACCAAAAGGTTCTGGACCTGTCATCGCAAAAAATAGCATTGGCTTCATGAGACCGTTTTTATGGACTACTAGTTATAAGTCTCTCAATAAAACTGTTTGCATAGAACACATTGAAGACTCGACTATTTCAAAGGGCACAACCCTGGCATGCATGTACACGTGTAATGTGCACTTACGTTGCTGTGCTAGCGCCCCTACAACGACCAGGGCCAACACGAGGCACACCACGCCCTCCCTTGACGACCGGATCCTCCCGGTCATGGCCACACGCGAAATTGGCACTCTGAAACACGGACATCGTAGTTGTTATGGCAACAGTGCATTTCCATGTCACATAAATATACATGTACATTTTTAGAGACAATAATCATAACATCTGCAAGCAACACCGCATGAGGAGTATACTTATAAACCTAGGAATTTACTGAGTAATGATGGAAGGACAAAACGGTCAATTGTGTGGATTATATTAACAATTTTAAAACTGCCCAAACTACCTGGTCTTGTGATTATTTGCTGTGCGATGTACCTCAGTCGACCTGTCCCGAGCTAAGCATGAAGCAAGCATAATCAGTACCCAGAGCACATACTATAGCTCAAGTAAATGACTGATATAGAACTCAACGCTCTGACAAACTAAACTAGTGAACTCGACTTGAATGTTTATATAAAAAGTAATGTATTATACCTACGTATTACTTTAACAACTTAACATTTTGATGTATCGATTGAATTCATCATAGAAAACTAAAAATAATGGGACAGGTTTACACTATATACATACATGTACATGTAACTACCAACATACATTTTAATTACATCGGCATTTCACAAGACTGGGCGTAAATTTGACCCAGGGTAGATTTCGCCCATCCTAATCCCTAAAGGTTGCTCTAGAGGCCACCGTAACAAGTTGACTCAGTTTCAGTTCAATGCTGAACAAATATTTACTCTTCAGTTTCGTTCATAATTACAATTGATTTATACAATCGTTCTATATTCATGCAGCCGGTTAGGCTGAAAGGCCATGGTCGCCTTCGTCTTCAGTCTTTGATCGGCGTATTCAACATTCTTTACTGTAGTAAGCGAAAATCCCATATACACGTTTACAGACACCGGGTTCTTGAAAGTAAAGCAAATGCCATATGTTTGCACAGTCGTATGCCTTATATTCCGTCTGTAATGTGAAACCAATGTAAATCATTAATAAATCATTGAACCAACATGATTAATAAGGCCAGTAATATCAAACTAGTTCTTTCCACTTTGATTTTGTGTAAATTCACACACCTTCATGAAAAAACATTCTAAGTTCAAGTGCCTTAGAAAGTATGCCTTAAAGTGATTTAATGAAAACGATCAAAATTGAATAAAAAAAACTAAGCTAAACATGTGAAAATCTCTATTCTCGTAACATGTAATCACTGCTTGTTTTAAACAAATAATCACACATACTACATATAATATATAAATTAAAAACCCAACAAAATTCGCAAGATGAGACTAACAAAAACAAATGCGGTTTAATTCATAATATAAATATAATATTCATTGACAAGTAGTCCTATAAATAAGACATCGCACGTCCTATGGCATTGGACTAATTGACAAGCAAAATTTAGGTCCAAGCAACAAACAAACACGCATGTGTATACTCACAGTTCCAATCCAAAACTGACACCAACACTAACTTCTACTACATGTACATGTAATTTAATATGTGGTCAAATGGACCTGCCCTGCAAGTTCTATAAATAGAACGGCACGAGGACTTCAGGTGAACTGCCGTGCGTTCAGTAAGCATTTGTGTTCGCGAACGACCGCGAACGTTCGGTAATTTAGCCAATCACAGCTCGCCAATTAGGGCCTACCGAACGTTCGCGGTCGTTCGCGAACAAAAAAAGCTTACTGAACTCACAGCTGATTCTGTGCGTTCACGTTCGTTACTGAGAGATCGTGCTCAGGTGAACCTTGACTTACATGTATACTTTCCAAATCAGAAGTCCTTACACGAACTTAAGGGATAAAACATTTGATTTAGTTTTATAATATTTTTGTGTTTAAAGTACTAGCTTGCACCACTTATCATTTAAATCATACGAAGACAGAAACTAGAAATATTTTTATGTGTCAAAAGTGTTTTTTTATTTGAAATTGTTGTTGTCTACTTCAAAATTATCAATATTTGAAAATAAGTCAAACAAAAGATCAATTAGACGTGAAAGGTCTTTGCAATGTTTTTATCGAGTATGCTTGCGATAAAGAGTTCGATAAAGCCGTCACATTTTTGGTTCGGTGCTGTGCGTCCGTCCGTCAAAGGCCATTTTTTAAGATTACGTTTGGAATTATTATTTTTTAAGTTCCCACTGCCTATCCGATCACCTTGATCAAGTGATCGGGCTCTGGTCTGGCACTGTCGGTATGAGTGATCGGAAATGGTCGGGAAGGTCTTCCTAGGTCGGCATCACTCGGGCTTCCCACCCGAATTTTTTGACAAGTCAAAAATATTCGAGAAGCGATCGAGTTGCCAAGCGGTCGAGAAGCACTCGGGAAGCGATCGTGTATTGGTCGAACGTGGTATGTTGACATTGCCTTACCAAAAGTCTACCACCAATATTGACTGAGGTATCGGAGGGCTGTATATTTTATTAAAATTCCCTTCCAGATATGTCCACATACATGAAAATGACTTGCGCAAAACCATTTGACAATAAAGTACTGTAACAAGAAGCAAACACTTCAATGTTATATTATGCTCTGATATGTTGGCAGTAAAACGCACCGCCTAATGGGTGTACAATACAGAACAGAATATTACAACATAACTACACAAGCTACAACACGTGGTGTTCGAAGTGGTACAACGTAAGTTGTGAAACCCGAAAAAAATATGGTCTTTAATTATAAGAAACATCAACATTAATTTTTGCCATAACTCGTTATAAATAGCGTATAAATCTAATTAAAACATTGCCCTAACGCTAGTGCAAGTTGTGTATGCAGTATCTTATCTCCGACAACCATAGTTCGTTACAAAAAAAAAACCGTCACCGGTGAAAATTTAAATTTTTGCGTGAATATAAATGAAATGATGTCGTATAGGCGTTAAATGCTTAAATCGCTAGATAGTTAAATTGTTCGTATACAATACCATGTTGTACTTCTTTGTAATTTGCCTAGTGTGATAATTGTAAAAAAACGACGTGACCCGCCTTTGGCTTAAATCTAACAAATGGAATTGAAAAAAATAATATAATAAATACAATAGATAGTCCTGAATACTAGGTATTTCGAAATTTCTGATCTCCACTATGTACCTGACACAGAAAATAGACTGCGGCGAAATTCAAATAAGCGATTCATA
>Ga0224511_10005156_pt1 | contig 10163 bp, 7 predicted proteins | sample SF_May12_sed_USG_2_FD_169988 | JGI IMG/M metagenome (GOLD analysis project Ga0224511, IMG submission 169988) | Sediment microbial communities from San Francisco Bay, California, United States - SF_May12_sed_USGS_8_1 | ecosystem: Environmental > Aquatic > Marine > Sediment | place: USA... | reverse complement strand
GAGAAAACCTGACAGAACCCGAACTCTACACTGATAGCTGGGCTGGAGAAAACCTGACAGAACCCGAACTCTACACTGATAGCTGGGCTGGAGAAAACCTGACAGAACCCCAACTCTACACTGATAGCTGGGCTGGAGAAAACCTGACAGACCCCAAACTCTACACTGATAGCTGGGCTGGAGAAAACCTGACAGAACCCAAACTCTACACTGATAGCTGGGCTGGAGAAAACCTGACAGAACCCTAACTCTACACTGATAGCTGGGCTGGAGAAAACCTGACAGAACCCTAACTCTACACTGATAGCTGGGCTTGGGTGGCAATCGCAACGGACCCCATGAGTCATGAGAGACTGACGAGATCACAAGGATACAACGATAGGACACACAAGATGAGGGAACAACATAGCTGATAATGACAGCAACAACGATGCTACTGCCTCACTGACACGAACCGCTTCAAATGTTAACCCGATATAGCTGAACTATTGATGATCATTGGAGGCTGAATCGGAAAACTGTGGTCATTCAACGGATATCAAAGACTTGGCTGATTGGTGACCCAACGAGGAAAACCTGACAGAACCAAACTCGGTTGAAGTGGGAATTGGACAATGGTAGTTGATGGCACCTGGAAGATACTATTATAGAGAGAAAAGGGTAGCAGATGATGATGCTCACAAACACTTAGTAGTTTGCTTACATAAGAGATACATGGCTTGTGTCTCCATACTATCAATACTCAATATGAAGTCATTGGCTGTCCTAACTATAAAAAAAGAGTGACTTTAAATTGATTTCAGTAGACTCGTTCTTCCTTAGAACACGAAAGAAGAAAACAGTGAGGACGCCCAGACAGCAGTTATGTCCCCACGATCTTTGGAGTGTTGCTACTAACCAGCTTGTAATGCTCCACGCTAAGCCATAACCGGTAAAAACAAATGCATAATCCGATAACTTCACCATAACAGTGAAGACACTGCAAGAAAAACAAGGACAGAAGCTATGTCCCCCACCATCTAACCTGGCAGTCTGCCGCCTGTGAATATGGAATGTCTGTACGCCCTGATCTGCTCAAGTCTCTCCTGCATATTCTGTAGCTCAGCGCTGGAGGGGCGAGAGCTCCTTTCTACAAACGAGTCAGGTATAGTCATTATGGGACTGTAAGTGTATGCTGATGTGTTGTTATACTGCATCATGCTATCGTTCAAAAATGAACAAAACCCAACACTTGAGCCGAATAAGGCACATTGATGACAATTCCATGTTTGACAGTGGAAAAAACTGCTTCTCGAACTTTACTTGACAAGAACTAGCACGAAAGAGTTGCACTTTCACTTATCCTGAGTTGAGCTGTGTTTGCTAGAGCAGAAAACAATGAACCTTTTGCTGGATGACGAGGGTGTTCAATTCAAAACCCAGGAATCCTGCGCCCAAGAACACGTAATTGTAGCAGCGGCTTAGTGATTAGAACACTGACTTTACATGAGGAATCGAACATCTCTGGTTTATTTCTGGTTTGGGCACCATTTTACCATTGAAACGCGTGCCAAATAAAGGAAGCTCTCTTATAAAATAACCCTTACTATGGAGCGCATTAAGGACCATTTTCAAAAAAGCCAGTCGATCTTGTGACATCAGCTACGTGAAAGAAAATGATCTTATATCTAACAACTATCAGCTCACCTCGAGCCAGGAGTCGCGATCCAGGTAGCCATGACACTCCGGGACGAGTTCGCGATGATCCACTTCTCTCCTCTCCATCTGTGGAGATAAATAATGTGTGAGCTACTCTGACAATCAGTGGATAACAAACCCAAATCGTCTGATATCAAGCTATTAAGATGGGTTGTTATACCCCGGCAAACACAGAGTGAACGGCTCAGTAGGCCAATATTGTTCTGCATTATTCCCGACATAACCACAGAAGGTCTAGCTAGTCGCAGCAGCCAGCCAATCATGGATTAGAGGCACCCTTATGATTATTTAGCTAATCACAAGATTGGCTGATTTGTATTATTCTAGCAAGGCATAGCCCCTGGGAAAGTAAAGCCTATACTTTTTGGCCCGACTTCAATATCGATCTTAACAGTGAGTAGCAATCATATAAACATATACATCATGGGTCTATGCTGAAAGAAATTCCCCGATAAATTGAACTCACTGTAGATTTTTCAAAAAAGGTAGACAACTCCATAAATTGAATGGACACCGATGCGGAGTTGTTTGCTCTTTAATGCAAAGACTAACTCGTAATCCCTGTGCTGGTTATGTCCATGTGATTGGTCGCGTAGCAGGGACTCCAACCGTGCTACATGACCAAGCAAAGTCAGATTGGGTCAGACGTCTCTTTGTAACATTGTTCATTTGGGAAGACAACTCCTGGCAAAACTAGGCTGACCCTCGTTTTGGCCAGAACCCAAACTTAAGCTTGGCCATTTGAACCCGGCATAAGATGAGCGAATGCCGGAGATGCAAACCCAACAGAAGAGGTTTATGTATCGATTCTTAGTGGTTCACTCACCGCTAGCGGTAGTAGTACCAGTACTAGTAGTCTGAGTTGACATTGTGCGATGCTGCTCCCCTGTGTTAACGCCAATTGAGCGGACATTACGAGGCTGGGTATTTCCACCTGTTTCTGCAGAATATTAAGAGATGAATTTGTGAGCTATTCGGAAAAGTGATCATTGTTATCACGGAGTACGCGATCGCTCACTGAGCGTGTCACCATATGTTACACGGGCGGGAGATCAAAGTAATTCCGGCTCAGTAGCTCAGTGGGAGAATGAATGAATCTCACTGTCCGTTCTCCCGGAGGCCCAGGTGCTATATTTCAATGGGTTTTTCTGATCACACGCGCTGCCTTCTACACAGTCAGGGAATACCAGCGGCACTTGCTCGCCCCATTTAGCCAGTGACTAATTATGGCACTGATTCAGCTGCACCTCCAAAGCCGGAGATTTGTTGTGGGTATAGAAGCTGCGAATTACACAAGCAGCTGGTACTCACAATGGGAGGCTGGAGCGATCAAGACATAAACTCAAGACCTTCCGACCTCGAGTCAAACGCTCCAACCACTAGGCCACTGGATAGATTTGTCGTGATGAACCAACAAAATAAAATAACGATACTGGTTGTTGTTAACCCCTTTGCTGCCGAGGATATGCATTGACTTACGGCTTGGCAGCAATGGGTTAACGTCGAGTACTCTGAATCGAGGCCGCACTCCTCGCCTCCTATCGATCCTCATCACTCGGCGTGGGGGCTCATCTGATTCAACTGAAAGGCAGATTAATAAGGATATCAATATAAAAGTAATAAAAATATAAGTATAAATCACTGAAAATATGCAAGCCAGATTCCTATCTTTCAAAGCAGCGGAGGAAAATAAAAATGCAAGCCCAGCCTTACCTTCTTCATTCGGACGAGGAACGGACACAGTCTCAGCTAAAACACAAATGAAACAACCGTCATTGTAGATAAATTCATGGGCACTACCAGTCTCAGGCACTCACTATATGTTAGCAAAAATAACACGGTAAAAGAAAGACCTAAGAGGGAAAATTTGTGGCTTAGTGGGAAGCCAATTCGCTCTGGACCATGTGGCCTGGGTCCAACTCCAGGTTCGTGCCTCACTTTGTGTTTTTCTCTCATTGAATGTGGATCGCCATGTTAAATAGAGGACCACCATTCAAAGAGCCCCAACTCTAGTTTGATCCGGGCAGATGGAAATTTAGACAGCCTAGGTATAGCACTCACACCGCGAGAACCGGTGGTTTAGTGGACTGAATAGTACTCCGGCTTCGACCAGCTGACCAGCATGGCTCCAATCCCAAGTCACTTTGTGCTTTCTCCCTTATTGGATTCGGAAAGGGGCAACATTAAAAAAGTAGGCCCACCCGTAGTATAGCAACTCTATGAGGCAAACCATGCTGAAACCAAGCCATTGGTTTGGTGATGTGAAACAAGATGTTCTTATGACCTAGTCGAGTTTCCTCACCACAAAACCGACTTTACTCAATGGACTATGGTTCCCGATGAAGTATGGACCTTGAATAGATATACCTGAGCTTTCGGTGGAAGGCAGCGATGATGTACTCGGCAACCGCGATGTCACAGACTGCTGCCCATCACCCGATTGCTCTACCAAAGGTAAAGATTGAATAAGGAATAGTTTATGGCAATCAACACACATCAAAAGCATCCCTTGCAACATCAATGCACAAAACTAAGGAAAACTTTTATCCCATGGCTCTCCAAGCCCTAAAACCTAAAACAATTTAGTGGTTGTCGGGATATGGGCTCAACATCTGAACAAAGAATATACAACAGGATCGACGGACAATGGACAATAGCGATTGAGCTATCCCACTATCCCACAATGCGTCACTGAGTTAGCCCACCATCACATACTCCTCTAATCACTGAGCTATCGCACTATCTCTGAAGCTGACCTTGTTCTGAAGGGTGCGTGGAGTTAGTCTGTATGTCACTCTGCTGTGTCCTAACAATCTGAAGAGGTTGCCCTTCGATCGGGCTCTGAGCATCTGGAAAGATATACAAACGGATTAGAATCATGAGGCGTATTCGAACAAGTTAACGTTCATTGCACATTGCCCTGTCACCAATCCGATGCACCAGTGATGCACTATACTGGCAGAATATACTCGTCGGAAGTCGCCATGACTGGGATGTGAGTTCGGGTTTTCATCGTTACGAGCCCAGCGCTCTGTCACTGACTTATAGCAGAACCAGGACCATGATGTGGTGTGGAGGTTAACCTATGGCTACCCCATATCTTCTTCTTTCATATTCTGTCCGGTGTCATAGGTGTGCAGAAACTGGCTTACAGAGTCTTTGGCTCAGCGTTTGCCACGGTGCATCATTAGGAGACTTTTTGCTTGCACGCGCATGCCACATGGAGAAGGTAACTCTATGGGTAGGCGCTTTGTTTAACATCTAGATCCCAACCCGGCGAGGGTGTCGCGAAAGACAAATTGTTTGCTCTAACTGGTAATCAAACCAGGAACCTCGAATACAAGGTCCACTAAGCCATTGCTTCACCCCTATCTAGGGCCATGATGTGTTATATAGAGTAGATTATTTTATAGTCATATGCAGCTATCCCATATCTGAGCGGCTCCGACCGTTTTCCAGCTATAAACCCCATCCATCCTACCTGTCACTGGCTGTCTTGGGGACGACCCTCCCGGTGGTAGCGATGCGCGAGGTGGCCTTGACCCTCGGGATGTACTGTTAGCGCACCTGAATGCGAGATCCAATGCCGCTGTGGGAAAAAACAGGAAACATGATTCAATACCCGACCGGTGATCAGAAACGATAAAATTCACCTCAATCATGAAATCGAAACTGATACCTCTGTTTTGAAATACAGTGCACAAGATACCTAACGACCTGTCCATCCCAGGTTCATGATATTTCTAAAGCTCTCACACACAGTCACTTGATTAAGGGTTAATGTAACGAGTTCATACTCACAACGGGAGCTCATCCTGACTGGTGCTTAAACCCAAATTCTTACCAGCAGTGGGAGGAAGATGGTTGGAGATAAATCTCTCACGTGACATCTGACTGTACCTACAATCACATAACACATACCAATAGAAGCAAATCAGTAGCAAAGCTTTTCCGCTTCAACGTCATTTGTTTTATTGTCGAACTGAGGAAAAGTTGAATTGATTTGTCATGGCTAATAACCTAAACTGACTCTCTAACAGTCACTCCCCCAACAGCTATTGGCTAAGGGAAAATATGTACTTTAGTTTAACGAAAACTGATATCAGTTCTAAGAAACCAAGGTTTCAATATGGGCTAGTGTTGAATAGCGACAGCAGTCAAACTAAGATTTCCATAGAATTTGACAACCTGAAATACAGCAACGGTTTACGGTCAGAGATTGACCACGCAGCCCGGTAACCTCTCTAATGACTGAGTGCTATGGTAATCCGCAGTCAAAGCTAAGCGGCATCGTGTGACATCTCACCTGATCATGAAAGCGAGACTGGGTGGGCCCGTCCTGTTGCCTCGTATAGGGCGTCTGCTTCTGGAGGACCGTTGAATGGGAGCGCTGGCACAGGGTCGAGAATCCTCAGGCTCATCTTCCTCCAGTGCTGATCGGAGGGGTGAGGCTGGCACCCTACAGTTGATGATATAACTAATTGACTGAATGGAGTGCGCAATGACATTAAAAGGTAGCAACGAATAACTTTGTTCATCATGATATACGACTAAGTTAGATGATTATCGCAAAGCTGATGACGAGGTACTCTGTAGAAGGCATGTTTCTCTTGGCCCGTGAGTGTCACAGTGGCGTGGGGGTGATGACGAGGTACTCTGTAGAAGGCATGTTTCTCTTGGCCTGTGAGTGTCACAGTGGCGTGGGGGTGATGCCGAGGTTTCCCAGTGCCTTTCTCCTTTTCCTGTTTAGGGGTCAGAAAAGCTATTTCTTTACACACGAGATGGTGAAACCCGGCTAGTTTCTATAGTAGAGTGATCTTGATTCTCATTGTCCACTGGTTGGGCCCTCCATTATTTTTAGCGCGGTGATTCGAAGCCACGATTATAGACTGTAGTGAGAGGCTTGTTAAAGGCCCGTATGAGGCAAAGACCTCACCAGCACTGGGAAGCGAACTCCCAATCCGTAGATTGGATGCTGGTGCTGTGTGGTTACATACATGATATCATGTCATGGATCGATGCTATACCTGCTCTCTGGCTGACTCTCACTGATACTGACTGTGATTGTCGACACAGCGTCGGCATCAGTCACTCTCGGGTCATCCGGTGAGGTCGGTTGGAACCGGCGCCGCCGTCTCCGATCCACAATCATAGTGGGCGGGGAATCTGAAAGACAGCAGCATCACACAACAGCTGTGAAAGTGAAGTAGGTTGATTTTTTATGTGGATGGTATTATCAAAACAAACGCCTTGCTTGAGTTGATAGTTTTATTTTACATGGAGAGCTTAAATAAGACTAGAAGTTTTTTTTACATCGAGGTCCATGAAGCAAAAAATGCATCAATCAAAGACATTGGGCTGGTAAACAGAGTCCATTTGACAGTCCAGTTTACCAAATGGTCCACGACAAGAAAAATAGCCGTACAGTATTAAAAATTCGCAGATCAGAAAACGCATGGGTTGATGAGTAATTTTGTGTTTCCAAGACAGAACTGCTGTCAAAGGTGGTACAAAAAATTGGCCAACAGAGTCTATCCGATTTAGCGTTTTATAGGTGAGTCTTCAGCCTTTAGATTGGGCGGTCTTGTGTTTATAGAAGTCTATCAAGGATTGAAAAGAAGGGGACTACTGGTTGACCTAGTTAGAATAGAGGAAAAGAAAATAAGTGATACGGCAATATAAAAGCAGTTAAACGTCCCGATACTTTCAACAAATGTAGTAAATATCCACCGAGAGTCACTTTACTAACCAAAGGAATCTATCTTAGTTATTTACCACGCAGTAATTCTTGCCGTTAACTCAATGCCTCTTTTACCACGGCTATTACAGCTAACGCATTTTTACCACAAAGTGTAAAGATGAGATTTAATTGGTTGACTGAATAGAATCCCAATAGTTTTTCAATAGAGCCTTTGAAAGGAGTTAAAAGAGGGCTATTTCTCTAGAGCCCTTGTTTTCGGCTGAGTTTCCTGCCGACTTGCCGGGAACTTTATTCCTATAAAATCGGCTTAAGCTGGGTTATTAGGAGATTTTCCGCTTACACCTATGTGGCCGATAAGCGTAACCCTATTGGTGATACGAGATTATTTACTCACACAGACTAGCTCGGAGTTGTTCTCTATAGTTTAGGGGTGTACGGGGAATCACCTGACCAGCTTCATCTTCCTCTGTGAGGTCAGCAGTCATCCTGCAAACAGCCAATCGGACAGTGTGATAGGGGGATAACTCAGCAGTATGACATTGGGCTCACAATTATGAGAATCTGAGTTCGAGTCCAAGTTATGGGAGACTTCTGTTATGAGCATTAGCACCTCGCACTCATACTAGCTCCGAGCACAAAACAGGCCTCACTATGAGGTGAAGTACTGATACAGCTTTGTGATGCTCCATGCTAAGCCAAACGTGGTAAAAAGAAGGATATAACCTGACACATTTGCCATGATGGTGAGAATATCATATGAGAAAGGAGGGGTAGGCATGTTTGCACAGATGAACGTTCTTTGCCATGTCGCAAAATCGGAGCATTGCGTTGGCAATACGTTGATCGAACACTCGTGATTGAGTTCTCTTCTCACTCCAGTCTGAATGCATTGAGAAATGAAGAAACCTTAAAGCAGATTGCACGATAGCAAGAAAAATACGCTGACTCACTATTGCCTTTGTAAGGACAGACCAAGACCCGGAACTATCAAATTCTATTTAGTGGCAAACGCAAACGTCCTCATCCCTTTTGCCATCCAAAACCATATGAGAATAATCGCAGAGCTATTTCTAACCCAACACCCAAGAGTTAAGTTGGTATGTCCAAGACCTCCTAATTATCAGAGTTGTCAATTAGCCAATCAGAAAATAATTCAGCCTCCATATTGACAAAATTTTCAATTTAATAGAAGTAAATTGATCCCCTTGACCTGGTGTATGGCGAACCATACACCTAAGTGGGCCACTGTTTGGCCTTGACAAAAATGGTAGAACGTACAGGTACCGGTTGATAAACAAGTATAAACTCTGTCAACAATCACATAGCAAACAGACAGATAGACGCACATAGATACACGCCTACACGCCTACACGCTATCCTATTGTTACCCAGGCACTTGGCCATCCTATTTGGCGGACCTCCTAAGCCTGAGGCTTGTTGGAGCGGTAGTAGCTAGGACAAATGTGAGGATCTCATACAATGGGGGCCCGCCGTCACCTAGATCCGAACCCAGATTTTCATGATTGCAAGTCCAGTGCTTTTGCTCACTGACCTATTCCGCTATCCCAAATATCATACAGATACATGTAGGCATACAATTCTATCACCGGACAAAGAGACACAGTACAGTCACACACGGCTAACACCTAGTACCTGTAATAGTCATCTTCAGAGATCATATGTTCCATTCGCCGAACAATCGCAAGAATTCTGAGTCTAATTTCTTCTACGGGAGCTCCGCTTTCACGAATGAGACCGCGGAGAGCTGACAGTACAGATACCAACAGTTCACGTATCCGCCTGAGAAAAGTAATATGAGACTGGACGTTTAATACGGGGAAGTATAGCAGTGGCGGAGTATTACAAGGGATTTTTCCCTGGCCGATCACACTCTGCCAGCCCGCCCTGAGCCAGCGAGGTAAAAAATGGCTCAATCTCCCCTCAATGACACCACACATTCTGTGGACAGCGAGGAGGAAGGCCGACGTTCAAATATGGACAGACAATGGCTGAACAAAACTATAGTATGGAAAATTGAAAGCATTTATTTTAGTAACGGACTGCGTAGACCACTACAAACCCAGGGGTACTGACCAGAATGGAACATACAACTGTACTCTAGTCAGGGTTCTCCATGACTAAGCTTGGTTTTCCAGTTGGAGAACCATTAGAGAGGGGCTTTGCAAGTAGTCTGTTGAGTGAAAAAGTTTGACCACTAGGTGCCGATCTCCTGGTTAGCACCTATGAGTTTAGCATATGGTAGCGATCGACAGAACCACAATACTAAAACTTCTGCAGATTACACCAACTTTGAACAGAAGGAGTTCATTGGTCACCAGCAAGAAAAGAGCCTTGGCTGCTTTCAACTTTCACGAGTGTGTATGTTTGCGTGTAAGGCTAGTGCAACTGACTAACTGACCGACTAAATGGTTGGTATTAGTGACTAACTAAGTATGCGGTATGATTACCCCATGCCGTTTGGGCTACCTGTAATCGGTGCAGATGTTAGAGCGATGCGGTATGGTTACCCATGCCGTTTGGGCTACCTGTAATCGGTGCAGATGTTAGAGTGATGCGGTATGATTACCCCATGCCGTTTGGGCTACCTGTAATCGGTGCAGATGTTAGAGCGATGCGGTATGATTACCCCATGCCGTTTGGGCTACCTGTAATCGGTGCAGATGTTAGAGCGATGCGGTATGGTTACCCATGCCGTTTGGGCTACCTGTAATCGGTGCAGATGTTAGAGCGATGCGGTATGGTT
>Ga0224511_10005155_pt1 | contig 10163 bp, 4 predicted proteins | sample SF_May12_sed_USG_2_FD_169988 | JGI IMG/M metagenome (GOLD analysis project Ga0224511, IMG submission 169988) | Sediment microbial communities from San Francisco Bay, California, United States - SF_May12_sed_USGS_8_1 | ecosystem: Environmental > Aquatic > Marine > Sediment | place: USA... | reverse complement strand
GTGACCCCCGGGGCAGGGTCAATTTTGACCCCAGGGGCATAATTTGAACAACTTTGGTAGAGGACCTCTAGATGATGCTATATACCAAATATGAAAGCCCTGGGCCTTGTAGTTTCAGACAAGAAGAATTGAGAAAATTGCATTTTGAAAACCTATTTTTTGACCCCGTGACCTACTTATGCAACCAATCAGAACCATTTGAACAATTTATGTAAGGGACCACCCAGGGACCATTTCTGTTTAGTTTCGTCAAATTCCCATAAGCGGTTCAAGAGAAGAAGTCGTTTGCAGTTTTCCTTATATAATTCAATGTAAAATTGTGACCCCCGGGGCGGGGTCAATTTTGACCACAGGGGGATAATTTGAACAACTTTGGTAGAGGACCTTTAGATGATGCTATATACCAAAAATGAAAGCTCTGTGCCTTGTAGTTTCAGACAAGAAGATTTTTGAAAATTGCATTTTGAAAACCTATTTTCTGACCCTGTGACCTACTTATGCAGCCAACTGGAACAATTTGAACAACTTTGGTAGGGGACCTCCCAGGGATCATTCCTGTGAAGTTTGGTCAAAATCCAATGAGCAGTTTCAGAGGAGAAGATGTTTAAGTAAAAAAGTTTACGCACGACGCACGACGGACGACGGACGTTCGTCGTCCGTCGGACAAAGACCGATCACAATAGCTCACCCTGAGCACTTTGTGCTCAGGTGAGCTAATAAACTCTCAAAAAGTAAAACAAAAACGCATACAAAGCCTTAGTACGACCTTAACTAGAGCATTTATCTAGCGTTTGGGACCCTTATGTAAAATCACATGTTAATCAAATTGAAAAAGTGCAAAGAAGGGCAGCCCGATTTGTTACCAACCGTTTCCACAATACCAGCTGGTATCACTAAATTGGCCACTTTTAGAAATCCGTAGAACCAGTTCCAGACTGATTTTGTTTTTCAAAATTGTTCATGGCCTTGTAGCTATTCATCCTAACCCGAATCTTCTTGTACCAAAGTCATCTAGAACCAGACAAGGTCAAGGCACCACTCTTTGCACTTTCAGACAAATCAGTACAACCAAAGATTCATAAAAACACTCCTTTTACCCTCGAACTATTATTCCGTGAATCATGTTGCCAGTCGCTGCATTCCAAGCACCCACAAGTGACGCATTTAAAGTGATTGTCAATGTGCCGGTCATTGTCTCTGCCATCAGTTATTAATTATTCTCTAGTATGTACATAATTTTAATTCAGCCTTCACTTTCACTGCACAGATATTTTCTTTTTAAACATTTTGATATATTCATTCCAACACATAATCCTCAATATTAAGGGAGTGTAGTTACAACAAAGAAGAATAAGATATTAATGGAAATATTGCATTTAGATTGTTAAGCTGTCCCTGGCTCAGTGGTTAGAGCGTTCGCCCCGTAAGCGGGAGGTCGTGGGTTCGATCCCCGACCGCGTCATACCAAAGACGTTATAAAAATGGTACCAGATGCTTCCTTGCTTAGCGCTCAGCATATAAGGATAGGTCTGGCTTCTCTCCCCTCTCAAGCCTCGTTCAAAAAATGAGATGGATACCATCTAGAATGAGCGGTCGAGAGTGATTAGTATAAGTTGGGATAACTTGTTTCGCAATCGACCTTAAATAAATAAGTTTAAATTAAGCTGTCCCGGAACTAACCCCGTCCCGGAATCCCTTACATAACTGTATGTTGTTTTTGAATGATATAAATTATAGTAGATAACAAGAAATCCAACCTAAATCGACACAATTTATACAATCTTTATGTTGAATGTACGCTTGTAGTTAGTGTCCTCTAGTGGGGACACCTTGTGCTTCCTTACTATCTGTAGACTCTGGCTGCGCTCTCTTAGAGGTGTATATCTGACGGGGGTTTCAAAATTCAGCAGACCTAGGACGTTGTCAGCCGGCGGTCGTGTGCGAGGTCGCTTTCGGTCTTGCATAAACGGCACACTGGTATCACGCGTCCTGTTGTACCTTTGGTCCTGCTGGTAGTTTAGATGCATAGTGTTTTGTTGATGTCGTTGGTTGTCCGTCCACATATAGCGTATCTGACACAATGTTGCACCTGTTGCATGATCATTTTTTTTCAAGATTCTCATCACTGGGTACAATTGCTTTCTACGTCGTCCAACATCACTGGAAATGCTCATTGATAAAGTACTCGGATGTTTTCATAATCAATCTTACACCAGCCTGTCTCAGATTTTCCATGTCTCTGTATGATTTGAATGTTGCAACTTTTGGTGTTTTTTTGCGTCAGGGTCTCCTATCCGATGCACTTTTAAAAACTGGATCTCATCAATGTTCAAGTCATTTGTATTTCAATTTGGGCCATTTTGCACATTTGACCTGATGGATTATTTAAATGTTTGTTCACATGTTTCTACACTAGATGTTTTATGCGCGTTTCTCTTCAACCCCATTTTAAAGGACATTGCTCTGGAGGGATCGTCATCTAAGGTCAGCAACCTGGTTGTGGAAGGTTTTGTTTGTGTTGATAACTTGCTCTAGACTAGTTCTAAGATGGCCGATTTCTCGCCTTAATTAATTATTCACATTCCTCTGGGCTTCAGATTCTAAAGAAAATGAGTTCATTCTTTGCACTTCATCTGAGGTTTGAGTAGTAATAAAAGGGGGTTTGGGGTTTCTTTTAAGTTTTGAATATCAGCAGTCATTCAATACTGGCCAACTTTAATACGTCGTGTATTTAAAAGTTTGAAACATTGGCTTTATTTTCAGCTAGTTTATCTGTTAATTTGTGAGCAGGTCATCATCATTTTTGAGTTTTCGTTTTATGAAGCACCGTAAGGCATCAATAGGCGGTGTCTCGGTACTTGTGGGTTCATCAGTTTAATAATAGATATAGTACTAACGTCATAACTTAATTATTAATTGTTTAATTCAATTAAATAAAAAAGGATAAACGTTTTGTAAACTAACACAAAATAAATGAATTCTGCTACAATAAGAATGCAACGGTTAATTCGGTGCAATTAACCTTACACTGACAGCATTGAATAAAGTCAGAGCGTCTTTCGGTTGAATCAGAGTATAGTGTTGCACCAACGTAGTAAACAGTGTTTTTATCCGATATAAAATCTTATGGACACAGAGCAGATTACCTTTTTTATTTGTGTTTTTTTACTTATGAAAAGGTCATTGAAGTATTGAACTTACTATAGATTATCAAAACTGAGTATAGATTATTAATTCTTTAATGTTGAAAATAATTATTTAAAAAGTGTATATAAATCATGCGTAAGGAATGCGCAACATGAAAAGCTATCGGTGATATACGTTTTATTTTAAAATATATGGGGATACATATAAATAAGTCTAATAAAATCACAGTACATGCTCTTCCTGTTCCTTTTATATCAACGATAGTACCGGTTAATAATAATACATGTATAACAATGGCACTCCATCAAGGAACATTTTTAATTTCAAAGAATGAAAAACATTGCACAACATAAAAATAGCAACATGAAAACTAACACAAATAAAATAATACTGAATACAAAGCAACATTGGCATAACTTTCAATCATGTCCGTGTAGTCCCAATTAAATTACCAAAAAAGTACATATAGTTTTGCTTAAAAATCCGAAAGTCATATTTGCAAAGAAGATATGTTAGGCCCAACTTCACTGGGTACAATCAAAGCGTCACAAGTTGTGGTTCTCAACGAAAACAGTGTAGTTGTGACTCAACGAAAACTAATGTTAACAGCAATTTAATTTGACTTCGTTGAGAAACATATACATTAAAAGTGGTCTTCGTTGAGCACCACACACAGATTTGTGTATATGTTTCTCAACGAAGTCAAATACAATTTGAGGATGAGGATCGCGCTATTTATATGAGTTTTTGTTGAGTAACAACAACATGTCTTCGTTGAGAACCACAATCTGTGACGCTTTGATTGTACCCAGTGAACTTCATGGTTTAAAAGTGGGGACTCATTTTACCATGATATTAAAATTGATTCTTATTTCTGGCAAATCAGTATGATAATTTAGTTATTCACATTCTTACATAATGATTATCTAGAATTATATTTAGAACAATCCTATTATCCGTACTTTTGAGCAGCAAAATCCCTACTTTCACCCTACTTTTTAAAATGTTGAGCCCTACTTTTGCCCTACTTTTTCATAGAAGGTCACTGGTCAGCCTTCTTCTATTATATTGGATTTTCATAATCTGGTTTTCCAATGTGGAAGAATATGCTTAAATGATGCCTAAAACCATCTTTGGACCATCTTCCGATATTAACTCTTTGAGATAACTTGGCCACAATGCCAGTAATTCCCGTACTAAAAAGTAGGTATATCGTATTCCGGAATATATCGCTGAGAAGCGATTTAATATTTTAGAAACAAATATCTTGCTTAATGTGCATTGTTTGGCATCAGCCTTTAAGCTATATAGTTACTTTTGTGTATTCTACATGCTTATAATTATTGACAAAATCGTATAATGCTACTTTAAAATATATTGAGAGATGTTCAAAGAAAAGATGTTGCACACAACGCAGACATGCAAAGTTTCAGTACATGATGACAAAAACAAAACAAAACAATCAGAACCGGCATAAATAGTTTTTGACACGCAGAGCAACAGAAAGGTACACTTATCAATACAGGGCGCAATAAACTTTGACAAAGTCACAGTCACCGTCTATATATAAGTTTTGAACAAAGAGTATAAACCACAAAGATAAGAAGCACGACATTTTTAGATAAATATACAACAAATAAATTTCATAAATTACATGATTGTAGTTTAAAACTGAACCAGTAAACTAATGACACACTTGTTTTGGAGCAAATTCAATCGTCGGATGGAATCTTTCCCTCATAGTCACGTGATGTTCTAAAGTACGGGAGTATATTCTAGTCCGAACTAAGAAAATCAAATCTGGCCCTGTACGATAACCCAGTCGAATTCTCGTGTGCTTCTACCCTAAGCTCGGTGCCGCCGAACGTCATCCGGACTTCGACAGTGTCGCTATCCGTAACATCCGGCGTATCAACGAGGATCATCCCAACATACGAACAGTCGCTGTCCGTCACGAACACTGGATTCGGCTGTTTGGAGGCGAAGATGCGAATCTGCGCTTGGGGCTGACCCGGCTGAACGCTCAGCGGTAGTGACGTCACAACTAGACCCACTTTGGTGGGTTCGCCAATTGTCATGTATTTGTGGAACACGTTCTTGACAATTTTCTTGCCGTCAAGCGTTTCAGTGACATGGTCTTCTGGGTAGGCGCCTTTCGCATACATCTTCGATACTGCAATGCCGTACGTATTAGGGCAAATACGTGTGGTTATAACCATGGGAGAGTGGCCGAAGAGAACTGCGCCTTTTAGAACGGCAAGCCCCGCCTCAAATGGAAAGATTAACTTCAAATTTGGAAACTCTGCTTTGAGTGTTTCCTGTACCATGTTGGACTCTGCAAATCCACCGACGATGATTACAGTCCTCGTGCCTTGCACGGAAGGCTCGCACATGATGTCCCGGATGTGTTCTGAAAGTTCATCAAGTGGCTTCTTGAAGAACGACTGAATAATATTTACAGTGAATCTGACTTTGCCATTTTTGTCAAAACTTATCTTGTTTCGAAGATTTTCAAACTTCGGATTTTTTCCCAATTCATTGCGCAGTTCTAAACCTGTTTGTTTCTTGTATTCATCAAGTAAAGCTTGTGGAATCTTGAACAATATTTTCTTAACGTCCTCGTTATCAAACTTTACGCCCTTCTTAAGCGCCTCTATTTCGCAATAGATGTCAAACAAATCTGTTGTGTAGTTTTCCTTGAACGTCTGCACCACATCTGATCCGAACAATTCACACAGGAAGTCCATAAACGCATCGTCGATCTGAGATAAAAAGAACAAAATGATTCCTGATTTTGATACACTATAGAAACAGTAACGTTCGTATTGTGGCTATAAATGAACAATTATTAACTGAAAATCAATAGATTTGGCATTATTGGCAATTTACGTTGTATGCACTACACAGTAGTGCTGTCAGTTATACACTATTTGTCTTATCGATAATATCGATATAGCGAAATAAAAATATCGACGATATATCGATATATAAACATATCGATGAAAATGTGTATAAAGTTTTTATTTGAAAACTGCTTAGCATGCACATTCTAGGTATATTTATGGACATGTTTCTTCATAAATATACGGTACACTTGACAGTTCCGGGTCGGTAATGAAATAAACGAAGCGTTTCTGTTTGAAACAAATGTTGGGAGAAACCGAACGGAATTAATTGTTCAACAAACAATTCCACTCCACTATGATAAAAATCAGGAAATCTTCAATTTGAAAATAGAATGTCCAACTGCATGCTGTAAATTTGACAGTTGCGGGTCACACTAGCCATTTCTGGGTCACGTGACAAATGTTTATTTTTGCTGTTATTAGGGGCCAGCAAATCAATGTTATATTGACCTTGATCTTAATTGTGCTGAGCTAATACGTTGTGAATAAAACTATGGTACACAATACACAGGCGATCGTTTTGCTTTAGCACTAGTATTTGTTGGATTCACTGTATAGATCAACCATAAACATTCACTTTGTTTTTGAAATCCACAATTCTTGATTTTGAAACATTAAGTCGTGTACATGTGTATCGTATCGTCTACGCATTGTATTGGAAAGGTCCGTATCGAATACGCAACGTATCGGCTGCTAACCGTATTGGTACCAGCCCTAGTTTTGGAGTTATAACCCGGACAAGCAATCTGCAACGGACCGACCACCAAACCGACCGCCAAACCAACCAACCGACCGACCAGCTGACTCCAGTATACTCCCTAAAACTTCGTTTGTCGGAGTATAATTGCACAAAACCTGGTAATTAAACGAGGTCTTACCTTTGTGCCACCCCAGGCACCCCCACTCGGCCTGTGCACCTCACTCAGATACCGGTCGTCCTCCACGCGATGAACTGTGATGTCTGCTGTTCCTCCTGATAAATGTAAAGCTTTACTTTAAAGGTCATTTCCCATTGTATACGATGGATGATTAAATATAACATGGAGTATGAAAAAACGTTGCAGCATACTGTTTATCCATTAATAAAACAATTAAACGCCATAGTAATTATCTGAGTATTTCAAAATGCCAAGATAATAAAGGCAGACATTGTAAGTGCATTACGATGATTACATCTCATACCTCCAAGATCAATGACCATGTACTTGTTTCCGGGTTTGAAGGTGTTTAGTAGCGCATGCCACATAGGTTGATCCGGGGGATGGTTGCGACAGTACACGGCCGCTGCTTCCGGCTCAAGGGCAAGGCTCAAGTTGTTTTCCTCAATCCCTGCCTAAACACACAAGTTGTTTTACAACGCTAAAATAGTAAAAACAATTGCAAGTAACAACGACAGTTATATTTTATAATGTAACTTTATGTGTTATGAATTGTTGTTTTCTGTTTCAGGAGTTGTGTGTTCAATGTCTGTTTGAAAATGATATGCCTGTATATTTTAACCAGAATTGTTTACCTCTTACATTTGACCTATACTTAAGCAGTTAATTTTACCCCAGTAAATATGAGAAACGGCCATGCTAAAATATTAACAATAAACGACTTTGTTAAAAAACTGGGCCGCAAATTTGGCTTTGTTTGTTTATGTTTCGATCCATACGGGTGACTTTCTCCTCTGGTACGCAGTATTCAGGGGGTGGGGTGGTGTTAGACGGTACGCAGTATGCAAAGGGGCAAAGGGTTCGGTACGCAGTACGCAAGAAACCTGATATATCCTGCGCAGACATCAAATTTTACTATAAAAGGTGCATTTTACATTAAGAAATACAACAAACGTAATATTTAAAGTAAAATAGCTGTATATGTTTCGCGCGAAATCTTTGCTAGTTCTTATTTTGTTATTGCTGTATTTGTAAGATTAAACATGGATTTGAGACGTAGCAAATTGGGAAAGCATCAAGCAAAAGCAACAAAACTAACGTTTGCAAGAATAGTTATGCCACAAAAACATGTTAATTTAGTTTCTTCTTTATGTAAATGGAAATACCACAAATAATACGCTGTGCGCAAGCCCAGAACAGGGCGGCACGCAGTACGCAGGCTTAAAATAAAGCAGTTCGCAATGGGTGAGGGGATTTCATCCTCATACATGCGTTTTATTTCTTCAACATAATTGTGTGTTAATCTGGTACCCTGAGATCATTGATTGTATGGGGGTTTTTTTGGTTTGGAAATAGAGTGTCGCTTATGCACTAGGTGCGTCAGTGGTCTGGCATCATTCATAGTCATAGATGAAAAGCTTAAATAAAACATGTTAATTTCACGAAGCAGGCTATGCTTTCTAAATACTTGCTATTTTCAATATTTGATTCAAACCCTAATTTAAACATTTACTACGCTCTTACCACTCGACATATGTTAATAAAGCTATTTTAGACATGAGCAAAATCGCGAAATGAATATGGCAGCATGCTTGCGAATCATGACATGGGACCTCGTACAATATTGTATTTACTTTTCATGTCCGTGAAAAAGAAAATGCCTGACGAAGTGCATCTGAAAGTATTATTTCACACATGACTTTCATACAATTAAGCAAAATACTTTAGCATATTGAGCTTGATCTTTATTATGTTGAACTTATACTTTGTGAATAAAACTATGGTACACACTGCACAGGTGATCATTTTGCTATAGCACTAGTATTTGTTGGGTTCACTGTATAGATCAACCAAAACATTCACTTTGTTGTTAAAATCCAAAATTCTTGATTTTGAAACATTAAGTCGTGTACAGTTTGTATATGTGTATCGTATCGAATACGTATCGTATTGGCAAGGTCCGTATGGAATACGTATCGTATCGGCTGATAACCGTATCGCCCCAGCTCTACTAATTGTAACATACTGACTACAAGAATTTGAGATCATGTTTTAATACGACGTCATTTAAAGCAGCGTTCGGAGGTAGGCATCTGCTTCTTCTGCCTTTTTTTATTGACACGTGATTTTGCCTTTTTCATTACACTCCACTTTTTCCTTTCATTGTGTTTAAAAAAAACCATTCAGTCGAGTTTTGGAAAGCAGCGTTAGCAGTCATAAATTAGGTTTATTCTTTGTATATGTTTTTTGTCTAGAGTTGCAGGACTGTTACTATTTTGCTGTATCATGAATTTTCTTTTTGAAACCTAATCAGGAGGGAAGGGAAATACGCAATGGTTTAAATAATAACTTGGCCGTTTATTTTTTTTCCAGCCTGTGCCCTTCTGCCACGGACCAGTGATGATTTTCACAGGCAGACGATATTTGTACTAGGATTCTCTCTTTTTCGCCCCTTTGTTTAATTTTAATTCGTTTCAGTTACCTATCGTTCAGTTCAGTTCCGTTGTGGCCTGGTTAGAGAGAGTAAATGCACATTTATTTCTTTTTTTCTCTCCATATGGACGATGAGAAAGTGTGAGGTTTGCTATTGCTTAAAACTGGTTAAAATCCCCAATGGAAGTTATTGACCGTGCTAAGGCTGTAACTCAACATTTCAGAAATTATCAATTAAAAATAAAAACAGAAAAATAAAAAATAGTTGTTTTCTGAATGTCTGTTGCGTCTTTGTATGCTTCGTGTTTTGTGATGTTTTATGTGTTCTATGTGTTTGTTTTTTACGGGGAATCTTGTCATTGTTCCCTTAAACTTGACATGTCTACATTGTTGACGACAATTTCTTTGAACATCTCTTTAATTTATATTAGAAATGTTATATGTAATTTTAATAAAGTTGGGTTTAATACAAATTATTTTGTATACTTTTTAATACGGACCAACTCATATACATTAATATTTGAATTTTTAAGCAAAATGTCTAAATTGATAACAGCAAACTGCACTTGCTTGTATGACATAGTCGTTTGGTAACATGCTGTCTGTTTACGCTTTTTTTTCACAAGTACGTGTAATCTCTACGATAAATTTTACAAGCCAACCTGGGTATGATATACATGTAGATAATTGATATCTACCGATATATCGTCGCTGTAATTCGATAACCCCGTATATGCATTTTAGCGCGAAAACTTTTATTTTATGATTGAATTCAGATTTTTCTCCTGCATGTTCTGCG
>Ga0224511_10005154_pt1 | contig 10163 bp, 7 predicted proteins | sample SF_May12_sed_USG_2_FD_169988 | JGI IMG/M metagenome (GOLD analysis project Ga0224511, IMG submission 169988) | Sediment microbial communities from San Francisco Bay, California, United States - SF_May12_sed_USGS_8_1 | ecosystem: Environmental > Aquatic > Marine > Sediment | place: USA... | reverse complement strand
AGGGGTTCTGATTGGTCGGACTCTAAATTTAAATCATTGCACTCAACAGGCAAATTGTACTGAGTAATTCTGGATTACTTCCCTCTATTAAAACCCTGAGAATGATTTTAATATTTCAGTTAGAAATATCTCGCTTAATGTGCATTTGTTGGCATAAGTTTTTTTAATCGATACACTTACTTTTGTGTTTCATACATTATTGTAATTAGTGAAAGAATCAGACAGCTCCCCTTTAAGGTATGGCGCCAATTCTGATGAAGGTTATGCAACTCGCACGAGAGAACTGACAAATTGTATATAGCTGCATTGTTCTATTGGTCAATCGACGTTGCGTTGACAAATCAACGATATTTAAACTGGGGAAATATTTGCGGATCGACTCGGCACACTTCTAGGAAACAAGAAATAAGAAGTGTACTTACATATTTAATCGTCTTGAACTACGTGTCCGACTGACTGATTTAGGTTGTTTGAGTCTAGATGTTCACCATATGTCCGAAGGATTAGCACAATTCTGTGTAAACCTAATACCATTCTTTTCTCCTTATTTATAGCCCCCCTCGTTAGTATGTTCATTAATCTAGGCACATGTACCTACAATTACATATCGTATACATGTGTTGTAGAAAAATGTAGTACTTAATAAAGGTGAATATATAATTTTACCACACATTTGTTTATCAGACCAGTTAGTAAATCCCCTTTTTAAATTACTAATTAATATTTTTATTTAGGAGAGATGTGAACACAAAAGTATATGTTTATTAGTAAACATAATTATATGGTGCACATCAGAACAGTTGGGACCTTTATATACAAAGATTGTAAAAAGGCTTTTATAGAAACATTATGATAAGCATATTAGGTGTTCTTCACAACCATCGACATTTGTTGTAAGGTATGCAATAAGCTACTTTGAGACATCTTGGCAAATTAGTAATCTGTATAATAAATACATCATTTTATGGCAAAACTTGGTCAAAGCATTGTGTTGAATATGTGTGAGGCCAACACATTTAACACTTAATTATTGGTTCGCAACAAAAATGTCTCAAAGTTACACATTTCTTGTTGAATCCAAATACGTATTAATGTTAAAGTCTTTCGCTGCAATAAATAAATACATCAGTTCTTTCATATTATTTAATATAATATTTAATATAAAATAACAAATTTTGTAGTTTGCAAGAATTCAGAAAACGAACGCAAAAAGGGTTTGCCTATGATGTTTGGTTCAACGACTTCATTAACAACAACGAAGTGTACACATGTGTAGCAACATAGAACAACGTCAATATTACTTATATATATTCTTAATTGACAGTGCCACATGCAATGTACATTACGCCGGACCTTCCGTTTCTAAATATCCATAATCCGCTAACCAATGAAAGGATTAGTGTATACTTGGACAAACATAGTCGCATATATTTGGACACAAAGGATAACTTTGTTACATTGGCCACTTGTCTAAGGGCGTGTTTATAGAAGCCTCAGCGTAATGTCAGTTGACAATATGGCAATTAAAAAAGTTCAAACGACTATATGGATTGTGTGCATCTGTCTTCTCGGTGAACTTCTCGGTGAACTGGTATCTGGTCAGTCATCTGAGTTGACCACGAAGATCAGTAGGAAAATAAGCAAGTTGGAACGGACACTTAATGGCATCGAGAAAATGGTTGATTATTTTACATTTTGTTAACATATTTATAATTTAATATGCTTCATCTTATTGTGCATTTTCGTATTATTTGTTGTTGTGATGAGTTGAATACTTGTCTTTCTTGTGAGAGTACCGATTTAATTGTTTAAATTCAGCAATAAGCGTGTAAATACCAATGCAGTCGAATGTCCTATTACCGGTAAATCGAATATACAGAATACAGAAAAAGTTTGTCAAGTAAAATACGTCAATTCAATTCAATGCTTTTACCAGAGAACTTTGTCAAGAGCATTTTCCAAGAGGATAAATTGAAGTACAATTCAACTACAAATTTAACAATGTCAGTTAGCTAGTGTAATTAAATAGTTAACGTCGAAAACTTACAAGGAATTGGTGTATGAAGACAGACTTCTTGCGCGCCATGAGATCGTCTTGGACGCTGAGTAAACGTTGTGTGGTCGCCTTAGGGACGATGTGAAGACATTGTGTGTGCGATGTAACGGGCAAATTTTTTTTTTAAGCATACCCGTTTTCATATTTCTGAGCGCTGTGCAAGCGCCGTGGCATCGCCGCTTGTTGTCACAGTCCAGTCAGAAAAATACACTAGTTATGGTATGTTGATTTCAGGTGGAGGAACTATTTGAGTCACGTGATGAGTGCACGGAAATGCTGGCCAACCATACCCGGGGTACTGGCTTACTCGGCCCCGTGTACGGGCAAGGTACACATAATTGTTCAGTATGACCATGGGCAAGTGATTTGGTATGGAATGGATTTAAATGGTCAACGCATTATTTACATTGACGGTCGATTTAATATGCCTATTTTTGTTTTAGAATGTAAATACAGGTCTTTTTGGGTTTTACACACGTTCATAAAAGAATTTCTTTAAAAAGTGAAGATCTGTATTAAAAGCAATGAATAAAGGTTTAATAAATCGTGGATGTAATATAATTAATATTAATGTTAATCTTATGTTGTAACAGTCTCCATATTGAGCGCTTTAGAAGAGGAGACAGCGGAAGTGATCGGCGTGCGCGTTCCCTATACATATCGCGAGTGCCTTCAAGATCTCGCGGACTCGAGTATCCCACCCAACAACGCGCGCGTATGGTGTCTGCGCGTGGCGCTTTGGCAGTTTAAGCGCGATGTCGGCAGTGACGACTTCGATTCAGACGATGCTGAAGTTGAAATGATGGACGATGCCAGTTTGGACGACGAAGCTAATTTTGCGGAAGAGAAAGACATAAGAGTTGCCGCGGCTAACGTAGTGAGGGAAGCAGAACTATTTCTCGACAGTGCAGACTGGGTTTGCGACAGACGTTTTTTGCGGAGATTGGCGCCGCGTAATATCGAGCATCCGCGCACTGGGTTCCGAACGCGGCGCGAGTACCGGACACTGAGCGCAGCTGAGCGAGGGAAGTTCCATGACGCAATGAACCACTTGCGTGATGTACGTTTTGATATTAAGCAAACTATATTAAGCCCGTTACTGTTGTTCAAAATGGGTCATTTGCGCTTGTCATTACACTTTTTCATGTTGGGGTTGCATTAAAAAACGATTAAAAACAACAATAGCGATCGATTAAGTCTTAACTGCATGTACAATTTTACCATATTGATTATAGATACTATTAATTTAATGAGCTGTTTCCAACCGTCCTACAGCTGGGAGCGATCCAGTGTTTCGCGAAGGTCCACCGGATGGCGGTACGTCGCGGCGGCGCCCACGACGGTCACGCCTTCCTGCCCTGGCACCGCGCGTTCCTCTCGCTGTGAGTTGTCATACATAGCACCCGTGTAACATTAACTGTAATTTCATCTTTTTGTATTTAATTTAGTGGTGGTGTTCATGAAACAAACACTGCTTGTGTAAGTGGCGAAGCGTTCAGGGCTTCATCGTGCCATTACTATGCGTGGCGGAGTAAATCTCCCGTGCAACATAAGGCTGAGTTGTTTCTTTTACATGGTGTACAATGTGTACAATACTTCGCGTCACAGTGGAACAGTTTGTATTATAATACCAGTCCTATAGTACCTTGAACTCTTTAAGCGTTTTAATGTTTCGAACAGGGGTTTGATTATAAAGTTCTGCTTTTCTGACTAGAAGTGTACTATGTTTTGACATTCTAAGACAGCAATCGTTATGCTTAGTACTACATAACAGTACCGTGAACTTGAGTTTAAAAAGCTGTTGTTATACAATGTACTAGAAATCGAACGCAGGTTTGAGGAGGCGTTACGTAAGATCGACCCGAGCGTCTCCCTGCCTTACTGGGACAGCACGCTTGACGACAACATGGCGGCCGGCCCTGGGTTCTCTGTCATGTGGGACAACCAGCATCTCGGTAAGGCTGGACTTCAGTCTGGTGGGTAGTGACCTCATGGTGTACATGTATAGCAAAACCAACGATAGTCAATTGAAAAACAGCATTGTCACCAGACGAGGTGTCTCCGCAAAGTGGGACAACGACCATCTGGTTTTTAAAGCCTTTTGGTCACTGTGCATTTACACATACATTGTACATTTAAAGACTCTGTGGCAGTATTTTGGGTAACAATATGGCGGCCGTGTTTGGTTTTTCTGTCTTGCAAGGTAACGCGTATTTGGGTACCGTAATGTTTCGTGTGATGTGGCCATTTCAGACATGTCAGTCCTAAAAACAGCAAATATTCTGCCGTAGTGAGGCATCGAACATCTCCCTTCGATCGAAAGGTTGCAACCACATGCATGTGGTCTACATTGTGTTATATCATAAATATATGTACACATTCCATATGAGGTCCCATATCATTTCTTCGTTTAAAGTTATTTTATTGACTACGCAAATACTCAAGCTTTACTGTACTGGTGTTGACTTAATCTTTTCTTTTAAGATTTCTGATAAGTCTAACAGAACTTTCAAATATATTGTTCAATTTTTGTATTTGCAAACATACTTGTGTTAATGTTTAATTGTCAACAAACGCTATTTTCTAGGCACCGGCAAAGGTGTACTAGACGAAGGTCCGTTCGCTGGCTGGGAGTCGACAGAAGGCCCTGTACAGCGTAACATCGCATCTGGAAAGGGGTCCCTCGTGCGTCAGTCGCGCATTGATCAGCTGATGAGCTACTGCCGGTTCTCGGTACGTTAAAAAGATATACTTACTTAGGATTTATATATTGTTCTCGTATTCTCATTACTATACTTATAACTATAGAATACTCAACGAAAGAGCCTTTAAGCATTCGTTTAAAAAACATACATATTTGTTACTCAGTTAGGTTTGAAGCTAAATTGTTTTTGCCCAGTGTTTAATTTATTTGTAAAATAAAATATCGCTACCATGTTGTCTGTTCAGGAGTTTGCTCGGCGGTGGGAGAACACGCACAACAACGTGCACAACTGGGTGGGCGGCACCATGGCCAGCTCAATGTCCTCCGCTGATCCCGTCTTTTACATGCACCACGCCTTCATAGACTACCAGTGGGAGAAGTTCCGGGAACGCCAGTCGGAGCTCTGCGGCATCGACCCAACGTCCGACTACCCGCCGAACGATCCGGACAGTCCCGAACATCATAACGATGACAGGATGACTGGAATGCCGTTCTTACGGAATGAGGCGGGAATTGCCGACTACTGGACGAAGAATTGGTACAACTATGAGGACAAGCCGAGTTGTGATAATAACTGCGGCGATAGTCTGGATCTGTTTTGTGACTATGCTATCAACCTCTGCGTCTCTGACGTTAGGTATGATTTCGAAGACGATATTCAAGCACTCCATGTGGACATTAGAAGAAAAAGACGAACGGTCATGACGTATGATGAAGTTATCCATGAAGGGGGGAAGCCCTTTACAGCTGCGTGTAGGAAACATCCTTACGGACCTAACTGTCCGGGAGAAAACCCGCCAATGAGCGAGGAAGACATAATTCAGTCATACATATTCTCATATTCAGAGGAAAATGGCGCTCCTTCAAATGGATTGAAAAGAGCATTTGAAGAGAACAAACAGGAGCTGAAGAAAGCAGAAAGTATTCCACCAGAAAACGAGGCCTCGCCTTTTCCAGTGTCCGAAGACGAATACAGCGATTGTCGCACGACCGAGACGAGCAAACTCAACCTCATTAGTGCGGTTGTGACGGGGAGAAAGGTAACACAGAAGAAGGAACGCGTCCTTGCGATGGCAAACAGACCAGGAAATAGTAAATCCAACGGATCCAACAGAGGTAGCGAGAATGGGAATTCCAACAGATCCAATAGCGCCAACGAGAATGGGAATGCCAACAGGTCTGATAGAGGTAACGGGAATGGTCAAGGAAAAGGTCGGAATGAGGAGAAATCTTCCGGGTCGAGTGAAGGTCGTCAGAAAAGTAAACAATCAGCGGCAAGTACCTGGCGGAAAGTTGGTTAAAACGAGCTTTGTGTACCATACTCTTTGTGCAAAGAATCTACCATTTATGTGTGTACGCAACGCTGACTGTGTTTAACTATTATCCGAAAATAAAAAAGAAACAATAAATCAGTTGATAAATTTATTTCTTTAAGCAATTAAACAATTTGAAAAGCAAACGTGACATACACAACTAATCATTGTATCACTCATTGATCATTTAACAAATAAAACATAGTTTATATACACGAAAGAAATAGGTGGATGTACAGAAAAAAAGCAGCTGAAAACAACAAAATGGCAACATCACAAACAATTACAAGTTTTAAGAAATAAAGGATGACGGCATTACATGCATATAGTTTTATATCACACTGTCTGTCCGCTTGTTTAACTGCCAATTTCAAAATGTCATTTAAATTATTTTGTATAATTAACACAATGTTCATACCAAACAAGAGTTTGGGGAACCTTAAAGTTTGCAAAAAAATGGTTTTAAACCTTTCTCTAAGCATGTTATCAATACAAGGCCGAGATGCTGTTGCAATGACAAAGCGCTCTCTGGTCTCTGCGTCCGTTTGAGATATGTTGCGGTTTTCTCCAGATATTTGCAGGGATTTCAGTAACACCTATATACAGTTTCATATACAGTTACACACACCTGCGTGGCTACGGTGTAAGAGTAGCATGTAGCTCGTCTACCGCGGAGTCCACCTGCAAACAAACACCAAAATGCACTTCTTTTTTTATATATATTTTAAATTGACCAGGAACTGTGTTTAAATTAATAATGTATTTAAGTTTTTTTCGATCCGGACTCAAAAAGGCTGTAAATAGCTTTCAAAAGTAGGTATATGCCATCTTAAAAGTTGACACTGGTTGAGCCAAATGGTTAATACATAATTTGCCATTAATCATTCACTGAAATTCTCCTCGTGTACTTTCTTCTATTTTTTTAATTCGCGTAAAACACACATTAACCATATTTTCGTATTTACACGCCCACACTGGCAAATGATTAGAAACATATCTCAGAATAACCAGAACATTATATTGAAGAAACTACAATGTAATAGAAGACTTACGAATTTCCTTTTCGAGTTCGTGCGCACCACGTGGGCCGTTGCCCGGATTCTCGTCACACTGGATTGGATTGAGTTTGCGCACATCTCGACCCTCGCAGCGTTCCCGGACGTCGTCTGGAATGGGGCTGGTCACCGGCTCCTCTAGACCTGTAGCACCGACTGTCGTTCAAACTCTGACAGGAAAACAGTACATTGGACTCGACAGTTTCGGGTCATCGACAGTTCCAGGTCACCTTTAGAAAAACATATTTGTTTTTCCCGAATGATAAAGTATATCATTATTTTAATTATCCAGTCATATTTCCTAATCTCTTAGCCTTCGGATTCGGCCCCAATGCATTGGTGGGGCTGCCTGGCTGGTCAATATAATACCATAGGGCCCTCAGTGAGATTCACTTTTTCTTAAATAATGTGATGGGATATTGCGTCAAAAACAACAAAATCGCTAGTTTTATTTTTTTATTTTTGATATTTGTTAATTCATTTTGTTTTGTTTTGTATACAATAGGTAATTGCATACATGTGTTATGGTTAGGTCGTTCTATTAGATATTTTTGTTTTATTTTAAGTAAAAGTTTGTGATAAATATCTTGTCGTTAAAACATGTCTTGTTTGATTATAACATTGTTTAGATGACACATGATAACAGAATATAAACATTTATCACGTGACCCGCAACTGTCAAGTGTGACAAACAACTGTCAAATAAACATCATGCAGTTGCATGGATACTCCAAAGACGGGTATTTTGAAATCGAAAGAATTCATGAATGGTATCATTATAAGGAGGAATTATTTGTTAAAATATATATGCAGTTTTAATTTCCCATACTTTCTTTTTAAAGAGATACGCTTCGTTAATTTCTTTACTGACCCGGAACTGTCGAGTTCACTGTTCGAACTAAATCGATATGTTTTTACGTTATACTAAGACGTTGCCCATTACTAGTTAAAAAAATCAAATCTCAGCTTACTAACCCAAAGGCTCAAATCAAAATATGCACAGGGAAGCCGTTTATAATCACTCTCGTCGTAGTCAAACAAGATCAAGCAAGTAAGATTGTTACTCGTGCAGGATGTTTCTTAGACAAAGAATACTTGTTCATTTTTGGGACATACACTTTATTACATTATGGTTTGAGTGAAATGTATATGTGTGTTATATTTTTTCCAAAATTAAAAATATCTGAAACTCTTGACAATCCATCCTGGCATCTTTTGCGAGACAAACATTTCGGTATGCGGGTTTGTCCAACTGAATGTTCTGCAACATACAAAATAACATGTCTAAATACATTTTATCTAATAAGAAAACACAAGTTGAAGTACAGTTGGTGTTTAGTGCCTATGTGTCGCCGCATACTACATCATTGTGTAGTCATATTTTTCTAGTCGTCAGGGATCATGGAGTGTACATGTATGTTTTTACATTTGAAAATGGAGTTCTGCTCATGCGCTAGTGGGCGTTATTGGTGTGGCATCATTCATTACTACGGATGAACAGCTTCAATAAAACCGAGGCTGCTGTTTTCTCGTGCAGACTATGTTTCCTGAGGGCTTTCCTTTCATCAGTTTAATACAAAAAATTAATATCGCTTTTGAAATATAAAACATTAATTTAATTAGAATAAAAATACATTTAAAACTGTAAACGGTAAATATAATTTTCTGGTTAGATCTGACGCCTTGTAAGGCGTTGGCCTTTCGTGTCCACAATTTCGTTTACTGTCACGGCATTTGAATATTCCTTCACCCTCGATGAAAGGTCAGTCTAGATGATGATAGTAGGACCTAGTTCGGACGCATCCTGCAAGAAATAATTATAGCTAGTTCAAAAGAAAAACTAAAATGTTGCCTTCCATCTCGTGAATCTTTTTCCAAATGTTCATCGATGTTTGACTTTAATAATAATAAGTTTAATTTTTGTTTGTCTTTTCTTATTTTTTAATGTACATACTTTACGTATAAAAAACAAAAACAGCACTCAATATCTGTATAAGCGATCGTCAGCCATGTAACATTAACTTACTTTCTTTCTTTCGGGCATGCAATATACGACAGCGATGAAGCACAGTGTCAACATCAGGGCTTTCATTTTGCGTTTCAATTTCCTTTCTTTTTATCTGAAAAAAATATGATCTAGTTCATTTTGCATTCCTTTGTATTTCGAGTCATTGTATGTTTTCGAATGCTTGTCAAAGCATTACAGCTAATTAACACATAGTACACATTTACTGTAAAATCATTTTTTCGTGGGGTATTTAATTACGTGGAATTCGTGGGCAAGTCGATCCACGAATAAAAGTACCCACACTATAAAATATAAAATAAAAGTATTGCATTAGGCCACGAAAAGTTGATTTTCTGTTTCTCAGGCACCGCCGCATTCGTTTTTAGACCCCCGCTTCAAAACATTTATCCAAGAATAGTACCCATATGTTTGTCAAATAGATCTTGCTTCCGATACCGGAATCATTTTTAATAGTAGCGCGTATCTTCTACAGGTTTGACTAAACTAGGAATAGCGCTTTTGTGGCAGCAAAATTACTAGTCACCTGTTTTTTAAGAATGGACAATCAAATATTGTAATATTCTTTTGCTTTGACATATTTTTTGCATCAACATCTGGTAGTTTGTTATATTTTATGTTTTTGCTTTTTAGTTGGGTTTTACTGAAGAAAAAAGCTGAAAATAGTCAGAATATGGCCACAAATATTTGTCTGTTTCTCAAGTAGTGCAATAAAATCTTGCTAAAGGTTAATGTGGCCACATCATTTACATTATATTCTTATATTTTGTGAATTTTTGTTTGTGGTTTAGTTGGAAAAAAACGCAAATAGTAGTAGAGGACCTCTAGATGATGCTATAAACCAAATAAAAAAAAATTATTATGAAAGCTCTAGGCCTTGATGTATCAGACAAGAAGATTTTTGAAAATTGCATTTTGAAAACCTATTTTTTGACCCCGTGACCTACTTATCCAACCAATCAGAACCATTTGAACAATTTTGGTAGGGGACCACCCAAGGACCATTCCT